>Ga0209208_10012493_pt1 | contig 10746 bp, 8 predicted proteins | sample S1TSphfallax_3_FD_187694 | JGI IMG/M metagenome (GOLD analysis project Ga0209208, IMG submission 187694) | Host-associated microbial communities from peat moss isolated from Minnesota, USA - S1T2_Fd - Sphagnum fallax MG (SPAdes) (version 2) | ecosystem: Host-associated > Plants > Peat moss >... | reverse complement strand
CGGATTGAACGCATCGGCAAAACCGTAGCGGCCGTAGATCTTCGCGCCGAATCGCGCCTGCATCGCCCGCAGCGCCGGCAGGCAGAGATCCGGGCAGAACATGAGCGATCCGCCGGGCGCCGAGGGTACGACGGTACCGTCGATTTCGCCCGTCCGGGGCGGTCCGCCCCAGGAGACATAGCCGTGTGGACTCAACGAGGTCGTGATGCCCCAGATGTCGGGCTGATAACCCGGGAATTGATGGGCCAGATCCAGGCAGAACTGCCGGTGGGCCCGGGTGGCCACCTGCGAATTGCGAAACCAGTCCACGCCCGTCCCGCCCTGCTCGGCCCGGCCGCGATAGTCGACGAACGCGTGCGAATATTGAAAGGTGAACAGCGGATCCTCGCCCACAAACTGGTACGAACCGTAATGGTTCTGCGCCCGGCTCCAGGCGTACCACGCCTCCGGGGCGACCGGATGGGTCGGCGAACCGATGGCCAGGAGGGGCAGCACCGTCTCCTCGGCGTACTCGTCCCAGCGCGAGGCCAGAAATCCGCCTTCGGGCGCCCAGCCGTGGCTGAACAGGAGGGAATTCGGCGCCAGCATCCAGGGGAAATCGACCCGTGTATACAGGGCGGTCGCCGCCGCCGCCAGCGCGGCATCGTCGCGGAAATATTCGCGGACGGTGAGGACGCCGGCCAAAAGGAAGGCGGAATCGACCGAGGAGATTTCGCTGATCCCGCCGCCGCCGGCGGCGCCGTAGCGGGCCCCCGTGCTGACATTGAGCCAGTGATACCACCAGCCCCGCTCGTGGGCGGCTCGATCCAAGGCGCGCAAGGTCGTCATCGCCCGGCTTTTGGCTGCGGGCCGGTCGATCCAGCCGCGCTCGGCGGCGGCACACAGCGCGGCCAGAGCCATGCCGGTCACGGCGACGCTGGCGTTCGGTTCGATGTTCGGCGGGAGCGCCGTGCCGTCGCGCCGGCTCGCCTCGCGCACCAGCCCGGTGGCGGGATCGCTCTGCTCCGTGAAATAGCGAAACCCCCGCCGTTGCAGGTCGTCCAGGAATTCGTCCTCGGCGGTGGCCGCCGCCGCGCCGCGCACGCCGGCGCACGTCGCCGCGGCGCCGACCCCGATCAGCCTGAGAAATTCCCGCCGGTCCATTCCGGCGGAATTAGTCAGGGCTTTTCCGGCTTTGTTTCCGGATGGGACTTGAGCCAATCCTCATAGGTGAGCCGAGGAATCTGGAAAAATGCATCGCGCGTCCGGACGTACGAACCCCGCCCGTTCATCCGTCCGATCGCATGCAGGCGTTCCGCGCGAATATACGGACCCGCGGGGTCGACAAATTCGTCGGCCACATGCATCGCCACCACCTGCCCCAGCACGATGCGCGAGCGTCCGATCTCGAGGGTCGTCACCTCCCGGCACTCCAGCGCGGCGGGGGCGGCGGCGATCCGTGGGACGGCCACCTTGAGGGAAGGGGCGGTCGCCAGCTTGGCGAGCTCGAGCTCGTTGACGCCCGGAGGGAAATCGATCGCGCAGAGGTTCATCGCCTCGGCGAGCGCCTCATTGACGACATTGATCACGAACTCCCGCGTGTTGCGGATATTGTGCGCGGTGTCCTTGCCGACGATTTCCGGACCGGGGCGGTTGCCGACGCCGATCGCGACGATCGGTGGATCCGTGCAGACGTAGTTGTAGGCGCTGAAGGGCGCCGCGTTCAGCCGCCCGGCCAAGTCCTGGCTCGTGATCCAGGCGATGGGTCTGGGCGCCACGAGCCCGATCAGCAGATTATAAATATGATGCGGGCTTTCCTGGGAGAGGTCGTAATCCATGGCGAGAGCGTGGCCCGGATGCGACGGCCACAGGGTGATAGTACCGCGAACCGGCCCAAAGGTCCAGCCGGGCTAGCGATCGGCGGAAAGGGTCGCCGGCGCCGCGGACCGGGTGGCATGGGCGGCGCGCTGGGCGCGCCGCCGCAGGTAGCTTGCCCCGCCCGTCCAGGCCAGCACCGGCACACTCAGCGTGGCCCCGAGCAGGATGAGCATCACCGCCGAACCTCCGGCCACCGCCGTGTGGAGCGAAAGCAGCCAGTAGTATAGTCGATAGCCCGCGCTGGTCTGCGCGTACGGGGCGTAGCGGATCAGTTTCGCCGTCCCCGCCTCCAGCCAGACATAGGACCGCGCGTTCGGGTTGGGCGCGTCGGCGGCGATGGCGTAGGCGACGACCAACCCCTGCTTGGGCAGCGCGATGTAAGTCTCCCGCGCGTGGGGCATCAGGCTTTCGATCCGGCGGTTGATCGCCTCGAACCCGGCGAACCCGGGGGCCGGGTGGGACGGTGGCGCCGGCGGGAGATCCCGTTTCGAACCCGTGATCAGGTCGAGGACGACGCGGGTGGAATCGAACGCGATGGGGATGCCCGTCCCGGCGCTGAACAGCAGCACCGGCAGCGCGTAGATCGCGACCGTCTTGTGCAGATTGAGCCGCCAAGGCCGTCCGCTCAGCTTCGGGTTCAGCGTCAGCCCGGCCCGGAGCGCCCGTCGGGTGGCCGGCCACCACAGGATCAGGCCGGCCAGCATCAGTCCGGCGAAGACGAAGGCCAGCGCGCCGTTGACGTTCTCGCCGATCTCCGGCTCGAGCCGGATGTATTTGTGCAGTCCCTCGATCCAGCCGAAACCCTCGCCGTAGCGCTGCCGCACGCCGAGCGATTCGCCGGTGTGGGGATTCAGATGGACGTAGGTCTTGTCCGAAAACAGGGCCATGAACGGCATGGTGGGGTCGCCGTAGAACCGCACGCTGAGAAACGTGGCCTCGGGGTGGGCGGCTTTCGCGCGGGCCACCAAAGCGTCGAGCGGCAGACGCCGGTCCGCCGGCGCGACGATGAACCGATGGGGATCGAGCCGTCGCTCCAGCGCGGAGCGAAAGATCAGCGCCGTGCCGGAAAGCGCGACGACCACGAAGACGAGGCCGGCCGTCAACCCGACCCAGGTGTGGAAGGCCAGCAGCGGTTTGCGGAGGGTCGGCTGCACGAGGGGGGAAGCCCTTAGGGGGTGGCGGCGCCGCGCCGGGCGGGAGCGCGCTGCAGCGCCCGCTCGACCAGCGCATTGGTGTAGGTTTCGTCCACGTTGACGCCGCGGTATTGGGGAAATTGCAGGCTGATCACCTCCGCCTCGCGCACCGCGGCTTCCGGCGGCATCCGCCCGTCGGTTGCGAACATCTGCACCCCCGCCTCGAGCACGTGCGGCTCCTTCGCCTCGCCGGCGACGACGTCAGGCACGAGCGCGCGAATTTCGGCGACGGCATGGCGGTTGAGGTAGCGCAGCGTATCCACGAGGGCGTTGACCAGCGCCTGGGCGACCGCCGGGTGGGCCGCCACGTAACGCTGCGACATGTAGAGTACGGACGAGGGAAACACCGAGCCCAGCGCGCGGCGGGTTCCGGCCGGCGAGTAGAGATCGGCGAACGGGGCGGCGACCCCCTGCGCGAGATAGCTGCTGGCCTCGGGCTCCGGGGCGATCACGAAATCCGCGGTGCCGTCCTTCAGCGCTTTCGCGATCTTGGTCTTGTCGCCGGTCGAAAGTCGCACGTAGTCGGCCGGCGTGAGGCCGGCATGCAGGATCAGCCAGTTGGCTGAAGTGGTTTTCGCCGAATGTTCGCCGCCGGAAATGATGCGGCGGCCTTTGAGGTTGGAGAGGCCCGAAATCCGGTCCTTGAGCCGCGACGAAACCAGGACCTGGTATCCCGGTGTGACCGCCAGGGTCACGACCGCCTCCATCGCCCGGCCCTCCTCCATTTGCGCGACGATGGTGTGATGGTAGTACGCGGCCATGGCGGCGATGCGGCCGTCCACCAATTGCGCGTCGATCGCCGGTTCGGCCGCAGTTTCCTTGAACGTGACCGCCAGCCCCTGGGCTTTGAAATAACCCAGGCGATCCGCGAGCAGGATCGGCAGGTTGCGCACCAATTTCAGCCCATCGACCGCGATCACCACCGGGGTGGGCGCCGGCGCGGCGGCGCCAAGCGCAGGGATCGGGCTGAGCGCCGAAACGGCGAGGCCCAGCGAAGTGAACACGGGCAGCGCGCGCCGCCGAAGCGCGAAATAATTCATGGATGATGCAGCGACCATGTGAACATCAGCTTGATCACAACCGAATTTGTGGCGTCGTTCTCGCCGTGGCCGACGCCGAACTCCACGTTGGTCTTCCCGTTGTAGTCGATCACGGCAAAGGTCGACTGGCTCTGCTGATCCCCGGGCAGGAACTTTCGCACCTGCCCCAGATCGGCATACTGCTCGACCGCCACCGCCCACTTCGGCGAGAAATTGTACGCCAGCCGCACACACGGCGCGAAGTCGAGATTCTTGAACTTCTGAAAGCCGGTATCGAGGATGGGATTCAGCACCAGGTCCACCGGGCCGGACCGCCAGCCGATGATCGGTCGGATCTCGCCGGAGTACCGGGTCGGTTCCCAGCGGACCGCATTGCGGCTGTACTCGAAATTGATCCCGTAGAAGAAGCTCCGTTTGTCGGCGTGCGGCACGACGAAGAGCGTGCGCAGCTTGGTGCTTTCGACGTAATAGTGGCCGCCCGGCGCGGCGGTGTACACGGGCAGATACACCCCCAGTTCGAGCCAGTCCTTCGCGCCATAGGCCCATTCGGGCACGCCGTTGAGCACATGATTCGGCACGACGGCGCCCGGAAATTCCGGCGTGTGCAGCCCGTCGGGCGTGTAATTATCATGGAGCGTGAGCGTGAACTCGCCCGGGTCGGCGATCTCCGCAGTATAGACCTGGATCTCGTCGGTCTGCGCCCGGGCGAGGAGCGGCCACGCCACCGCCGCGGCGGCCATCACGATCCACAGGGGTAAGGCTAACCGCGAATGCACCGGTGACGGTAGGCGCCGACCCCGCCAGGTTGGCAAGCGCCAAGTGGGTGGGAGCCCAATCGGCGCCGCGGCCCCGTCCGGCCAATCGGCGATCAGCCCCGGATCACGGCGCCAGCGCCGGTCCGGTCGAGGGTGCGATCGGGGCCGGGCGCGGTCGCAGCAGAAACCCATCCGTCAGAACGAAGATGCCCATCGCCAAGAACAGAAAGACGATCGCGACCCAGAAAAACTTGCTGTGGTGGATGCGCTTCCAGGCGGGCCCCTGAGGCGGCGTGCTGCCTTGTTGATGCGAGCCGCGGGACGGATGGGATGCCATCGGGCCGTTTAGTCTTATTTTCGCTTGGCCGCCGCGGCCTTGGCTTTCGTCGCCTGCTGCGAGGTGACGAGTGCCTGCTTCTTCTGATTCGATTCGTCGGTCTTCGACTGTTTTTGCGAGGCCTGTTTCTGCACGGATTTCGGAGATCGGTCGCCCATGTCCCGCACTTTGACCACCACCGCGCGCGGGCGCAATGGCGCAGACATGGGGCGAACACCGCATGAGCGCCGGCTCAGTGTCTGGCCAGGGCGAGCGCGAGTGCGAGGTTATGGCTCGCCTCGGGGAAATCGGGCCGGAGTTTCAGGGCCGCGTGATAATGGTCGATCGCCTCCTCCACGCGCCCCGTCGAGGCGAGCGCATTGGCCAGATTGTTCTGCGCCTCCGGCGACTGGGGCGCCCATTGCACGGCGCGCTCGAAATGGGCGATGGCCTGCGGGACCTGGCCCGCCGCGCACAAGGCCAGACCCAATTCGTCCTCCGCTTTCGGGTCGTGCGGCTGGATCCGCAGGCTGGCGGTCAAGTACCCGAGCGCCTCGCCGGTCTGGCCGTCCTCGCGGAGCAGCTTGCCCAGATTGTAGTTCGCCTCCGCGAAGCCCGGCTGGAGTTCGACGGCGATCCGAAAATGGGCGCGGGCGCCCCCCCGATCTCCGGTTCGCAGCAGCGTCAGCCCCAGATTGTCTTCGGCCACCGCATAGCGCGGCTCGAGGGCGACCGCCTGCCGGAACTCCGCAATCGCCTCCTCGTACCGACCCTGCTGGCTGAGCGCGATGCCCAGGTTGTTGTGGGTCTGCGCATACCGCGGTGAGAGCGCCAACGCCTCGCGGTACTGGGCAATGGCCTCGGCCAGTTCGCCATCTCGGACCAATTCGTTGCCCAAATTATAGTGTGCTTCGGCCAGCCCAGGCCCCCGCTCGCCGGCGCGCCGGTAGTGGAAGATGGCCTCGTCCCTCCGGCCATGGTCCCGCAGCCAGTCCGCGTAGTTCTTATTCGCGAGCGGACTGAGCGGATCCGCGGCCAGCGTCGCCTCCCAAAGCGTCGGCAGGTTCCGGTAGGTGGCGCTCTCGCGCCGCGTCAGCCCCGCGAGCCCGGCGAGGGCGAGGACGGCCAGCCCGATCGCAGTGCGCGGAGCCCGCAGGGCCCCAGCGGCCCGGCTCCCGCCCGCCGCCGCCAATGCGATCGGGGCGAGGCTCGGCAGGTAGACGAGATGGTCCCAGACGAACGAGAACCGCATGAAATACCCGTTGAAGAAGCCGAGCACCGGCAAGAGCGTGCCGGCAAAAAAACCGGCGGCTGCGAACGGACCCCGCCCCCACGTGCGGCGCCCGAGCCACAATCCGACCAGGAGGGCGACGGCTGCGCCCGGCGCGATCCAGGCCCCGACCGAACCCGCCTCGACCGGCCAGCGCGGGTACACGAACGCCAGATCGAACGGCCAAGCCAGTTTGCCCACGTAAAACCAAAACGCCCGCCCGGCGACCACGCAGCGTTCCGGCCAGGTCAGCGCCCATTCGGGCCCTTGCGCGATCACGTGCTTCGCCTCCACCCAGGCGGTCACCCGACCCAGCGCCCCCGCGAGGGCGAAAAAAGGCAGCGTCGGCCCCACATCCTCCACCAGCCGGATCGTCCCGCGCCGCCACCAGACGATCAGCAGGATCGCCGCGGGCAGGGAGACCGTGGTCGTCTTCGCAAGCAAGGCCGCCGCGAACAGGATCAAAGCCAAGCCGTACTGCCCCCACCGGCGCCCTCCCGCCGCGGGCTCCGGAGCGGGCGGGCGCACCCAGCCGCCCGCAAACCGCCCGTAGGCGAGCAGCGCGCTCAGGTAGAGGACGAGCGAGAGCACGTTCTTGCGCTCGGTGATCCACGCGACCGACTGCGCCATCAGGGGATGCAGGGCGAAAATCGCCGCCGCCCAACCGGCGCCCGGCACCTCGAGCTTCCGCAGCAGCCGCCAGAAAAGTCCGGCCGCCGCCGCATGCAGCAGCAGGTTCTCCACATGATAGGGCACCGTCCAGAAATGCCAGAGCTGGTGATCCAGCCAGAAGGTCGTCGCCGTCAGGGGGTAATATTGCTGGGCGGCGGTGAGCGACGTCCACATCCGGCCCAGGCCGGCGACGTTCGCGAGCAGCCCTTGTTCCGCCAGCCGGGTGGTCCAGGCGTCGTCGTCCCAGACGAACTCACCGGTGAGCGCCGGCCGGTAGGCGAAGTACAACGCCCCCGCGACCGCGGCGAGGGCGGCGCCGCGGACGGCCCAGCCCCAGCGGGAAGAGAGGACGGAGGTCATGGATTGAAGCGGCCAGCCACTGGGATCGGACCGCCATCATGGGTGCGACGGTTTGACGGCGTAAAGCCCGTTGCAGTCTTGGCGGAAGGCGCGGGCGGTTTGACGGGTTACGGCGGAACTGCATCTTTCCGCCGCGTTGTCCCGCGCTGCGCCGTCGTCCTCGTTCTTCCCCTCCCCATTTCCTTATTTCGTTCCATGCGACACCTCCTTTCCCCTCAGCTCCGTCGGTTTCTTCCGGTCCTGGCCCTGGCCTCTCTGGGCTCGTCCCTGTCGGCCGCCGACGTCTTCCCTCCCGGGGAAAATCCCGCCCGTGGGCGGGTCCTGTTCCAGCAATCCTGCGCCCTCTGTCATGCGACCGGCCAGGATGCGCAGCCGGCTTCCGGCCAGGGGCCCTCGCTCGCCGGAGTGGTCGGGCGGCGCGCCGCCTCCCTGTCCAATTTCGGCTACACCCAGGCCCTCGCTAAATCCGACCTCATTTGGGATGCGGCCACGCTCGACCGGTTTCTGGCCGCCCCGGCCAGCTTGGTGCCGGGAACCATGATGGTCGTCGCGGTGCCCAATGCCGTCGACCGGGGCGACCTCATCGCGTTTCTGGGGACGTTGCGCGCTTCGAGCCCGACCGGCGCGCCGCGGCGCATGGCCTCGGCCCCCCATCCGCGCACGGCGGGCGACTGGCAGAACGACGCTCCGGGTGTGGTGCACCGGATTCGGCTCCAGGATCTGCCGCCGCCTTACGCCACCGCCTCGGCGGGAAACGCCCCCCGGATCTCCGCGCGGCCGGCCGGCGCCCATCTGTCGGCGCCGCCAGGATTTGTGGTGACGTTATTGGCCTCCGGCCTCGATGGTCCGCGCCTGCTGCGGACCGCTCCGAATGGCGATATCTTCATCGCCGAAACGCGCCGGGGCCGGATTCGGGTGCTGCGGCTGGCGCAGGAGGGGGACGCGGTGGCGGAGAACGCCGTATTTGCCGGCGATCTCCACGGACCCTTTGGGATCGCGTTCTATCCGCTGGGGCCGGACCCGCGCTGGCTTTACGTCGGCGAGCTGAATTCCGTCGTGCGGTTCCCTTACCGCAGCGGCGAGCTCCGGGCGAGCGGCCTGCCGGAGCTGATCGTGCCGCAGCTGGCGGCCACCACCGGCGGCCATACCACCCGCGACGTGGCCTTCTCGCTCGACGGCCGCCGGATGTTCGTGTCCATCGGTTCCGGCTCCAATGTCGGGGTCGGCATGCCGGCAAAGACCCCGGCGGAGATTCAGGCCTGGGAGGCTTCGCATCTGCGCGGCTCCGCCTGGGGTTATGAGGCCGACCGGGCCGAAATCGCCTCGACCGATCCGGAGGGACGCCAGCCGCTCCGGATTTTCGCCTCCGGCATCCGGAATGCCGTCGGCCTCGCTGTCCAGCCTTCGACCGGCGAACTCTGGGCCTCGACGAATGAGCGGGACGCCCTCGGCGACGACCTCGTGCCCGACTACATCACCCATGTGCGCGAGGGCGGATTTTACGGCTGGCCCTGGTACTACCTCGGCAACCACGAGGACCCGCGCCACGCCGGCGTGAGGCCCGACCTGGCCGGGGTGGCGATCGTGCCGGACGTGCCGGTGCAGTCGCATTCGGCGTCCCTCCAGATGACGTTCTATCCATCGACCGTCGCCGGGTCCGCGGCGTTTCCGCGCGACTACCGCGGGGACATCTTTGCGGCCTTCCACGGGTCGTGGAACCGCACCGGCCGCACCGGCACCAAGGTCGTGCGGGTGCATCTCCACAACGGCGTCGCGACCGGCGACTACGAGGACTTCCTGACCGGATTCGTCATCGACGACGGCCACGTCTGGGGCCGCCCGGTCGGTGTGACGGTGGCGGCCGACGGCGCGCTGCTCGTCACCGACGACGCGAACGGCACGTTGTGGCGCGTGGCCTACGTCGGGCGTTGAATCGCCGAGCGGTCGCTGGCGTCAGGCCGGCTGGCCCCGCCCCAGCCAGCGCTGCAGCCAGCTCGCCCGGGCGGCCGTCTCCGGCCGACGGCCGAAGAGGAGGCGCAGCCGGTCGAGCGCAACGTAGACGACCGGCGTGGTGAAGAGGGTCAGCAGCTGCGACACGATCAGACCGCCGATGATCGAAAGCCCGAGCGGCTGATGCAGCTCGGCGCCCACGCCGCCCTCGAAAGCGAGCGGAATCGCGCCGAAGAGCGCGGCCATCGTCGTCATCATGATCGGGCGGAAGCGCACCACGCAGGCGCGGAAGATCGAGGCCTCCGGGCTCAGGTGCTGCTCCCGCTCGGCTTCGAGCGCGAAGTCGATCATCATGATCGCGTTCTTCTTCACCAGACCGATCAGCAGGATGATGCCGATCAGGCCCACCACATCGAGTTCGTGGCCGGTGACGCGGAGCGCGAGCAGGGCGCCGACGCCCGCCGACGGCAGCGTCGAGAGGATCGTCAGCGGATGAATCAGGCTTTCGTAGAGGATGCCGAGGATGACATAGACCGCGACCAGCGCGGCGACGATCAGCAGCGTCTGGCTTGAGCTCGAATCCTCGAAGGCCTTGGCCTGGCCCTGGAAACTGGCGTGGATCGTCGAGGGAATCCGGAGGCTGGCGGCCAGATTCTCGATCGCGAGGGCGGCGTCGCCGAGCGGCGCGCCCTTGTCCATGTTGAACGAGATCGTCACCGCGGCGAACTGGCCCTGATGGCTGACGGAGAGGGAGGTGTTGGCGCGCTCGACGTGCGCGAAGGCGCCGAGCGGCACCATCTTGCCCGAACTCGCTTTGACGTAGATTTTATCCAGCGACTGCGGATCGGCGAGGTACTGGGGGCTCGCCTCCAGGATGACATGGTGCTGGTTGAGCGTGCTGTAGATGATCGACACCTGTCGCTGGCCGAAGGCGTCGTAGAGCGTGTCGTCGATCGCGCTCATCGGCACCTTCAGGCGGCCGGCGGCGGCGCGGTCGATGGCGATTCGGGCGGCGAAGCCGGACGACTGCAGGTCGCTCGTGACCTCCAGCAAATGGGGGATCTTGCGCATGCCCGCCGCCAGCTTGGCCGACCACTCCGCCAATTCGTCGAAGTTCGAGCCCTGCAGGGAATACTGATACGTGCCCTTCGAGGGATGGCCGCCCACGCGCAGATCCTGCGAGATCTGCATATAGAGCGTGGAATTGGGCACCTGGGCCAGCTGCCGGCGGAGCCGGGCGATCACCGTCTGGATGTCGACCTTGCGGACGTCCAGCGGCTTCAGACTGATGTACACGCGCCCCTGGTTGGTCCCGCCGTTGAGCATGGCGCCG
>Ga0209208_10012491_pt1 | contig 10746 bp, 11 predicted proteins | sample S1TSphfallax_3_FD_187694 | JGI IMG/M metagenome (GOLD analysis project Ga0209208, IMG submission 187694) | Host-associated microbial communities from peat moss isolated from Minnesota, USA - S1T2_Fd - Sphagnum fallax MG (SPAdes) (version 2) | ecosystem: Host-associated > Plants > Peat moss >... | reverse complement strand
CAAATCGGGGACCATCGCGACCGTTCACGTCGAACCGGGCGCGAGCGTCGAAGCGCGCGCGCCGCTGGTGACCTTCGCTTGATGCTACGATATTCACCTGATGCTGCAGGTGTTCGAGTGATTCTACGGATCGTGAAGGTCGCGCTCGGCATCGGGGTCGCAATCGATCTCGGAACGGCGCTGCTCTGCTTCTTCGGTCAGTCGCTCTTCCAAGCGCTGCTCGACGTCCCGCTACGCGACCCCGCCATCGCGACGATCGCCGGTGGCGAATACTTCGTGCTCGCGTTCGTCTATCTGCTCGCGCTGCGCGATCCCGTCCGCTTCCGGCCGCTCCTGTGGCTCTGCGCACTCGACCAAACGTTCGCGATCGTGCTGCCCCTCGTGACGATCGCGCTCGGCCAAGTTCCGGCGTCCTGGAAGACCCTCGGACCGATGCCGTTTCAGGCAATTCTCGTCGCCATCTACCTGCTCGGCCTTCGGACAACTCAGGATGACACGGGTGGCGCGGTACCCAAGATAGGCGGGTGGCACGGGACATGAACGCGAGCGGCATTCCGCTGCAGGCAGCGTACGATTCGTTTGCCGGCGAGCGAAGCGCGCCGGGGAGCTTTCCCTTCACGCGCGGGATCCGGGCCGACATGTATCGCGGGCGGCACTGGACGATGCGCCAGTACGCCGGCTTTGCGACCGCGGCCGAATCGAACGCCCGCTACCGTTACCTGCTCGCGCAAGGCACGACCGGCCTCTCGGTCGCCTTCGATCTGCCGACGCAACTCGGCTACGATTCGGACGCGCCGCAATCACGCGGTGAAGTGGGCAAGGTCGGCGTTGCGATCGACTCGATCGACGACGTCGAGACGCTCTTCGATGAGATCCCGCTCGATACGGTGACCGTCTCGATGACGATCAATGCGCCCGCCTCGATCCTCCTCGCGCTCGTGCTCGCCGTCGCGCGCCGCCGCGGCGTCCCCTTCGAGAAGCTCGGCGGGACGATCCAGAACGACGTGCTCAAAGAGTACGTCGCGCGCGGCACCTACATTTTTCCGCCGCTGCCCTCGATGCGCCTCGTGACCGACGTGATGGCCTACTGCGCGGAGTCGGTGCCGCAGTGGAACACGATCTCGATCTCCGGCTATCACATCCGCGAGGCGGGCTCGACGGCGCTACAAGAGATCGCGTTCACGCTCGCAAACGCCAAGGCATACCTGCACGCCGCCGCGCGGACGGGGCTCTCGGTGGACGACGTAGCGCCGCGGATCTCGTTCTTCTGGAACGCGCATAACGATTTCTTCGAGGAGGTCGCGAAGTTCCGCGCCGCGCGGACGCTGTGGGCCGAGATCGTGCGCGACGAATTCGGCTCGCGCGACAAACGCTCGCAGATGCTGCGCTTCCACACGCAGACGGGCGGCTCGACGCTCACCGCGCAAGAGCCGGAGAACAACGTCGTGCGCGTCACGCTACAGGCGCTCGCGGCCGTGCTCGGCGGCACGCAATCGCTGCACACGAACGGCGCCGACGAGGCGCTCGGTTTGCCGACGGCCGATGCCGCCCGGGTTGCGCTGCGGACGCAGCAAGTCATCGCCTACGAGAGCGGCGTCACCGATGTCGTCGATCCGCTGGCCGGATCGTACTACGTCGAAACGCTCACCGATCAGCTCACGACGCGCGCGCGCGCGATCATCGCCGAGATCGATGCGATGGGCGGTGCCGTCGCGGCGATTGAATCCGGCTGGATGCAAGATCAGATCGGCGAATCGGCGTACCGCGCGCAGCAGGCGATCGAACGCGGCGAGGCGGTCGTCGTCGGCGTCAATCGATTCACGAGCAGCGCCGCGACGACGCAAATTCCGATCCAGCGCATCGACGCGGCGATCGAGCGCGACCAGGTCGCGCGCCTCGCGGCCTTCCGCGCCGCGCGTGACCCGGCGCGCCTCGAGGCGCGGTTGGCGGACGTTCGCAGTGCCGCCGAGGGCACGGCGAATCTGGTTCCGCGCTTCATCGAGGCGGTCGACGCCGGCGCGACCGTCGGTGAGATCTGCACCGTCCTGCGCAGCGTGTTCGGCCAGTACGTCGCCCGCGAACGGATCGCATGATCGACGCCCCGATCGATCACGTGGCGATCGTCGTCAAGGACGCCGAGGCCGCGATCGCACTCTACACGCAAACGCTCGGCTTCAGCCTCGTCTACCGCGAAATCATCGTCGACCAAGGGGTCGAGGCGATCGGCTTGCGGACGGGGGACGCGGTGATCGAACTGTTGCGCCCGCTCTCGGAGGATTCACCGGTCGCTCGCTTTCGCGGCGACGCCGACGCCAAGCTCCACCATACGGCGTATCGGGTCGCGGATATTGCCGCGGAACTAGGAAGGCTTAAGGATGCGGGGATACGGTTGATCGATGAGACACCGCGCCGCGGCGCCCACGGGAATACGATCGCGTTTCTGCACCCAAAGTCGACCGGCGGGGTGTTGATCGAACTGTGTCAGCCCGCGGCCTCGCAGGCCTCCTCGCCGCCGCCCTCGCGTTGACGCCGCTCCTTGCCGGATCGGCGGCGCTGGCGCGCGACGCCTCGCCCGCGCCCGCCGTCGCGCCGTCCGCTGCGCCGTCCGCGGCGCTGGCCGACGATGCCGAGGGCGAGCGCATCTTCACGGCGGCCCGCCGGGCGTGGGACGGCTCGGCCTACCCGCGCTACACCACCTACACGGTCGGCGTCCGCTACGAAAAGGGGTCGCGTACGATCACCCGTCACTACGCAACCTATGAAGACATGCGACGCAACCTCGTCTTCGCGCGCGACTTCAGCCCCGAGGAAGAAGCCGACCCCAAGACCCCACACGGCACGAACATCGCGCTCGGCCCGTTCGTGATCAACCCCGATCACCCGGAAGATCCGATCGGACCGCTGGCGCTGGGGATCAATCAAGATTACGGCATCGCGCCCGGGAGCCATCCGATCAAAGCGCTCGACGACGCCGAGGAGGTCGCCAACGCAAGCGACCTCCCGACCATCGGCCGCACCACGACGGCGGTGCGCGACTATGATGTCCGGCTCATCGGCACCGAAACCGCGGCCGACGGCGCGACGCTCGATCATCTCGGACTCACGCCGACGCACGATCCCAAGCGCTTGAAGCTGCGCGAATTGTGGGTAGATGCAAAATCGTACGTGGTTCGCTCGGTGCTTCTCGCAAGTAATTTCAACGGCAGCCCGCTCTCCGGCGTTGCCTGGCGTGTCGACTATCGCATCGTCGACGGCGCACCGTATCTCGATACGGAGAAGGCGCAAGCACCCGTCACGTACCGCGGCCAAGGAACGCTGCGCGATGTCACCATCGCCTTCACGGACGTGAAAGAGCTCGCGCAGCTGCCGTGGTCGCTGCAAATCGGAATCCATCCGGGCGCATGGATCACCGACCCGTAGCGCGCGCGCTCGCAGCGCTGCTCGCGGCCGTCCTCATCGGCGCCGGTTCGCGGCCCGCGCCGACGCCCGCGCCATCCCCCGGCGAGGATCAAATAGCCGGTGAGAAGATCTGGTCGGCGGTGCGGAACGCCTGGGGCGACGCGTACTACCCGCGGTACACCACCTACACGGTCGGGATCAGTTACCAGCGCGACGGCAAGAACCTCGAGTTCCACTACCTCACGTTCGAGGACATGCGCCGCGACCTCGTCTACGCGCGCGCCTTCAGTGCCGAGGAAGAGTCCAACCCGAAGACGCCGCACGGCTTCAACATCGGCGTCGGCAGCCTCAACGGTCAAGGCGGGGTAACGATCACGCACGACCATTCCGACGATCCGGTCGGAACGCTCGCGCTCGGCGTCAATCAAGATTATCGCATCTCGCACTCCGACCGCGAGATCCGGGCCGAAGCCGACGCGCAAGGCGCCGCGAACTCATCCGCACTCCCGGAGATCGGGCGCACGGCGAGCGGCGGGAAGCCCGACTACGACGTCCGCCTCGTCGGCGTCGCAACCGAGGACGGGATGCACGTGGCGCACCTCACGCTCCGGCCGCTCAAGGATCCGCATCAATACATCGTGCGCGATCTATGGGTGAACACCGCCGGCAACATCGTTTTGCGCGCGCGTCTCGCCGAGAATTTCAATCAAGGCCCGCTGCACGACACGACGTGGCTCGTGACGTACACGCAAATCGGCGGCGCGCCGTACATCAAATCGGAAACCGCCGAAACCGAGGTCGGCTACCCCGACGACATCACGCTCAAGAACGTGACGATCACCTTCAGCGACGTCCAGGGACTCGACAAGTTGCCCTGGAGTTATCAAGTCGGCCTCGAGCCGAACCCCGCCATCACCGACCCGTAACCGGCTCGCTACCCGTTCACGCAGGCGAGGCGCACGTCCAGTTCGGTCTCGAAAGTGCGGTCCCACGGCAGCGTAATCGTGAGGCCGCGGTCGCGGCATTCGGGATAGAGCGCGCGCACGAGATCGAGCGCGCGCGGCCAGAGATCGGCGCGGTTGACATCTGCCGCTTGCGTCGCGAGCGGTGCTTCGAGATAGGTGTGGTCGGGCGTGCCGTGCGCGGCGAGCCACGCGTTGAGCGCCGGGCGCGTGAAATCGTGGAAGGCGTAGTCGTCCGCGTAGCGGTCGAGCATGAACTGCGCGTGCGCGCGCGGATCGTAGCTGCCCATCCGCTTGCCGGCGGCGACCGCGATCGCCTCGGGGATCGCCGTGCCGACGGTATTCGCCGTCGTATTCCACGACGCGTACGCCGCGAGGTGCCCGGCGACGCCGGCGGCGATCAGCGCCTGCGGCAGCAGCTCTTGCGCGGGCAGATCGCCGGATTCAAGAAAACTCAAATCGGCGACGGCCGCCAGCGCTCCGCCGTGCACGGCGGCGACGATCTGTCGTTCGAACACCGCTTCATCCGCCGCGCCCGTCCCCGGCACGCGCACGTAGAGCGTGATCTCGCCGGCATCGTCGGGGACGCCGCCGCAAGCTCGGATGATGTCGGCGATCGTCGTCCCGATCGGCGCGAATTCGAGCGGATCGTTCACCGTCGCGCCGTCCGCGCGCGAGTACACGACGCGCACGTGCGGCACGTAGGCGGCTTGGCGCGCGAGTGCCGCGCCGGTGAGCACCATGCCGAGTTCGTCGGCGCCGGGTTCGATCGCCGTCCCTCCGGCGCGATTCCACTGCGCCTGGTAGGCGCGCAGCGCCGCGAGATCTCGCAGATGCAAGCCGACGGGACCGGCGTCGTCTTGACCGAGGATCACGCGATCGAACGCGCCTTCGGCGGCGAGTTGCAACTCGAAGAGATCGACGTCGAGATCGCGCGCGCGCGTGGCGAGATAGTCATCGAGCGCCGGGCCCGCTTGCGCGCGCAGTGCATCGGCCTGCGCGCGTTCGGCATCCGTTTGCGGTGGATCGGGAAGATTCGCGTATTGCTGGATCAGCGGCCAAATCGGCCCCGCGGCAAAGAACGACGCGGCCGCGCCGCTCGCGGGGACACCGGTGGGCGCGAGCCGCATGACGGTACCGAACGTCGCGAACCACGCCGCCGGATGCGCGCGCCGGAGCGCCGCAAGATCGCGCAGCCGCGAGACGGCAAGGAACGCCGGCGTGCCGGGCACGCGCGAGGCGATCAGCCCGCCGTACGCGATCATGTCGTTCGAGACGATGTACGCGCTGGGGTCCTGCGGCGCGCCTGCACTGCCAAGCCAGCGCAGCAGTCCGGCCGGGTCACCGGGCGTGAGGTAGTTGCCGGTAAGCCCGCGCGGCGGCAGCGCAACGTCGACGCCCGCGATGCGGCCCAACATCTGCGGCAGTTGCCGGGTCACGGGCCGGTCGTCCAGCGGAACGACGACGAACGACACGAAGGCAAGAACAAACGCCGCGAGGTGCATCGCGGCGCCCTTCTCGCTGCGTGTCGCGGCTAACTCTTGAAGCCGTAGAGTCCGCGGCCGGACGGATCGGCGACGTAGATCTTAAAGGCTTTGCGCACCCCGAGCGCCTGCGTGAAGATGATGTGCACCGGCGTGTCCGGTTGCAGCAGCCGCACTTGGACGCTCTTGCCGTCCTTGTACGACGCATACTTGGGGATGTAGAGAAACGAGAGGTCGGCGGGGACGCCGTCGATGCAGTGCGCGCGAATGTTCGCATCCGAAACGTGCCGGATGTAGCCGTGACATTCGTGGTACTTGCCGCCTGCGGGTAGCGGCTCGTTATCGTCGGCGCCCGCCGCGGCGGCCACGGCCACCAGGGCGACGCCGGCAAGAAGCACGGCGCGAAGCGAAGCGAAGAACATGGGCGTGACTCCTTTGGAAATCGAGTGCCGCACGATGGCGGGACCGGAACGCTACGACGCTTTCTCGCTCATGCGCCGCTTTCGCACCGACGAAGCAGCGCTCGGCGATGCGCTGACCCTCTTCGTCGATCGCGAAGATTACGGATTCGTTTGGCTCGCCTACGCGGGCAGCACCTGCGTGGGCTGTGTCTCGGCCGGCTACGCGATCGGCACCGCGGCCGGTGGCTTGGTCGCCACGCTCGCCGACCTCTACGTGATCCCCGAGGGTCGCCGGCGCGGCATCGCGACGACGATGCTCGACGATCTCCACGCGCGCTTCGACGCGCTCGACGTGCAACGTATCGAGATCGCCGCACCGGCGGATCCGGCGCTGCAAGCGTTCCTCCGCTCGCGCGGCTACACGTCGGCCGGCGACGTGCGCTTCACCTATCCCGGCTAAGGGTCGAGAATTGCCGCGAGCCGGCCGTTCGCGGCCGCGAGTGCGGCGCGTGCTTGGTCCGCGTCGAACCCGCGGCGGGCCATCGCGATCGCGGTTTTGACTTCGCCGCCCGCCGCGTCGAGGGTGAGCGCCGCGATCTCGAGCGGTGCCTCGCCGAGTTCGGCGACGAGGCGTTCTGCGCGCCCGCGCAGTTTCGTATTCGAGGCGACGAGATCGACCATCCGGTTGCGATACGTCTTGCCGATCGCGATCATCGCGCCGGTCGAGATCGTATTGAGGGCGATCTTCTGCGCCGTACCCGCGACCAAGCGCGTCGAGCCGGCGAGCGGCTCGGCGGCCGTCTCCAGCACGATGCCGAGCGCTGCCTCCGCTAGCAGCGGCGCGCCGGGTGAATTGACGATCGCGATCGTCGTGGCACCGGCCGCACGCGCAGCGCGCAGCGCGGCGATGACGAACGGCGCGCCGCCGCTTGCCGAGATGCCGATCGCCACATCGCCCGCGCGCGCGTTCGCGAGCGCGGCCGCTCCGGCATCGGCATCATCTTCTGCACCTTCGATCCCCACCGTGAGCGCCGCGGTGCCGCCCGCCATCACGGCCGTCACCGTGTCCGGCGGAACGCCGAAGGTCGGCGGAAGTTCGCTTGCGTCGAGCACCGCGAGCCGGCCGCTCGTGCCCGCCCCGATCGCATACACGTTCCGCCCCGCGCGTAGGGCGGCGGCGACGTGTTCGATCGCCGCGCCGATTTCGGGGGCGGCAGCGATCGCCGCGGTCACCGCGCGTTCGTGCGCTTTCACGAGCACCAGCGCCAGCAGCGCCGGTTCGAGCGTGTCGATCGACGCCGTCGCCGGATCGACGCCTTCGGTCGCCGGCAAACCGGCAGCGTCGTTCGTCATCGACGAACTTCGAGCGACACGTCGAGCTCTTCCGCGATTCGTAGCGCGCCCGCGACGGGCGGATCGCCGCCGCGAACGATCTCCGCGCCCGGCAAATCGCCGTTGATCCGCGTCTCGACGAGAAACGAGAGCAGCGAATTCTCCGCGAAGAGACCACCGGCGAGTGCGATGCGCGGATTCTGATCCGTGAGCCCGGTTTCGCGCGCGGCGGCGCGGACGAGGTCGGCGAGCTCTTGCGCGGCGCCTTGCACGATCTTGGTCGCCGCGCGATTGCCCTTGCCGGCGAACGCAACGATGCTCGGCGCAAGCGCCGCGAGGCGCGCCGGGATGAGCGGCTCGTCGTAGATGGCGGCGACGAGCGCGTCGCGATCGGGCGCAGCAAGCTCGCGCGCGACGAGATCCGTCGTTTCGTCGCGTTGTGCGCGACCGTCGAGCACGCGCACGTAGAGCCGCACGGCGGCCATGCCGATCGCGAATGCCGAGCCTTCATCGCCGAGCAGATAGCCGGCCCCGCCGACGCGCGCGCGGCTCGGGTTCTCTCGCGCCGGGTTCTCCGCATAGGCGATCGAGCCGGTTCCGGCGATGAGCACGATCCCCGGGCCGCGCGGGATCGCGGCGCGCAACGCAAGCCACGCATCGTCGCCGACCGAGATGCGCGCCTGGGGGAAGCGCTCGCGCAGGGCACGCGCGATCGTGTCCGCGACGCTCGGCCGGCCGGCTCCCGCCGCACCGGCGACAATCGCATCCGGCGCTTCGCCGCCCGCGATCGCCTGCACGAGGTCGGCGATCGTCCGCGCGGCGACGGCGGCGCCGACGGCGCTTGCGTTCGCTGGGCCGCCCGCGAGCTCGGCGTGCCGCGCGCCGCCTTTGGAAAGCAGCGCACGCGTCCCGCTGCCGCCGGCATCCACGCCGATCGCGATCATGCCGGTGCTCCGGAGCGGGCGAGGTCCTCGTGCAAACGCATCAGGAGCCCTTCGAGGTCGATCGGCGCGAGTGCTCCCAGCACGCGCGCGCCGCGCGCTCCCGTCACCGAGGGCCGGCCCGCTGCCCGCCCACGCACGAGTTCGTAGCCCAGCACCGCAAACGCCAGCGCTTCTTTCGCATCGGGATCGATCCCGTACGCGGAACTTTGGACGACCGTCGAGCGAGGCAGTGCCGCGGCGATCCCCGCGAGCAACGCCGGGTTGTGCGCGCCGCCGCCGCTCACGATGACGCGCGCCCCGGCCGGCGCAAAGGCCGCGATCGCCGCGCCGGCGCTGCGCGCCGAGAGTGCGGTCAGCGTTGCAACCGCGTCGGGGAACGCGAGCGCGTCGAGTGGCCCGCGATGCCGCGCGACGAACGAATCGCCGTACCGCTCGCGCCCGGTCGACTTGGGCGGCGCCTGCGCGAAATACGGATCGCGCAAGAACGTCGCGAGCAGCGCCTCGTCGACGCACCCGGCGCGAGCGAGCTCCCCGTCACGATCGAACGCCTGCGCACCCTGCGAGCGAACGCGCACGTACGTATCGATCGGCAAGTTCGCCGGACCGCTGTCGAAGGCAACGAGCGCACCGCTTGCGCCTCCGGCCGGAAGCACGGTCAGGTTTGCGATCCCGCCGAGATTGAGCGCGACGCGATCGTCATCGGCCGCGGCGAGCAGCAGCGCATCGATGTGCGGAACCAGCGGCGCGCCCTGACCGCCGGCGGCCGTGTCGGCACTGCGAAAATCGTACGCGACGCTGCACCCCGCGGCCTCGCGAATGCGGAACGCATCGCCGATCTGCAGCGTGCGCGCGTGCGCGCCGTCGTGCGCGAGCGTGATGCCGTGCGAGCCCACGAGATCGAGCCGCCGCCCCGCGGTAACCCGCGCGACCGCCGCACCGAACGCCGCGCCGACATCCGCATGCAACTCCGAGAAGGCAAGCGCATCGAGCGGCGCGGGCGGAAATGCCGCCAGCAGTCGCTCGCGCAGACCGTCCGCGAACGGAACCGTTTCGAACGCCAGCGTCGCGAGCCGGTAGCCGTCGCCGCGCGGCCGGATGTCGACGACCGCAACGTCGATCCCGTCGAGTGAGGTTCCCGAGAGCACGCCCGCGACGATCACCGGTCGAGCGCCTCCATCGCCGCATCGCAGATCGCGACGCGCACCGCGCGCAGATCGCCGCGCCCGAAATGCACCGCGTTCGTCAGGATCGTCACCGCCGCGTCGCGCTGCGGGTCGGCCCACACGCAGGTGCCGGTGAAGCCGGTGTGCCCGAAGGTGCCGGCCGACATCCGCGTCCCGCACGAGTTCTCGTCGCTCGTCTTGAGCGCCCAACCGAGGCCGCGCCGCAAGACCGCATCCGGTGCCGCCTCGCGGACGGCCTCACGCGCAAGTCCCGGATCGAGCGGCGTGGCGCGCCCCCGCACGGCGGCGAGATACCACTCGGCGAGCCGCTCCACATCCGCGGCATCGCCGAAGAGGCCTGCGTGCCCCGCGACGCCGTTCATCAGCGCGGCTTTTTCATCGTGCACGGTTCCCCACACGAGCCCGCGCCACGCGTCGCGTTCGGTCGCCGGAATCGCGGCGCGTTGCGAGGCAGCGGGGAGATAGCCGGTCATCGCTGCGCCGAGGCGCGCAAGCTCGCGCGCGACGAGCGGCGCGAGGCCCCGCCCGCGACGGCGCGCCAGAATCGTTCCGAGCGCGATGAAGCCGAAATCGCTGTAGACGACGCGCTCGCCGGGTTCCGCGACCAGCGGTTCGCCGAGCGCGAATGTCTCCACGTCGCGATCGAAGAGCGTGCGGTAATCGGCGCCGGATCGCAATCCGGCCGTATGCGCGAGCAGCATGCGCAGCGTGATCGGCGCATGTTCGCCGGACCGCCACTCCGGAACGAGCGTCGCGAGCGGCACATCGAGGGCTAGCTCGCGCGCGCGCACGGCTTCGAGCGCCACGGTCGCGACGTAGACCTTCGTGATCGAGGCGAGGTCGAACCGTGTATCGATCGCGATCGGCGCAGCGCCGGGTTCGCGCGTAACCGTGCCGTACGCCTGCGCGAAGCGAACGCGCCCACCGCTTGCGATGCGCACGACCGCGGCGCTATAGCGCGTGCCGAGCGCGGCGCGCACCGCCGCATCGACGTCAGCGAAACGCGAAGCCATCGACCGGCAGCGTGCCCGCGGCGTGCG
>Ga0209208_10012490_pt1 | contig 10747 bp, 6 predicted proteins | sample S1TSphfallax_3_FD_187694 | JGI IMG/M metagenome (GOLD analysis project Ga0209208, IMG submission 187694) | Host-associated microbial communities from peat moss isolated from Minnesota, USA - S1T2_Fd - Sphagnum fallax MG (SPAdes) (version 2) | ecosystem: Host-associated > Plants > Peat moss >... | reverse complement strand
GGGGGGGGCTATGACATATGGCTATTGTTTGAACACTTGTAATGTTCATGCGTTAGCCATAAAATGAATTGGAGATCTACTTGGCTATAAGATTAAAAATTTGAAGTAAACACTTGGAATTTTGTTAAAGGGAAATGGAGTTTAATTAGGTGATTTAAATTTTTCCAAGGTGGTTGTTTATGGCTATGAATGCTAGATTTTTGTTATTCATGGTCCAAATTATATTCATTTAGGTTTGTCCTTCTAGTGAATCATGGAAATTCTAGAGTCCAAACTCCCAAGGTATAGTCAACAATAAGCATACATATATATCAAAGAACATTCAACAAGGATTGTGCAAAGAATAAATGTACAATTGTATTTTAGTGTTCAATGAACTTGCACAAAACCAAGACTGTAAACTCAAAAAACAAACAATAAATAATCACTTATGACCTATGACCTCCTCTAAATTGTCCATTGCACAACACAATTTTTTAACAAAACAAGGTTAATTGAACATAACACCATATAAGCCACATATAATCACATACGCTAGAAGAAATATTGTATTTGTAACCATTCAATTTGCAAATATATGTGATTAATTGTCATTTGCAATTATGTTTTGTTATTTAATAAACTAATCATCATCTTTTTCAACATATTACTATTCTTTTGATTATGGTTTGATTAATTTGTGATTACTAGGTTCCCATCATTCCATGTTGATTAACTTTTTGAACTTTTCATTCAAGAAAAGCCTCAATGTTAAATTAGTTGCAAAAGTAGTCATAATTTAGTTACATGTACATGGTGTACCCATACATTTAAAGTATACTAAGGTGTTTTTTAATATATTAGAGATATATTTATAATTTCATGTATTTATGACGCATTTAGGGCATGATAAATATACATTTTATGTATATTATGACTTGGCTAGGTAGGCTAGGTAAATAAGTAATTAGTAAATAAATACATACATAGGGTTCCATATCCCCTATGTATTATATTTAATATGTAATAACTATTAATAATTAAAATTTAATTAACATTGATTAATTGATTAATTAACTATCAATTTATAATTTATAAATCATGTGTGAAATTTATTATTTAGCTAATAGTAATAATAAATTTATAACGATGAATAAATAAATTATATATATTAATATAATAATAATAATAATTGATGATTTTTAGTTAATAATTATTCCATTAAATAATTAATAATATTTGAAAAATATTACTACTAATTAATCAATAATAATAGGGAGTAAAAAAAATAGCTAGGTAGGTTGTTGAATGGGTAGATGGGTAAGTAATTAGTTAGTGGTTAATTAATTAGTTATTTACTTATTTGTTCGGTTATATAATTTACAAAATTTTAAAAGAAAAAATTATATGGGATAAAATTTTTAGTTACAACTTAATTTGTGATTAAGTTATTTAGTTGAAATTAATTTGCAATTAAACAATTTATCCCATTTTGTTTCATTTTCATGTTATAAATTATATAAACATGGTGTTTTGTTTAACATTTTCATATTAGAAAACATGTGCCATTTGGGATGAGCCAATTAAAGAGGTTTAACCATAAAGGCTAAACTCAAAATAAAATCAAAATATTTATATTCTTAACCTATAGTTTACTTACCTCCCTAACTTAGGTAGGTAAATAGGTATTTATTTACCTAGTTTTCCTTGTTTACTTACTTAGATATTGATTTAAATTTAGTTTGGTTGAACATTAATTTTCATGAATTTCACCCATATTATGCCACGGGTCGAATGCCATTAGAGAATATTATGCCACATGGCAAAATCTTGTCATAACAAAGTATGCAACATGGCATATTTCTAATGGTCAATGTGGTGACATTATAGGCCAGTTAAAATAAATGACAAAAATGTAATTTATGTTTTCAAAACAAAAATTTAAAAATTTAATATGATACTAAGTGGCAATTAATGAATGGGTTGTATGTTAGTTGCCAAAATGGAGATTAGTTGCAAGCTTCATATAAATAATCAATGGATGAAAGCAAATGTGTTGACCATATAAATAATTCATGTGTAATGTGCTAACATCATGATGAGTCATCATCTACAATGAAATGTTGTGTGCAATTTCACTTACGCAACTAATAAATTATTAATTGTAGATGTTCATTGCAACTTATTTCTAGTTGCAAATTGACATTCTTTTTATTGTGTTATAAACCATTTCATAAAAACATTGTAATAGAACAATATGGAACCAAAAGGGTCAATTGTAACTTAAAAGTGGTATCCATTATAAATTCACCAATTCCACTTATAAAAAAAACTAACAAACATTTGCAACTTACAAGGTTGCCAAAATGCAAAGATGGTCCAATGTCTACATTAGAAAATAACATAGTTGAAAAGCTTTAAAAAATTAAGTTCACACATTATACCAAAGATATTGTACATACCACTACTTGTATGCATCTCCATATGGAAATTTAGGTATAAGGTGTAAAACTTTTGGGATCACATAATGACCATTAACCAAAGTTGGTAATGAATCAATTATGCAACTTCAATTTACAAAATGCCAAAAAACTAAAGCACTATTCATTTGTGTTCTCAAGGACTTGTACCATGGCAATATATGCATGTTTGAAATACTTTAAGAAAAAATAATAGCACGTTTTGAATGTTAAAAAAATGCACTGGAGGTGTACATAAAGATTGACACCAAATGGTTTACTAGCCAAGGTAACATATGTTTTTGATTTTATGCCAAATTGAACATAGATTGTTGAATGTCAAATGAAATCATTGACATCACCTTAAACACACATGTCATCGATCATGCCCAATTTTTTGGGGTGGCAACATGCATCCTTGATCACATCCTAATGCTTATTGAAACTTTCTTTTATATTGGACTACATTAACCAATATTGGGTACGCCACACCTAAGTTATCAAAGATGCCATGAGTAAAGAATCTCACGTGTAATTCTATAACAACATAATCAATAACCTTTACAATTCACATAAACATCCACATCCAATTTTGTGGTTAGATTCAAAACATAATCCAAAATCCAAATAAAGACAATTTAAAATGAAATATAATAGGGTTAAGATTTAAGGGTAAAACTACATTATTCCACTTTGCCAATGTGATAGCTACGACATAAATTTTTTTCCAACAAATATATGATTCCATTAATTTAAAAATTAAAATGAATAACATAAATGTGTTGCTAATGCACATCAAATGTTAAATGATCCATGTAATTATCTTCAACTTTATTGATGCACCCTTAAAGTCCTTGAAAGATTCAATGCAAGTACAAAAGTGAAAATAACGGAAAAAGAAGGAGTTGGGTATGATCCCTAGCTCGCAACACTTCGAAGGTAAGTCGGGTGTGTTAGAGCTCTAGGATAGGGATTAAGAAGAGTGATAAATGGTCAATTATTCATATAGACCTGCATAAACAAAACAACAAGTTGTTGGTTAGTGTATAATTGCAACATTTTTGGTACCTGGATGAACCACTGGCATACTTGGACTCACAAAACTCATCACAACCTAGAATTGGGGAAACCATCACCTTCCCCCTTATAATATTCTTTGTGCTTGGCCATGGGGGCTGCACCCAAATGTCATTTTTTTCGAAACTTTCAAGTTGGGAGTTTCAAAATTCACAAAATTGGGACTTTTGCCATTTTGGAGGTTCATAACTTCTTGTGCAAACCTTCAATTAAAACAAAGTTGTAGCCCTTGTTGAGAGTTTTTCAATGATATGTGACATGCCACCTGCACACATGTATTTCAGGTCGATTCTTAACTTTTAGTGGCCGAGAGTCAAATTGACACTTTGACTCCCAACCCTTTTTTCAACCATAACTTGTGTTGTAAGTACTCAAATAAATCATGCAAGCCCATTTTTTACATTTATGTTTCAAAGGATTTCCAATGATATAATGAATTGTTCAATCCAATGTGTTTTGACCCCTCAAATTGCTTTATGAAGATTTAAGAGTCCATTGAGATTCCAACTCCCAAAGTGGAAATTCATTTGGGAGTGTGTGGGCTCATTCCCTAACATTCTCTCCCATTCCCAAGAATGTGAATGTGACTATTGGGTTACATTCTCAACCTAGACTTCTCCATGTCCCTTGCCTTGGGGGTGAGCCCAATGTTAAGGTCATGACATTTACAATATAAAGTAAAATTATTATTGAATTGTGTTTAATACATAACAAAACCTTGTAACTTTCAAATGTATAAGATTTGGGCTCTGCGTTATTACACACTACCAATGACGTTTAGCCTTTTTATTTATTCATCATGTTCTCATTATTATTTATATCAATTTCAAATTTAATTTAAATTGTATTAAACATTATATCCATGGTGGGTAAGTAAAAGAGGGAAGTAATTATTAACAAAAAAATGAGGTGGTTATTAATTTTTAAAAAGGTAATTAAGTTTGAAAATGAAATAGGATTTTTTTTCATATACCTACCGGTGGATAGGGGAAAAAAAAAAGATATTTATTAATAAATGAGGTAGTTAAGTGGGGAAATGATGAAATAGTTATGAGTTGTCTCTAAAATTGTCCTTGGAATTGTCCCAAGGATGGCCATACGATAGTATTTATGAGCCTACGATAGATTCTATGAGGCTACAAAAGATTATGCAAAATCACCCATATACCAAATTTTGTCAATGGAATTTCAAGCTTGTGTTTGTGTATTTTGAGTACAAATCATATATTTCCTTTTGACGCACCTTTGTTGTTGTTGCAAAATCATAGACAAAACATCCTGTAATTACTTGAATTTGATCTTGTTATAATTGATTACAACAAAGGGAATATGACAACAAACCCTAATAAAATATACACTTAAAGTATTATTGAAATTTTCCTTCATAAGTTATCATTGGTATGGCTATTAAATCTTTCATGAAATTTCCTTTGTGCATCAAGGCTTCCACTTGAACGAAATTATTAACATTTGATATAACTACCACACATTCAAACAAATAAAATATTAACATGTGAAGCCAATTTTGGACCACATAAACATGAATGACAAACACTTATTGTTATTAATGGTATTAACATCATCATAAATTAAATGTTTTCATTTGCTCCAACATCAAATTTGGTGGCCTCCACAACAATACCATGCATGTGTTGAACCATAACCCACCTTACCATGTTTGTTTAATACATGTTTTGGGGATTTCTTGGAAAGTCAAAAACTCAAACAACTATTTAATATGAGTTTTATATTCAAGCATCAACTTGCCATGTGCTCTAATGTGTGGAATGATGTGGCAAATCGAATCAATTTTTATATTTTTCACCAATTAACACATTAACAACTTATTGCAAAACATGTTCCCTCCTTTTGCAAACACAATCAACTTCATTTTTGTTGCATTTATAATCCTTGATGATATACCAATCCCTTTTTTTAACACCGTTCATGGGTTTGTCAACCTATTTAAAAATTGGTTTGTTTTTGGAGGGAATGTCATTTTAAAGTTAACAACTTGTTTTATGTTCAACCTTAGAACAAATTTGACATTTCATAGTGTGGACACAATCATTAGACCCCACATGTAACTCAAACCAAGGGGTCAGTTGCCCAAGAAACTTGAAATTTCAATTAATATGGTGGTGACAAGTGATTCTAATTGAAATTACCATCTAAAATCTCAATTGGATAAATCAACATTGGGAGACTTTATGAAAGAATCCAAAACATTGAAACAAATCATAGGCACATCAATCGCATGTTGTTTACCTTTGAAGGTGGCAATCACATGCAAGGTGGATGCTTGAGTTTGACTCCTATTTTTGAAAACCGCATCAGAAACAATAGAAATGGTACCATTGCTAGGGTTGCAAAAACTATAAAAGCACTTGATTGTGAATTTTGGGGACTGTTTAAGAATAAAGTCACAAGAACAACAAAGAAAATGAAAAGAAATTGCACAAATACAAGGATGAACACACAAACCAAGGAAAAAATCTAACAAGTTGCAACCATCAACTACTAATTGATGTTCAAAATTGAAAAGTCATACAACTATACAATTTATATGTAACCAAAGTTCAAACAAATGCAAGCCATAATTTAGTTAAAAGGTGGAAAACCATCGTTGAGTTTCATAAATGCACATTGCAAGGTCACAAGTGGGTCAAACCCCATACGAAGAACTTGAAAAAGATATGATGTTCATAAGCAACAATCACAACTTATGGCATGTTGTAATCACAACAACGTTGACAATAGGATTTGATTCCAAGCTTTCTAACAAATTGCAAAATCCATCATCCATCATTCATGTAGTTTGTGCTCACAAAATTGAATCTATTAAGGGTCCCAAATCTTCAAAGAGTCACAAATCTTGAACCTCAATGCTCAAAGTTCAATGTCCAAACTAAGGCCAATGCACATTGCAAACTTCAAGACACTTACACCTATTAAACCTTGACCTCGAAGGTTTAGTTTGCATAAAGATCACACAAAATCAATACTTATGAAATAACAAGAGAATTAGGACACAAGTGGGTGACTCACAATTCACTAATGAAACCTTAAAATTTCAATGCTTATATAATTTTTTTTGGTTCTCATGTTGTTCATTTTTCATTCCTTTTGCGTTCCCATATAATTCCCATGTCATTTTCTTGATCATTTCAAGGTTTTAATCTTTTTTTTTTCATAATTTTTTTTCCTTTTAAAAAAAGAAATAAAATCACCAATTTTAAAAAATAGTCCTTAGGGTAATTGCCATTTTGGCTATTTCAGAAATGACCTAAAATAATAATAAAAAAAGAAAGGTACTAAATGTGTCTTGGTCATCATGCAAGGGTACCTCCTCGTTAGATCCGCCTTAAGGCGGTTAAACTTTAAGTTAAGGACAAATAAAAATGTCAAAACGTATATGTTTTTTGGCAAAACTTAAAATTGTGTATGAAAACTGCCTATAGCCATGATTTTCTTATATAAGTTCAAATATTATAGTTCATTACCAGATTTGGCTAAAATATTAAAAGCCAAATCATCATAATTTTCTATAATAAAAAAAAAGCTCATATATTCAGGTTATTAGCCAAATTTATTTGGTTAATAATTAAAAGGCAAAACTTAAAAGGGTTAATAAAAGTAATCATTAAAACGGTGACCTACCCTCCTTGTTTAATCCGCTTTCTGTATAAGAGAAGAAAAAAAAAAGGCTAAAACAAAGCTAAAATCGAAGTCGGTCGTGCGTGCGTGCGTGCATTCGTGCTTTGCTTTGCTTTGCTTTGCTCCCCATCCTCTTCGGTCTCTTCTATTTGTGGCATCGGTTTCCCTTGCTGTTTCTCTTTCTTGCATCAAAAAAAAAGAAAGAAATGGCGAGAACAAGGCTGCAGAAAATCTGGAATTCTCTTCTTCCCTCGCATGCTTTTATTGTAACCATTAGCTCCGTGAACTGCCTCGTATCCAATGCTCTTGATCCTGGAATAACCACAAACGAGCGGGAAGAAGACATGTTGGCTTCTTCTTCTTCTTCCTCCGTCAAGAAATGCACGTCGCCATACAGCACCAATATTATTGTGTCTTTCAACAATAACAACAGCAGTAATATGGAGATGGTGCTTCTCGTACTCTTCTTCTGTCGCAAATCTCTCCTTGTTTATCCTCCTCTGGTATCATCGATTGCTTGAACATGGAGAGGCTCAAGTCTTTGCGAAGTAGCAGTTATCGTCAGTTGAGTGGAACTCATGCGGTTGATGATGATGGTGATGATGATGCTTCTGCTGATGATGCTCATCATCTTCGCGAAGATAAAGTTGCACAGAATGATGTCGTTCTGAAGATTGGTGAAGCTCAACAACAACAACAACAACCACGTGGCAAGTGGACTGCAAATTCCAGAACGGTGAGCAGGAGCTTGGAGAGAAGAGCAAGAGCAGCCTCGCTTGAGCTGGAGAAGGAGCAGGGCAAGGATCCGTCTTTGTGGCAAGAAGAATGCAGCAGCTACGACTTACTCACAACAGTCCTGCATGATTCTTCTGCGCTTCCATGGCACCACGAACAATGCACTGATGCTGCTGGTGGCAATCAGTTGAGCAAGGAGATGTCAGCAAGAAGTAGTAACTCTAGTAGACGATTCTCCCAAGGGGGATCGGGCTCGACGTCGAGCTCTTCTGCTGGTCCTGCTGCATTGCTCACTCAGGCTCCACTATTCACAACAGAGCACTTGCTTAGGAACTTCACGGAAAATCCAACATTCTCACCAGCTGCAGGAGCATGGTCAAGAGGAATAGGGTTTTATGGTGGATTCAAAGCTTCAAGGTTTGGTCGAGCTGCAGAAGACACCAAACGGAACTCTAACCATGCAACAGCAGCAGCTGATGATGAGACGAGGAGCTTGACATCACGCAGGAGCAACTCGGATGATCTCAGCCATAAGGTAACATCATCCTTTGCAGCTGAAGAAAGATGCCTGAAATCATCAGCATCAAACTCCCCTCAACATTATTACAATCGAACGAAATCAAGATTCTCAGAACATCCTCCTTGCACTTATCAGAGACCTGAATACTCAGGTTCACTGGGAAGAGGAGTAGGAGGAGGCTGCTCTCCTTGCTCAGGCAAGCTCAGATCAGGTCAGCTGAAGTCAGGACAACAGCTCAAGTCATCACGGCTTCAGTCTGGCCTCATCTGGCCACACACAGGGATGCTTGGACAGATTGAGGAGGAAGAATGTGCAGCATTTGAGGATGAAGATCTGCCGGACAAACCTAGCCCTTCTTGCAAATGGAGTTATTGGGTTTGTCTGGAATGGGTATTGCTGTTGATCATCTTAGGAGCACTAGCATGCAGCATACAGATTCCATGGCTTCACAAGATCTCCTTCTGGGAACTTCATCTCTGGAAGTGGGTCCTCCTTACTTTGGTGGTGTTTTGTGGCCATCTTTTGTCAGGTTGGGCTGTTCAGTTGCTTGTGTTTGGCCTGGAGCACAACTTTCTGATGCGCAAACTTGTGCTCTACTTTGTGTATGTGCTTCGACAAGCTTTGCAGGGCTGCATTTGGCTAGCACTGGTTCTCATTGTGTGGCACTGCATGTTTAATCCCCGTGCCAAAGAGAGTGCCCACAGGTCTCTGGTGTACATCAGCAAATTACTCTTGTGTTTCGTGATTGCTGCTACACTGTTTGTGATCAAGGTTTTCATGGTGAAGGTTCTTGCATCGCAGTTTCATGTGGTTACTTACTTTGAGCGCATCCAAGACTCACTCTTCAACCAGTACGTCCTTGAGACTTTATCTGGTCCACCTGCGGTGGAAATTCAACAGATTCTTCATGATGAGCAGAAGCTTGTGGATGAAGTGGCAGATTTGAAGAATGCTGGTGCAATGGCAGTACCAGGGCTGCTGCTATCACTTCCAGATCCAATGATTCCTCACAGTCAAATGTTGAAGACACAAGCAACACTAAAGAGGATCAAGACGTCACTATTGGCCTCCACTAAAGAGTTGAAGCCTGACTCTGGAATCTGTGTTCAACATCTGCACAAGATGAATCAACAAAATGTATCAGCCTGGAACATGAAGCGTCTCATTGACATGGTGAGGCACACAGGTATCATGACACTCACTGATAACAGCTCTGAAGCTGAGGAGAGTGAGGGCATTGATACAGAGATCAGGAGTGAATGGCAGGCCAAGGCTGCTGCTAAACAAATTTTCAAGAATGTTGCAAGACAAGGACTGAAGTAAGAAACTCCAGTTCCTTGTCTTTAAACCTGTCCAAAAGGATGTATCCAATGGGGCTCTCATAGTTGAATTTATAGGCAACACATTGTATTGTGCTTAGATGTGCTCACATGAGCATTTCAATTGATGCTGGACAGTATCAATTGTGCAGGTTTGTGGATGAGGAGGATCTGATGAGATTCATGCACGCTGAGGAAACCATTCGAGCACTCGTTCTTTTTGATGGTGCCATGGAGAGTGGGAAAATCACCAAACAGGCTCTCAAGAATTGGGTGGTATGATTTACCCTTCTCTGGCTGACCCTTGGACCTCTTAAGTGCCTTGCTGATCCTGGTCACCACAATCATTAGCTGCTCTCTTGATCCTCCTTGTGTTGAGAACACTCCTAGCTCACCCAGACAGCCAACACATTTATTTCTCTCCACCACATTACTATTTTGGCCAACATGGAGAAAGGAAAGGAGGTAAAATACCTGGTTCTGATTACAACCTTTTGGATGACTGTGATCTCTGCAGGTGGCAGTATACAGAGAGAGACGAGCTTTGGCATTGTCGTTAAGTGACATGGATACTGCAGTGAAGAAGCTACACAGGACAGTGGATGTGGTTTTGGCACTGACTGTGCTTATAGTCTGGTTACTCATATTGGGAATTTCACCTATGCACCTGCTGGTGTTTGTGTTCTCACAGATGCTGCTCATAGCATTTCTGTTTGGCAATGTGTGCAAGACTCTGGTTGAGGCAATCATCTTCATGTTCGTCATGCACCCATTTGATGTTGGTGATCGCTGCGTCATTGACAGTGTCCAGGTAAACCCCTTGCAAACTGTGATATGTCTTCAACCAGTGTGTTGTCAACCATTCAGACTACAGTTTCTGGAACCTATAAAAGAAGGTCATTTGTTTACTTCATTGAAAAAAATCCTAAGGTTTTAAAATGGTGACACAGGTGCAGTTTGATATATGGTGTGCAGTATGTGGTGGAGGAGATGAACATCTT
>Ga0209208_10012489_pt1 | contig 10748 bp, 14 predicted proteins | sample S1TSphfallax_3_FD_187694 | JGI IMG/M metagenome (GOLD analysis project Ga0209208, IMG submission 187694) | Host-associated microbial communities from peat moss isolated from Minnesota, USA - S1T2_Fd - Sphagnum fallax MG (SPAdes) (version 2) | ecosystem: Host-associated > Plants > Peat moss >... | reverse complement strand
CAGGGGACTAGCTACGCATCCCCTGGTAGGTCTTTAACTCTTGCCCATAACGTAGTACGCGAAGTACTTAGTCTGGTCAGATTAGGGCTTTTTCAAGCCCCCGGATTCATCCGTGGGGTTTCTGACCCGCAGATTATCTAAATATACCTCTGGCGATGCAAATTGACGGGTAGCTTCAAGATAAAATTGATGCCAAGGCGAATAAATAGAACGCAAAGTTTCTTGCCAAAGCTTAGATTCCCGATTAGCATTCAACCCAGCTAATATACACTGCTGTTCCTCAGGTGAGAAATCCAGCAAAAAATTCAAAATCTCATAACTGTCTAGAGTTATATACTCAAATTGTGTTAACAATTGCCTAATCCGCTGGGCAAAGTCAAACGCATCGTGTCCCTCTAGCTGAAGTGTTAACCATTCCCACTGCAATAAACAAGCAGTTGCACATACTTCCAATCCAATTCCATTATCAATTTCCATCCAGTCAGGTATACCTGTAGCAATTTCTCCTTCTGCCTCCAAAAGGGCTGAAGCAAAACCCCCATCGGGACTAAATCCATTCTCCACTGCCACTTGAATCAGCGGCTGCATTTTTAGGGCAACTTTCTCTAAATTTTCAGACAGGAGAACAGCATCAAAGTAAGGTCTTTCCCAATGGGCTTCTTGCGTTATATATTCTCCCTCCTCTTGGGACGCTTCATAGATAATTTCGTCCCATTCTCGCCATAAATCTCGCCATGTCTGAGCTAATTTAGCTTGAGAAATGGGTGGTGATTTAATCTGTTTTACCTGTTCGACTATTGGTGGTGCTACAAGTATTTGCTTGATTGTTTCTTGGGTATCAAGATCGAGTTGCGCTAAAACTGTATCCCACAAATCACTCGGACAAACCGTGAATAAGGCATCAAGTAACTGTTCAATTTCTGGCTGTGTCAATGCTGCCTGGAGGTGACTACCAACTCTACCCGAATCATCAACTGGATTTCCTGGATTCTGTTTTGACATTTGGGTTGGCAGCACTTTAGGTTGTAATGTTCCCCTAGCCTATTAGATTAATAGGTGCGTTTTGCTCTACCTGAAACAAAATTTTACCTTTGCGAGCATCTCTCTGATTGCACCATGTGAACCTAATCTTGTCAACTTTTACTACTGAGTTTACGGTCGTTTAGTTAACAATATAAATGTCCCGTTTCAACTTGACTAAGATGCAGTACGTCGAGGTGAAACTCATGTACAAAAATGTTTTTGAAGGCGATCGCGCTCGGATAACATCTTCATCGTCGTATCGGGTGGAAAGTTGCCACAGTTTTCCAGGAATTCGGCGTTGTTTGAGGGGTTGGGAGTTAGGGGGTTCTCTAGCTAAAATTTAGTACATAAATACTATATAATATGTTCTTGAATTGCAAATCAAAATACTACGTAGGATACTGATAAAATTTATGCGTCAGATAGTTAAGCAAGTTAAAGAAAGATACAAAATTGATCTAAGGTGTAAAAGTGTAAAATATCACATTTGGAGATTAGAGGATTCTGAGTACTCCCAACTACATAAAAGTAGTTTGCCAATAGTAGACTATGACTTTGGTTGGAACTATTTTCAGTCAAGGATATATAAGCAGAGTAGGGAGCTTAATTTAGCCGAGTTATTTACTATTTTAGAATGGTTGTTGGGTGAAACTAGTAATTGGTATGACGAGTGGAAAGGTAGTTTTTCTTTTCCTACTTTATTAGTAATAAGTAAGGAAAATGGAACATTTTTTTATCTCATGGAGATCTACGATTTTCGAGGCTTGCCCCAATTTAAGTTTTATAAGATTTTGGAAAATATTCCCAAAGAAACCAATAGGTACATATCACATCAACCATTTGAGTCAGAGTTTTCTGAAGAAGAAATCAAATATTTTTCAAATTTTTTCTACGGCTATTTACTGGGATATTTTGAGAGTATAATCTCTATTATTCCCAAAAATACTTTTGTGAGAACTATTGATTCTAACTCTATATTATATGGGTGTAAAGATAATGAATACTTTGAAGAGGACTGTGACTCAACCGAAGAATATGAAGCGACGCTTAAATCATTTAGGGAAACGTATGGTGTAGTTGTTAACAAAAAAAGCATTAATGATATTTTGGAAAAAATAACCACTATTTCATGAGTCATCAGGAAACAATTGTTCCCTCCTAACTCCCTACTATTCGTAACTGTTAACGGGGTGAATCCAGCTACCAAGTTCCCTACTCCTCCTTAATCTAAAATTGTTCTTCCCCCACCACTATCCAGAAAATGTTCCAAATGCTTAGCAGGTTCGGGTTTTGGAACAGCATTTGATTTCAACAGCGATGAACGCCTCCAAGAACGAAAATTATTGATGGCACTTGGTAGATATCCCCTACCATCAGCCACAAGCGGAATTAGCTATCGCCAGTATTTGCCAAAGTCAAGTCCTGAAACATAACTGTGCTGAGGTAGCGTTCCCCAAAGGAAGGTTGAATCATGACAATTAACTTACCAGCATTTTCCGGTCGTTTTCCCACCTGAATCGCTGCACACAAAGCTGCACCAGAGGATATTCCTGACAGCAACCCTTCTTCTTTGGCTAAACGCCGTCCAAAAGCGATAGCCTGCTCATCACTGACACGAATCACCTCATCAATCAATTCCCGACGTAGCACTTCCGGCACAAACCCAGCACCTATACCCTGGATTTTATGAGGGCCAGCTTCACCTCCAGAGAGAACAGGACTATTGCTAGGTTCGACAGCAATCACCTGGAAACTAGGCTTGTACTGTTTAATTACTTCTGCAACCCCAGTAATTGTCCCCCCAGTACCTACCCCAGCCACGAGAATATCTACCTCCCCATCTGTATCTGCCCAGATTTCCTCAGCAGTGGTTTCTCGGTGAACTTTTGGGTTAGCTGGGTTACGGAACTGTTGTAACATCAAAGCATCGGGTGTGTTAGCAACGATCTCTTGAGCCTTGCGAATTGCTCCTCGCATCCCCTCTGTCCCCGGTGTTAATTCTAGAACTGCCCCATAAGCTCGCAGCATTGCCCGTCGTTCCTCGCTCATGGTTTCTGGCATTGTTAAAATCAACCGATAGCCACGAACTGCTGCTACCATTGCCAGACCAATTCCGGTATTACCGGAGGTAGGTTCTACTAAAACGGTTTTTCCGGGGGTAATTAAGCCTTCTGCTTCCGCTGAGACTACCATACTTAAACCGATGCGGTCTTTCACTGAAGCAGCTGGATTCATCCCTTCTAGTTTGATTACTATCTTGGCCACAACTCCCTCAGCTTGGGGAATTTTATTTAGCTGAACTAAGGGAGTTCTGCCAATAAGTTCTGTTACATCTTTAGCAATCCGCATGGAAATCACTCCTAAGGATTTAAAAGTTAATCAACCTTATTTTAACAATTGATTTTATCGGTTATTACTAATAAGTTTAACTCATAATTAGTTCTAGATTACTGTGCTTAGATTGACAGACATAGATCAATTGAGGAAATTAAGGTAAATATCTTCTAAACTGATTTTTCTGCAATTTTAATGGTTTTTTCTTCTTTATTAGTCTATATTTATTTACGCCAGAGACGTTATTCTTGAGTACAAGTTATTACCGGTACTAACTGGACTAAAACTCTTCTCTACACCCAGTTAGACAGCTTAATTTTGAGTACAAAAATCCCCCGTCCCCTGCCAGATAAATGCTAGTGCCTTAACCTAAAAATACTAGCACCCATACCCCAAAGAATTTTTCTAAGACTTAACAGATAAGCATTTCCGACTTTGAGTACTCCTTTAATGAATCTAATAATTTCAATAGGGCTGCTGTAGACTGTGGTCAAGAGAGATAACTGATATAACTCTTCTTAGGATTTACGCAGAGATTCCCCTCTACCCCCCAAAGTTCCTAGGCGCAAGTTTAGTGAATCAGGGGGGACTTCTTAAATCCATACCAATTTGTTATCAGGTTATCAGTTGTTTAAAAAGTTGAAATATTAAGGTGCTAGATAAACTACAAAAGACATTTTCTTACTGGGTATAGGATACCTAGCAGGGGAGCAGAAGGATGAAAGTCAAACTTTTGAATGTGTTGACAGTTTGTGTAGTTACTTTAACAGTACTGTCTCCAACTTTAGTGGTATGTGGTGTAATTTGGGGACGACATACAGAGTTAGTTAAAACACAGAATTTACCCTGTGAAGTTAACAAAATAAATTCCCAATCAGACATTACCTCTTTAAGACAAATGCAAAGTGGCTCTAATATCCTACAATGGTTACTTGTGTTGACACCTATTTGTCTTGGGTTGGGGATTATTGGCTATGAGAGGTATCTTGTGTACCGTGCTGCTGTTTTTCAAGCACAAGTAGAAATGTTGGAAAGATTGTGGCAACAGCACAGTATCGAGCAATAAGTAATTCAAAGTCCACCCATTGAAAATCAACCAATTCACCATGTCAGAAGAACGCCAAAACTTATATTTCAATCTGATCGATGAACTCCTCAGATGTCCTAATGGTCAGGAACCAGAAGTTTTAGAAGCTCAACCAGAATTAATTGACGCTGGTTTAGTGCAGACAATGTTACAAGTAGCAACTATGTTTGCTCACGAAGGTAATCAAGATGGTGCCCAGTTTTTATTCTTTGTAGCACGAGAATTAGCTAAACAACTGGGACTATATCCTGAAGTGTCAAATCAAGCTACAGCGAAGGAGTAACAATGCTACTGACTTCAACTGATGCTGGACAAATAGCATTAGAGTTCTTGATGGCAGACTGGAACATCTCCGACAATGATCGAGAGTGGTTTACAATTTTTAACTCTCGATTAATCGGTGAGAGTTGGTACATTGTGGAGTTAGGTGTAGAAGGATTTCCTGACCGATGGTTTATTCAAGTCTACGACACAGGTGCATGCGACCCGAACTATACATTTATTTCACCGATTCGTGGTCATGAAGGGTTTGTAGATTTGGTAAATATACCCGATATTGTTGCCGAAGTCTTAGTTTCTGAGCGCAATTCTAGATAAGAAATTTGAAGAAAAGAAATACGCTTGTCAAGGTCATCATATAAGATTTGAATACTGTAAAGTCTAGCAGGGAAAAGGAAACTAAATCTTTTCCCTTTTTTATGCTTAAATAGACCAGATTATGTTATATTAAGTAGCGTGATGGACGCTACAGACATATCATTGAAAATGATTACTGAAGACATCCTAGCTAAAGAATTCACAAGAGTCATCAACCAATACTATCCAAAAAGCGGGGAGGTATTGGCAAGGTGCTATGTGAAAGTCATTACCTGCTTCTGGGGACGACCTGCTAAACGCTTTCAGTACATAGGGATTTATTGCTCTGAGGAAATCATGGCTCATGTGCAAGCTCACAAGGAAATCTTCAGAGAAGTAGCAGACAATATGGGGCTAATTCAAGTCATTTGTATGAATGCCAGGAGATTGCTGCGTGATCCCATGTCCAAGCTCAAGCAGTCCGATCCCCGTTTATGGTTGGAGTTGCAGTTAGTAGCAACCTAAAATAGCGATCGCCGAAAATGAAAACTGGACTTTTCTGCAATTATGAAAATCATCACCGAGATGCCCATCGCGCTATCTGGGAACAAGTCGCGTTGGTGAAACAGGTAGAAAGCCTGGGTTTTGAAGAAGCTTGGATCAGCGAGCACCACTTTAACGAACTCAATCTCAATCCGGCAATTTTGTTGTTGATGGCACACTTAGCGGGTGTTACCTCAACTATCCGCTTAGGAACAGCAGCAGTATTGTTGCCATTTCATCATCCGATTCGAGTCGCGGAGGATATTGCCACCCTCGATCACCTATGCAATGGCAGACTATTATTTGGGGTAGCCAAAGGTGGACCATTTCCCCAACAAAACCAGCACTTTGCCGTCCCCATGAGTGAGTCGCGGGGGAAGATGCTAGAGGCGATGGCCTTGATTCAAAAGCTGTTATATGAAACAGAAGTATCATTTAATGGCCAATACTATCAATGCGATCGCCTGACAATCCATCCCCGCCCCCTACAAACACCAATTCCCGTATATATTGCCAGTGGGGATGATAACAGCATTGCCTTTGCTGCCAAACATTCCTTCAGCTTAATGGGGGGACCACCATTCTCCCTCGAAAGATTGCAGAAGACGGTGAGAAAATATCGGGAATTAAATTCTAGTGGGGCAGAGAATCTAGTACTGGCAAGGTTCTTTTTTGTCGGCAGAACAGACGCTGAGGCAGTGAGTGAAGCTATGCCCTTTATCCGGCACTTCAGCCAGAAAATGACAGCTAACTCGATGCAAGTAGTGCAGAATAGTGGACACCAACAAAAGCCATTCGATCGCACAAATATCTGTTTTGATGAAGACTACTTGATTGAGAACTCAATCATTGGTGATGTGGGAACCTGCCGTGACAAAATCAAGAAATTTCAGGACCAGTTAAATCTTGGCACACTGGCGCTCAAACCCTCATCTTTTGCCCTAGCAAAAAACCAGGAGAGTTTAGAGCGATACAATCAAGAAGTACGGAATTATGTCTAAACTCCCCTTGCTTCCTCCCGATGATTTGCCTCCCATTGAGGTGACCAAACAGGATGGAATGCTACACTTAGAATTAGAACAATCAGTGGGTAGATGCTTTTACCAGGCATGCGATCGCATTACCCAAGTGCTCTTGTCTAATTGTCAGTGGTATCTCACCACAAGTAATACCACTTTAACCCTAGTTATCGATAGTCCTGACATCATATCTTACTGGCATATAGTTAGTAATATTCCCCAGTTAGGAAATCGGCTGGAACGGTTTACTAGTAATGGCAAAATCCGGGTCTATCCTCCCTTTGGTAAGGGTATGCCAGTGGAAATCAGTGTGAATGAAATCTCTGCTTATCGAGATTGGTTGTAACGTATATAACAGTTTATTGCGTATACAGACGCTAAGGAAATCTTAGTGTCTTTCTTTTTGCGTTTTTTAGGTCTGTGTGGCATCAGGATTGGCTCGGTGGAGTTTTTCCGCAGATCCTATATTACGGGTACGTAGTAATTGGAGATGGTGGTTTTTGGATTTAATTTGAGACTCGACATCAACTAAATGTTAGGCTCTTCGTACAAAATCACGAAGCCTTGCACGAAGGTCATCTGTAATCAGAGGAAAGTTGTTAATCTCTGTAATTATGGAATCCCTAGATCTGCCATCTCGAAGCATTTTTCTTACGACTTCTTGAGCGATTTGATCAACACCGTATTTAGCAACTGCGCTGGATAACGTTCCAAGCAGTGCGAGAACTGCTATACCTCCAAGCATACCAAAAGGGCCGCCTAGTGCTGCAAGAGCAGTTGTTATGGCTGCGGCTCCAACAAAACCACTTACTCCCATGACAAGAACAAGAACTAATCCTGCAACTCCAAATCCTGCAAGCTTGTTAATTAATTCGTCCATACAATACTGTAGCCAAAAAAAAAGTATAAAAAGAGGGCTGATGTAGTAGAGTTATAGTCTTCGACAACGACAACTCGAAAGCCACACACAACCCATGTCTGACATACTAGCACTGTTGCAATGCCTACTAACCTAAGTTGCTAGTTATTATGATCTAAGTAATAGTAGTTATTGATTCGTGTATAAATACGTAAGATAGCTCAAGAGCTACAATACTTTGCAACCCCAATATTGAACTATTATCAGCTATAAAAAATACCGGATTAAATAAATGCTTTTTGAATAGTAAATGCAAAGATAAATGCTTGTACTTTCAGTAGAAATCCTTCATACGTAACCGCATGGATAAATTTTGGAAATGGACAAGTGATACTGCTAAATACTGTTTCAATATAATGCCGAGTATGCTGTTTAACATATTGATTCCAAGGCAAGTCTTTACGCTTGGAATTCTTTTTCCGCATGACTTCTAAAGAAAATTCACTTGTTTCTTCTACGTCATCTTCAATATTATAATCAGTATAACCTGCATCAACGTAAAGCTCACTACCAGCTAGTAAATTTAGAGGTAAAGCATTTAAACCACGGACATCGTTAGTCAGGTTAGTGGTGTATGATTTAGACATGGCTCTCCATGCTGCTGTTTATACTTATCTACGGGTTATACCAGAGAGCCTTTTTTTACGCAACTATTAACTTTTCAAACATCCTCTTATGAAAATTAGTCTTGATAGGGAGCGAACCCTTGAAATGGCTTGCCTTTCTCAACTAACTTACGTCGCTTACAACCAAGGAGATAATGTTGTTTGCGATATCCTTAAATCTGGTTGTCCATCATTCGTTCAACAGTATCAAACAATTGAATTCATTCACGCACCACGTCTTTTTAATTACACAGGTGAGTTAGCTTGTTGTGGTTTACTTTTGTCTACACCAAGTGATGTTGTCATTGCTATCAGAGGCACAGAAAACCTAGATGATTATTTCTTTAATCTACTTGTCCTACCTAATTCAGAAGCTATTCACTCTGGGTTTAACTTATATGTTGAAAGTTTGTGGCAGCAATTGCAAGATTTTATTCTAAGAGAAGATAACACTAAGAAAAATATTTTCGTAGCTGGACATAGTTTAGGCGGCGCAGCAGCTAAACTGATTGCTAAACGGCTAGGTGAAACAAATTTAAAGCCTATTGAACCATATATTTTGGAAACTTATACCTTTGGCGCACCGCCAGTCAGTACACTAAAACTAACCCTAGATACACCACTATATAGATTTCGCAATGTCGGTGATTTTATTCCACATTTACCAAAAACAATTGCTGCACTGATGAACAGGATACCAGGATTAAAGAGGGCAATCATCAACTGGAAACCACAACTTTTACAAACACTTACTGACTATTGTCATGTAGAAAGTGAGTATTGTATTGAGAATAATTACCAGATTATTCGATTAGATGAACCTGGAACAGTCAATATTTGGCAGTTGCTTCAACTCTCTAAGCTATTAATACCACAACTGCAATTACATACACAAACAGATATCAAAAATAAATTGCGATTGATAATAGCAAATTTGATTCAAGCCTCATTACAAGAACACCGTGCCATCAGATATGTAGAAAAACTAAGTTTTGGGAAATTACCAACATGGTATCAAAACTTAGAAGCATAAGTACGCGATCGCGTATTGGTTCCCTGCTGCCCACTGACTATCAGCAACACATCGGTATCCTTCCCCTATTCCAATGGCAGAGTAATTGATAGTATTCTCAATTAAATTTATCCCCAAATGACGACGAGTAAATATCATAAATACTTCTGTATATAAGTACTATTTATATAGTGTAAATACTATAGATATCTAGTTTCAAATTGTGTCATAAAGTTATTATGCAGATTCTAACCAGATTGCTACAAATTAAATTTCCATATCAAAGGTAACAAGAATATGAGAGGAGATCACGTTTATTATAATTGTAGTGTTTATACCCATCATGGTATAGACTGCGGTGATGGTACAGTTATTCATTATACAAAGAACTATGGGAGGATTTCTCGTATTTCTTGGGCTTCCTTTACATCTGGAAACACGGTTTTTGTAAGAGAGTATGGCCAGTGTGATACACCAGATATTGTAGTTTGGCGTGCTGAAAGCAGATTAGGAGAAGATGCTTATCACCTATTCAATAATAACTGTGAACACTTTGCTACTTGGTGTAAAACAGGTGTACAAGCCAGCGAACAAGTAAAAAATGCAGGAGCAGTGGGAGTGGGAGCATCTGGAAGTGGAGCCGCAGTTGCGGGTAGTCTTGGTATTGTCAGTGCTGCTGGTGCGGCGGCTGGCTTAAGTGGTGCTGGTATTATGTCAGGTTTAGCTACAGTTGGTGGACTTGTTGGAAGTGGTGCAGTCACGGGTATTGTCGCACTTGGTGTTACTCCTGCTGCTATTACAAAAGCAGCTATGGATCAGGTTTTAAAGGATGATGAGAGTCTTCCCAATGATGAACGTGAAGCTCGTGCTGTTGGTAGAACTATGACAACTGTAGGCGCATTAGCTGGTACTGTTGGAGCAGTTGGTACAGTTGCAGCTGCCGGAAGTGTTGCAGGTTTGAGTGCTGCTGGAATTACTTCTGGTTTAGCCGCAGTTGGATCAACAGTAGGAATGGGAATGGCTGCCGGTGTTACTATTACAGTGGCCGCACCAGCAGTAGCAGCGGCCGCTCTTGGTTTTGGTGCTTACAAGCTCTGGCAATGGATATCAGAATAGTAAGTTATCATTTGAAAACTATAAATATCCACCCGTCGAGTCTTAAATTCTGGAGTTTAGACTAAATGGGGAAGACGAAAAAGAAAAGGGTAGTGTCTGATTGAAGACAGTCCCCGTTTTGGCAGAAGCTAAGAGAGAACTACCTACTCTTACCTGCCAATATGAAACGGAATATGGCAAATAGATTGCTCAAAATCCTGGCATTAATTTGGGGATCAACTTCCGTTGCTCCCATTTTTTGCACCGTGTGGCACCTAGATTTGCAATAGGAGAGTTTTTCAGTAGACCCTATAATCAGCTTTTCAAAAGTTAAAGTCTTGATTTCCCCTCCTGCCTCTGGTGGAGTGCAGGGGTTTTCGGACTTAACGGGAAAAGTCAGATTAGACATGAGGGTGTCAAATGGTAATTATTGCGTTAAAATAAGCGATCGCAAACTGAGTAAGTCATACCTAGATATTTCTAGGAGGTGTAATTGTCCAAGTTTATTTTGAAGATTCTGTGGTTGGATGAAAAC
>Ga0209208_10012488_pt1 | contig 10749 bp, 7 predicted proteins | sample S1TSphfallax_3_FD_187694 | JGI IMG/M metagenome (GOLD analysis project Ga0209208, IMG submission 187694) | Host-associated microbial communities from peat moss isolated from Minnesota, USA - S1T2_Fd - Sphagnum fallax MG (SPAdes) (version 2) | ecosystem: Host-associated > Plants > Peat moss >... | reverse complement strand
TATCTCGCCGCTCAGAATATGAGCTTCAAACGGGGGATGAGGCCTACAGCCAGCAGACCCAAACCTTACTCAAGCCAAAGCAATTTTGAGTTGCAGCAACAATTAGCGCCCTCCCAAATTCATACCTTGTTAGGGACATCAAGATGGCAACTAAGGAAGATACCTAGGCTACCAGCATCAAGAAGGAACTCCAGGAACGACCAAGGAACCCAAATCGTGATCATTTGGATCAGTTTGAGCAGTAAGACGGACTTCTCCTTCGAAACAACCTGATCTATGTACCCGAAGGACCTATACACCTAAAGATCCTGAGAGAATGCCACGACAACACCCTGGCCGGTCACTTCAGAATGGCATGGACTCATGAACTAGTGTCAAGGAATTATTGGTGGCCCAAGATGAATAGGCTGCTACGAAAGTATGTCAAGTCTTGTGATACATGTGCTCGATCCAAGGCTCCCAGGCATTGCCCGTTTGGACTCCTACGGCCCCTATCGATTCCTAGCCGACCCTAGGGGTCTATTGCAATGGATTTCATCACGGACCTCCCTATTGTCAAAGCCAAGAACTCAATACTGGATGTGGTTAATTGTCTCACCAAAATGGCCCATTTCACCCTTGTTCCAAGTCGATCACGGCAGAAAAGACAGCTCAGTCAATTTTGGACGGGATTGTCCAACTACATGGACTCCTCGAGGAAATTGTGTCCGATAGAGGCCTTCAATTTGCATCCAAGTTCTGGCGGCGCCTATTCGAGCTCCTTAGAGTCGACATTCGGCTATCCTCAGCTTTCCACCCTGAAACAGATGGACAAATCGAACGGACAAACCAGACACTCGAGCAATACCTTCGCTGCACTGTGAGCTACCAACAGGACGACTGGCTGGCCCTGCTATCTCAAGCAGAGTTTGCTTATAACAACACAATGCATGCATCGACTGGTATCAGTCCGTTCTTTGCCAATTACGGCTTTCATGCCAGGTTCAACCTTGAAATTCCTAGAGACTCGGTAAACCCCTCGGCTGAAGAAAGGGCCAAGAGGCTTGGACAGGTTCAACAAGACCTTATGGCAGAGCTCAAGCTGACACAGGAATGGCAAAAGAAGCAAGCAGACCGCCGACGCAAGGACCATCCAAACTTCAAGGTTGGAGTCAAGGTCTGACTTCTCAGGAAGAACATTGCTACCACTCACCCATGTGCCAAGTTGGATTACAAGTGCCTTGGACCTTTCAAAATCGCCAAACTTGTTGGTCTAGTGGCTTGCCAGTTGGAGCTTCCACCCCAGTTCAAAATCCACAATGTTTTCCATGTCTCCTTGCTTGAGCCCTATCATGAAAACCAGATCCCAGAACGTCATCGAGAACCCCCAGCTCCAATCGAAATTGAAGGTCAAGAAGAGTTTGAAGTTCAGGAGGTCCTGGACTCCAAGAGGATTCGTGGAAAGCTCCTGTACCTTGTCTTTTGGCGAGGCTACCCTCCTTTTGAAGCTACTTGGGAGCCTGCTGAAAACCTAGTTCATGCCCAAGACTTAGTTAATCGGTTCCACCAATAATATCCTAACAAACCGGCTCCATCTTGAAGATGTCGCTTGAGGAGGGGATAATGTCATGGCCTAGATTCGACAACACAAAAGTACGGTACATAGATTAATTTCAGCAGTGCCGCCATGTCTCGGTGTTCTAGCAATGCAGCAGTGCAGCCACGTCTTAGCAATGCAATAGTGTTGCCATGTCTCAGTGTTGCAATAGTGCAATAGTGCAGCCACGTCTTGGCAGTGCAACAGTGCAGCCACGTCTCAGCCACGTCTCGGCAATGCAGCCATGTCTTGGCATCTCAAGATAGGATGGTTTAGGGTTATAAAAGGAGATGGTCTAGGGGATAGCCCTCCAGCAGACCAACACCAGTTGATGGATCAATAGAGTTCTTAGTCCTCCAGTATTGTCCTATCTTGTCTTGTCTTGTCTTGTATTTCCCTGCTTGGTTATAGCCAGGTTTCCTTGCCTTGCCTCGCACTAGTCCGGTCCATAACAGTTTTCTTTGCTAAAAATCATTCAAGGTAATGATTTTTTAATTTAAAAGAGCAATAAGGTGGTTTGGGCCTAGATGCAGTAGTAGTCCATCTTGGGTAGATCCAACATGCTTTGGTTTGAATGTGTTATCAAAGGAACCTTCTTTGTGTTTTGGTGATTATTGTGTATTTATCCAAATCCACCATCATAAGGAGCTAATGAAGTTCGTAGAATGTCATCGCATTTGAGATCATTCCTATTTGTGTTGATGGTCTAACACATTGTGAGAGACTCTCATAAGGTTATGACTACAATGCTTGTTGTATTTTTACCTTCAAGTTGTGAAAGAAAGTTATTGCAATTTTTACCTCTTGGGATAGACATGGACAATCTTATGTTGGAATCTATGTTTAAGGTATGTTCTTTGACTTGTAAAGATGTCTACATGTTCCACACTTTCTAAAATAGAATGTCTCACAAACTATAAATCAACTCTTGTGTGGATTACTTTGTGGGTTCTTCAAAGTTTTTCAGTTTTCTAGGTTTCTCAACAACTTGCTCTAGGCATGTGAGCACATGAAAATAGTAAAAGCAAAGTTGCAAAAAGAACCATTGATGTTCTTCATAAGGAATATAGATCCTAATTTTGGTGATGTTAAAAAGATGTAAATTGCTCAACTTTATGGCTAGATAAAAAGGTACCAACCATTTTTACAACTCCTCCATACAATGATTTCTAGAAAAAAGAGCATGAAACATCTTATTAATTTCTAAGTTGCTTCATATCCATATTTTCCACATAGGATTGAGGATTCATAGAAAAATCTAACTTGTTTTAGAACATAGAGTTACAATTTATTGTAATAACTTGTTATTTATTTGGATTTTACATAAAAATGTGCATAGATAACTATATATACAAATTTAAGAGGTATGGGCATTTTTCATCCCTCACCATTACACTCACAAGTTTGGTTCATGGATTTTGATTCGTTGCTTTATTTATATGACTTCAACATTTACATATGATATTGTTCTTTATCAAATACCAATATTTTTTGTATGATGTAGGTTTTCCTTAAAATTATTATAGCATATACTAGAGGTACTATCAAAATATTGAATGTAATGGTTTTCCATTTTATGAACCTTGTATTTATGCATATTTGAATACAAAATATCCAACTTAAATGTTAGATTGATTGTTTTGTTCATATCAATGTCATGCTTCATTTTCTTGGGTGGTTTACACATATGTTGTTTAAAACTTTTATATAGATTGATATTCTGCCCAATGTATATTTTGTTATTCTTTTCACATCTAATGTTATATACACACAATGCTCTAGTATTTTGTTCAAGGAGTTGTTCCCTTTTTTGTAGGTACATTGCATTTCTGGACAACATTATTTACAGCTAGATTTTTCTTACTGTTCTTTGATCGAAAAGGTCAACCATGACTTTTTTTTGGACTAGTTGGGTTGTCCTCTTCATGAGATTCAATTGGATTAATTTGTTTGTCCTCCTTTTTAGATGTTTCAAGTTAAAATAATGTTCTCTTTAGACAATTCAAAGGTTATATTTCTAAAACATTGTTTACTTCAATGTCAAGATCATCAAGCTCAACTACTTCTAAAACATGCTAGGTAGTGACAAATTTTGGACTTTTTAGCACTTGAGTTGGCAATGAAACTTGCTGTTGTTCATTGATTGTTTTTACAAGAGATTTCGCTTTTTGAAAAAGGACAACAAAGGGTAGGGATGCATAATCATTTTTCACAACTACATCTAACTCTTGAAGAACGTTCTCTGTGGTTTGGTAGGAGAAAGAAAGGTAAGATGCCATGGCATCCTTTTTGTCAAATTCAAAATACATATATTTGAGGTGGTATGGACTTGAAGTCCCATTATAGATACATTGTATTTCTTGACAAATGAAATTGTATGCATATTGCTTATTGAAATGAATGCCATTTTATTGTAGTTGACATTCAAAACATCCATGAGGATTAAAGCATGACCTAAAATTTGAAAAAATTGTTAGCACCAAATTTGAATCTTGCTTTTGAATATTCTAACCTTATGTTGATATTTAAAACAAATAAAAATTTTTTTGTTAACATCAAATCAAACAATGTTACATTCTTTTGTAGCAATTAAGTTTCAACTTATGGTTGGGCCTTTGTATGTAAAACACTCGGACATGGTAGGTATGAGTTGTTGTGTGTTGAGAGAAATATTATCTTTTTCTGCACCCAACCATCTATAAACTTTTTCAGTTGTCCATAACTTTAAAATGATTTGTTTGGCTTGAAAATCTCGACATCCACAATTGTTTATAAGTGTTTTTTGGCCCGTGGTAACACACCATTATTTTTTTGATGTTGATATTGATGTTTTGTTTGGTGCCAACACATGGAATTAAAGAGCAGATTTTGCTATTTGATTTTGGAGCACAAAATTTAGTCTACTTGAAGAATTTGAAACCATGATTGCAAAAATCAAAATTTAAGTTAACTATTTGTTATGTTGTTTCATTCTTTTATACACCTTGAAATGGAAGTTCGAAAGAGTATATTGGAAAGTCATAATGTGTCTAGAACTCTCTTCATATTTTTAAATAAATAAAATCCTTTGTTGTTCCATATTGTTCACAAAAAGCCTTCAATTTTTCAAGTTGTTACATTTAGAAACAATTACATGTCTTATGGTGTTTTATATCTATTAAAATTATTAGAAGTCAAAAGGTTTAAGAATTTATATATGAGCACAATACATATGTTCATTTTTTGAATGCGACATTTCTAATAACTCTCAACCCTTTGTTTTGTTTTCCCTTCTCCCTTTTTATGGATATTTCTTCAAATGCTCTATTTTTATGTGTGTTCATTATCTTTTTTCACTTTAAAATATTAATTCATGTGTAGGTGTAGGTGTTTATTGGTGTTAATGTAAGATTTGTTATACACCACTATTTTTTTTGTCCATTTCTTTCACAACAACTTGTTTTTGTTCTTGGGGTTGTGTTGTATATTATTAGGATTATATCATATATTTGGGCTTTAGTGTGTTTTTGTCAAAAAAAATATTGTAGCACTTTTACATTCTGAAGCATTGTCATTGTCATCTTCTTCAAGAATAATATTACATGAAGTTAATGTTGTCAAAATTTGTCTTGGAATTACCTTTTGGCTTTAATGCTTGTCTTTAACCAATGTAGATTCCTAACCTCCCAGATTTTGTAGATCACTCTTGAAGTTTTTGTCACCACTTGCTAATATTCATTTATTCACAACCCATCTTTGAAGTCTACACCAAAAGTACATAGTTTAGCATCCAAAGAAAAATATGTTCATTCTCTCAATTGGTACTAATGTTGTAAAATAGAGCTTCCACTCATTTTCTTCAAGACAAAGAATTCTAATGTTCTTGCACCATGATCTAAAGAACCCACTAAAGAATGAAACCTTAAGATCAAAATAAAATTCCACTAAAAAATAACACACTAGGTACTAAAGAAGAATCCAATGAATAATGACCCATTGGGGTCTAAAAAAAAATCCAATGAAAAATGAAGAGCCCACTAGGAAATGAAAAAAATTCTTAAAAATTTCCCTAAATATGGAATTGGAAAAGAACCCATCCACTAAAGAATGACATCAAGATTCTAATTTGTTGACTACAACCTTATTGTTGAATGTCTGATGTCGATGCCCTTTTTTTTGCCTTCTTTTTTCCAATGCTGCTATTAAAAACTCCAAACCCTCGTTGAAGATATTCACATCATTCAAATGAATGGGTTTCCATAGTGATCATTCTTTTCATGGGTAAGTTTCATGGGTCCATGCTAAAAATTCTTTTTATATTGTTCTTTTTTTTTGTGGTGAAAATGTAATTAATTTTTGAATTTTCTTATAAAATTCTATTCCATAACACCAAATTGGAAAAATAAAGAAAGAAAATAGGCCAAAAAAAAATCATGCAAAAGTCATTTTTACACAAAATTATATATTTCATGCGGAAAAATCAAACATTATGCAAAAAATGTTAAACTTTTATGAAATTGAACAACAAAGCAACATTACAAACTTCAATATAATCATTTAAAATTTGATATTAATTATATTAATACTTCTAGCATGAATTATGATCATTTTCAAAAATATGTATAGTAAAAAAATGACATTGAAGAGGTTACATAAATGCTTATCATCTTAAAAGCATTTGACATATTAAATCCAAACATATGAAAAAAATATTCTTCATGGAAACATTTATATATATATATGTTGGTTTGAAAAGGTTTGGAAAAAAATCGAATTATTCTACCAAAATGTAATGTCATTATATTGAACATTTATATTTTTAATGCATTTGTAGTTAAAATTCTAGCTACAAATTTAACATTTGGATATAAAGTTCATAAATCAAAAAATATATACTACAACATTGAATGACAAGGAATAAATGCACAAAATAAACATTATATACTTTAACATAATAAATTAAAAATTGATGTAAATCATATGTATACTTTTGGATTGAATTTTGATTATTTCAGACATTTATATAGTAAAGATGTGAAATTGATAATAAGAAGAAAAAAATTGTCATTTTAAAAGCATTTTACATATCAAATCCAAGAATTTATAAAATTAAAATGAAAATATATCACAATTTTAAACAATTAAATTTCAATTTTCAGTTTTTCATAAATAAAAAAAATACCAAAATATTGAATGACAAGGAATGAATGCAATAAAAAGACATTATAAACCTTAATATAACAAATTTAAAATGATGTAAATTATAAGTATACTTTTGGGATGAATTTTGATTATTTCATACATGTATAGTAGAGATGTGAAATTGATAACAATAATAAGAAATGTTTCATTTATAAAATATTTTACACATCAAATCCAAGAATTTTTAAAACTAAAATGAAAATATATCACAATTTTCAATAATTGAATAATTCAAATTTCAAAATACATATAGTAGAAAATTCAAATTGGTAGATAGAAAGAATTTATATGTATGAAACCTAATATGCATCATCATTATATGTCTTCTAATATATATAAGTATTATAAGTAATTTATTGGGAAATAATTATTTTATAACTTTTTTGTTGAATTGCGTGAACACAAATTTCACATATGTACTTGGAATTTGCATTGTACAATTTATGGCATCATCATTTTCAATATAACACAAGTTATTATTTAAGGTTGACGTATATTCTCAAATTATTGCACATGTGTTTGAACTTTGAACATAAAATCAATAGAAATAAAAATATAAGCATCAAAATAAAAAATGACAAAATCAAATTATAAGACATCATAAGGTATATATATATATAAATTAAATGTGCAAGTTTGAAAATACTAAAATGTAACATTGAAACTAATATGCATTATGTGTAATTCATATGATTGGTATCACCAATCTCCTTTCCATTCAATGTGCAAATTTGGTGCATTTTTTATGGGTTCAAATCCCAAGTTGAATTTTATTCTTTTAGCAATTTATCAATATACTTTCTTGCAAATATACCAAACACATGTTGATGCATCCCCACACTCCTTAAAAAACTCAAATGCAAGTCTAAAAATGAAAACAACGAAAGAAGGAATTGGGGTACATTCCCTAATTTGTAACACTTCGAGGGTAGAAGGACATGTTGGAGCTTTGGAATGGGGACTAGGATAACCGACAAGCGAATCAATTGTTCACATGGACCTACACAACCCAAACAACAAGTTGGTATTGCATGGTTGGAGCACTTTTGATCCATGGACTCGTCACGAGCATACACTGACTCACTAGACTCACCATGGCCTATACTTGGGGGAAGCCACCACCTTCCCCCTCATATTATTCTCTGTACTAAGCCACATCCAAATGTCATTTTGTCCTATGATTCCCAAGTTGGGAGTCCCAAAATTCCCAAAATTGGGATTCCTGCCATTTTGAAAGGCTTAAACTTCTTGTGCAAACCTCCGATTAAGGTGAGGTCTAAAAAACATTATAGCCTTTGTTGAGAACTTTCCAACAATATGTGTCACGCTACCTACACACACATATATCGAAGCGATTCCTGATTTTTAGTGGTCAGGAATCAAATTGGTGCTTTGACTCCCAACCTTTCTTTTGGCCATAATTTATGTATTAAGTATTCAAATGGGTCATGCGAGTTCATTTTAAACATTTATGTTTCAATAGCCTTTCAATGATACAAGGGTCTCTTTAATCCAATGAACTTTGACCTTTGAAATACCTGTCTAAAAATTTAAGAGTCCATCGGGAGTCGAACTCCCAAAGTGGGAGCCCACTTGGGAGTGTATGGGTTCATTCTCTCACATTCTCCTACATTCCCGGGAGTGTGAAATGTGACTCTCGGGCTTGCCTTTCGGCCTTGCACCTTTGCAAGCCTTTGTTTTGGTTGCGAACCCAAGGCTAAGGTCACAACACATGTACCATATATATTTTAATATAAATATGCACAAATATTGTAAATCATTTTTAAAAGTTAAGTCTATGATTTCAATATTTGAAATTTTAATATAAATTACATCAAAGTATAAATATCAATTATATATCTGTAATTGGGTACAAATATGTGCATTTTGACATTTAATGACCAAAGAAATAATTATCCAATTCAAAGTCTTCTACATTTGTATGTTATGAAACATCAAAATGTAAACATATCAACCAAAACATTACTTGGAAATAAAAAATATTGCCAAATGGTGTACAAGTTCTTAAATGATAATATTAAAAATTTGTTTAATTACAACCAAAAAAATTGATAGATTCAATGTTCATTAAATGACTAACCTAAATTCATATTAATTCAAACAATATATGTTTATTATATAAAAATATGGTGTGTCTCCAATTACCACAAGTGCAATTAGAATTATATTTCGATGTTCCCACTATCTTTTTATTAAGTTCACATCAAAGTCTTTCATGTTATGTGTTCACACCAAGTTCCCAATACATTATGTATATCTAGTATTTATGAAATCCAAATATGTTCCCAAAATTCAAATGTCCCAAGATGTTCCAAATAGTAAACAATTTATCTCTTGACTTCTACGCTAATATTCAATTTGTACAAGTGTGGTAAATGGTCATTTACTATTAGTTATAACAAATGATACATTCATCTCACCTACTAAATAAGATATTTTAAATAAATAATCATTTTTGCAAATCCAAAAAAAAGTTTTAAAAATTGCACTACAAATATAATGTATGAAAACATATCGATATGATAAAATCTCAATGTAATAAATTTTAAATGAATTGCAATATTTTTTAACCTTGCAAATGAAGTTTGATTTAATTTGTCTTTTTAAAAACTAATGAAAATTATTGACCACAATAAAAGGTTATGCAATTTTCAAATAATTTTGCATATTTAAAAAGGTTAACCAATAATTGATAGAATGATGCTAATGTTTTATGTTGGTTTAATAATCTTGAAATATGCATAACATCAATAACAAAATAAAACAATGGAATGATTATTTTACTATGGACATGAATTTTGAACATTGTCAAATGTGAAGTAAAGAATTTGTAACTAATGACCAAAACATAATCTATGATTTTCAAAGCATTAAATATCATAGCACAAAAACATGAAAGTAATTATATTGAATGAATACATGATAAATATATATTTAGGCTTTGATGAATTTAAAATTATTGGGCAAAAGGTGTTATGGAAAATCATTATAATTGGAATAGATCAAAGAATGTCATGTTGTATTTGATACTAACTAATTTATTTTAATATACCCAAGAAAAATAAAGGTTGAAAATAGTAAAATTATGATTGGCATTTGAAAATAAAGCTCTTAAAAATCTCACAACATTGAATATTTTTATAATTTATCAAAATAATCTTACAAAATTGAATATGCAAATGAAACACAAACATCAATAGTAAAATAGAATATTTGAGTGTAATTTTCAAATAATTTCACATGTTAAAAAACTTAATTGATAATTAATAGATAATTAATTTGGATATTTTAGTGTTTATGGATTATGATTATTCATAAAATATAAGTATACCCAATTGCAAAATACTTTTAGTTTTGCATTGTTTGTTTACTTGTTTTCAATAGTTTTAATATTATAATCTAGCATGTTACTATTTGCATTGTGCAATTGGTGGTATCATCATAACTAATGTGATCCAAATCATTTTCATAAGTAAAAAATGAAATTAAAAGAGAAATGGAAATGTCAATGACAAAACTATATAAATAAACGACAAAAGGTTTTCAAACCTTTTGATAGGTCATGGATTGAAATTGGAGCATTGCATTCAAATTGAAGTAAATGTACATCAAGGACATGAGATGTTGTGGATTTTGTCATATCACAAAATTGCACCTTCAAGGAACGCATTTTAGTGTTGTTTCAAATACATTTGAAATGGTTGTTTGTGCAACAACATATGGTTATTCAGATATTATTATGTTTACATACACAACCACTGGTAATGGTTTGCATGTGTATTGTATGCAATGCATGCTTTAAATCCTATGAACAATTGGAACGGATCAAATGTGTTGTATTTCAAAGCATGGATTATATGAAACAAATCCTTGCTAACAATTCGTTACATCTTCAAGTTCTTTCATTTATTGATATATCAACAAAAATTGAAGAACAAAATTACGAATTCATGCATGGTCAAATACAACCA
>Ga0209208_10012487_pt1 | contig 10749 bp, 7 predicted proteins | sample S1TSphfallax_3_FD_187694 | JGI IMG/M metagenome (GOLD analysis project Ga0209208, IMG submission 187694) | Host-associated microbial communities from peat moss isolated from Minnesota, USA - S1T2_Fd - Sphagnum fallax MG (SPAdes) (version 2) | ecosystem: Host-associated > Plants > Peat moss >... | reverse complement strand
TAGATTTTAGATTTTGGATTTTGGATTGAGAATTACTAGTTTTCATGTAAACAGAATTGATTTCATACCCCAACTCTTCCGTAGGGAACCAATCTAATCTAAAATCTAAAATCTAAAATCTAAAATCTAAAATCTAAAATCTAAAATCTAAAATCTAAAATCTAAAATCTAAAATCGTTTGACTGGTATTCAAGCCAAGGAAAGTGTCCTGCCCAATTTACCTATGCGACCAGGTAAAGTTGAATGCCGAGAGTTTGAATATATTCGGCATGGTACCCAGACCTTGATTGCTAACTTTGATGTTGTGACAGGTGAAATTGTCACCGAGCCAATTTTAGATTTTAGATTTTAGATTTTGGATTGGGGATGAATTAGTTGGTATCGAGGGTTGGGTTTCTTGATATCTCTTCACAATCTAAAATCCAAAATCTAAAATCCAAAATTCTATCTGCCCCCAAATTCATTTGTGGCACAAATCTAAAATCTAAAATCCAAAATCCAAAATCCAAAATTGTTTGACCATCAACGGACGGAGACTGATTTCTTGGGGCATTGCCAACGCTTAATTGCCTCTGACAGAATTTTAGATTTTAGATTTTGGATTTTGGATTGGTGATGAGTTAGTTAGGAGCAAGGGTTAGGTGTTTGTTTAGAGTTCCTCCTAATCTAAAATCTAAAATCCAAAATCTAAAATTGTTTGACCAGACTGCCAGCAAGTGGCATTTGATGATGGACTGTTTGAATATTCATCAATCGGAATCCTTGGTATTCTGGATTGCCGAGATGGAAGGCGTCCCCTTAGACACTGCCAATTTTAGATTTTAGATTTTGGATTTTAGATTGAGAATAACTCTTTGAAAAACAATCCTTGCTTCTAACTGACTAATTCCTAATCCAAAATCCAAAATCTAAAATCTAAAATTGGCTACATTCTCACTCGCAAACTTTTGCGCCGAGGCAGCTTTTCCTCTCAGGTTGATCTCAAACAACAAATATTGAGTTTTATTGAATACTTTAATCAAAAGTTGGCTCATCCTTTCCAATGGACTTTTAAGGGTAAGCTTTTGGCTATATAACCATACCTAAACTTAAGCCGCACTGTACTAGAGAATTTCAGCGGAGCACTTCTTGCAGACAAGTTAGTAGAAAGCTTGGAATTCGACACTGACTCAGCAATTCAGGCTGTTTGGCTAACTGAAGCTAAAAGACTCCAGCGAAAGCCTAACTAATTCTCATTACTCTTGTGGCAGTAACCGTTCTCGATGTGCATCTTCACCCAACAGCGGATAGGGGGACATACCTTTTAGATCGCTCCACTTGCGTGTTGGTTCGGTTTGCGTGATGTGTTTCTTCATGTACTCTAAAAGATACTCTATCACCGTTAATTACTCCTCTGTAGTCAGATGCTCAATCTCCCTTAAGATTTTTTCCAGTAGTGGACTCATAAAAAACTCGGTAATTGGGAAACGAGCGTGGCTTGAGCCCTGAGGGGGAAACGACTCGGCGACTAAAGTCACCGAGGCGTTTCACCAAGTAACTCCTTTCGGGTAATGTTAGCTATGATTTACGGATGGTTTGAGTACTACAAGAGATAGCAACCTTTGTACTGTCATGGTGTACACAGATTGCAGTGTCAACAAAACATCACAGGTGCACGGGGCGATTACTTCGCTGATCTATCGGATTTTATTAAATTAATTAGATAAACTTTAAGTTTTAGTCCCCTTACGGGGAAAGGAATTAGATGGTTTACTCAACTATTCGGCACTTTTTTAAGGATTGCATACTTCAATCCCCTTGCGGGGAGTTTTAACTAAATCAAAAATTTAGTTAAAGGAAATATGAATCTCACTAATGCTTTTTTATAGCTGTAGTAATAAGTTAACTTGTTTACCCGAATAAAGTCAAGTGAGTATATTCACAAAAAAATGAGATAATTTATACAAATAAAATTTCGTTTTTACCATGATGACATAAGTTACACTGCCAAGATACACTAGGGTTTATAAAAAGTTAGTATTTGTGAGAAAAAAGATGTAATCAAAATATTTATTCATTATTACTCTACTTTACGGCTCTTTTTAAAGAAATCTCGCCACTAGTAATTTCACCTCACAACAAACCTAATCTCTACTTACCTTTCGGTGCTTAGGTTAGTTCAAATCAATTAGTGGGAATACCGCATACTTCTAAAAACAATATGGACAACAAAAAGCCTCAAGCTCTTTCAAGCAGCTCCATTTATTTAATGGCAGTATTCATACTGTTACTTAATGGATTAAAGGTTAATTTCACACCACTGTTGAATGTAGAAATTCCTTCAGCACTAAGCCAAATTGAGCAATACTTCCACAAGTAATTACAGAAATTGAAAGCATCCTGATAATACTAGCTGGTTCAGCTTCTTAGTGCATCTAAGATGATCTTTCCTGTTAGTTTATCTAAAATGTTAGAATTTTAACACTTGCGTGTTAAATGTATCTAATAATTACGCTAAAAGTGTAAGTGTCTGTTTGGAATACCCTACTTCCAATGCGTGAGATAATTATGCACAAATAACCATAAATAGCGTGATCGCTACTTTTTTCAACCAGTTCAATACATAACCAGTTCAATATAAATTATGACTCAGACCTTACCTGCCTTGAATGCTGCATTACAAATCACCCACGAAGCTGTTAAGCTACTAGCGGAATGGGGTAATACAGATTTTGTTAACAAGTTTCCGGACTTACGTTTAGATGAGCCGGATGAGCAAGTGAAGAATGCTGTTAACCAAGCCAAGAAAATCTTATTCTGGCCTCAAAAAAAGAACTTGCAACCCTTAAGATTATTGTTTGACCGCGTAAAACTTACTCAAGGTCAAACTCAAGAGTATTATTGGCCACTAAAAGCTATTGAAGATAGAAATCCAACTATTCCCTATCCTCAAACAGCAGCACCTACCAATTTCGACAGCCTGAAGGCAGAAATTACAAGAGCTTTAGAGAGTTTACATTTGAGTAGTAAAGACTGTGAAAACCTTTCTTTACTAAATTTAATTCTCGAAAAATTTGGTTCTTTTATCAGCTTTGGCGAATCTGATGTTGCTTTGGTAGATATGGCTAGGACTACTGCTGCTGTTGCTGCAGCTCTAGCTACTAATAGGGATGGAAGCAATCTGAATTTAGTTGCTGGCGATTTGTCAGGAATTCAAAAATTTATTTATACTATATCTTCTGATGGCGCTTTGAAATCGCTCCGTGCTCGTAGTTTTTATTTAGAACTAGTAGCCGAAGAAGTAGTACAACAGTTATTAACAGAATTAAAGCTTCCTCGCAGTAGTGTAATTTATGCTGGTGGTGGCAACTTGTATCTTTTAGCAAACGGAACAGAAGAAATTAGAGAAATTGTCAAAAAAATAAGTCAAAAGTTTAACGAATGGCTACTAGAAGCATTTCAAGGCAAGATTTTCCTTGCTCTAGATTGTTTACAATTCCCTATTGCGGACATTGTAACTAAGAAATTTGCAGGTTATTGGTCAGACATAACAACTCAATTATCTGTGTACAAGTCTCGTAAATTTGCTGATCAGATCAGTGAATTTATCAAGCCACGTAACAGTTTTGAACCTTGCCGCGTCTGCCATCGAGATGATATAGAAAAATTAGAACGACTTAATGACAAAGATCCGGATTCTGTTTTAGCTTGTGAAACTTGTTGCAGTATGTTTCGTCTGGGTAGTAAGTTGTTACATGTGGATGCAATTGTACGATCACCTGAACGAAAGAATATCCCCAAAGCGCAAAAAGAAAAACTTACATTTAAGTTACCAAATCAAACAATTTACTATTATTTCTTCCACAAAATAGAAGACTTGGGAAATATCCAAGACTCCGAAACTATATTTCTTGTTAATAACTGGAAATTGGAAAAGTACCGTAGTAATAATTGTGTCACTTTCTTAACAGGAAATTATTCCCAAGAAAGTGAAGAATTAGGATCTACAATCTCATCTCGTGAAATGGCAGAAAGAGCTAAAGGTATTCCTAGAATCACTTACTTAAGAATGGATGTAGATAGATTGGGGCAAATATTTATAAAAGGTTTGAGTACAAACCAAACATTACCAAGTCTTGCTGCTCTTTCTCGAAGCATTAGCTATTTCTTCAAGGTTTATCTTAATAGTTTAGCGGAAAATCGACACAGCAATTTTATATACCTTTGCGAATCTAAAAGTGTTAAAGTTCTAAATTATGCAAAGTATTTAACAAAAAGTGAACGAAAAAACTTACTATTTATTTATGCCGGTGGCGATGATATATTTGTTAGTGGTGCATGGAATGAAGTTGTAGAGTTTGCCTTTGACGTTTACCAATGCTTCCGTGCCTACACAGGGCACAATCCAGATATTACCCTATCAGCAGGAATCAGTATAGATAATGTTAAAGTACCTATTTATCAAACAGCTTATGCATCCGGTTATGCGGAGGATAAAGCAAAAAGCAACGGTAGAGATAGTTTATGCTTATTTGATCAGGTTTTTAAATGGGATGAATGGCTAGGAAATCCCAAGATTACTGAATTTGAGGAGGAGGTAAGAATTTATTTACATTCAGAAACGCAACCGAGTCTATGGGGTATTTTACCATTTGTACAGAAGTTATTAAAAGAAGATATGGGGGTTAATTATTCCCGTAACTTCGTGCGAAACCTACTAATCACTGCTCAAATCCAAGAGCAGGCATTGGAAAAATTTAAAGAAGATCAGAAATCACAGGAGGCTTTAGGAATGCGCTACTATTTACATCTACCCAAAATAGCTTATACTTTAACAAGATTACCTAAGAGGGTATTAGAGGACAGTGATTTTCGCACATCCTTAAAAAGTCCGTACAATGCGCCCTATTTTCGAGCGATCGCCACTTGGATTGAACTATTAAATCGCCGATAATTTTATGACGGAAAGACCTAGACAAAGAACATCGGCTGCACCGATAAACCCCAAGCAATCAACTGTTATGGACAACACTGCTAAGACCCAAAATATTGTCGATGAGATTGTTAACACAATTAAAGGATTAAACGAAGGACTAGAAAAATATCCTATCCGTGAATTAGTGAATCATGCGGCTGTATTCGGACCACATCTCAAACAACAAAGGTTAGAAACTAACCAAGTTCGTAAATTCTTAGATGCCATAAACCAAATTAAAGTCAAGGTTGCTCATGCTCAAGATGATGAAGCAATTGGAGAAATTCAAGATAAAGCTGAAAATAAAAAAGATGAAATTAGGAACTCTAAATTATCTGAAATAGAAATTAATGAACAATTGAAAAGTCTTCAAAAGGAAGCTGATGATCAAAAGAAGAAAATAATCTTTTCTAAGATCGAATCAGATATTATCTTACTAAAACCCAAATTAGCCTATGCTGCTGCTAGGCAAAGAGCCGCAAAACCATTAGAGGAAGTCATGTCAGCTGCAATTGACCAGGTTAGAAGTAAAGAGGATTTTGAATGCTTAGTTCAATTAATTGAATCAATTATTGCTTATCACAAAGCTGAAGGTGGAAAATAATCATGCCAGTATCTTACGAGCAAAAACCCCTACTTGGTAAATTGAAGCTTAGCAGTCTACTTGTCGTCGAGACCGGATTGCACATTGGTGGAGGTGGGGAAAATTTGGATATTGGGGGACTGGATAAACCTGTAATTCGTGATCCTTTAACAAAGTATCCCTACCTGCCAGGTTCATCTATCAAAGGTAAGCTGCGCTCCACCTTAGAACGGTTATTAAATAAACCCCTGAATCGACCAGGAGGAAGCGGTACTTTACGCTATGAAAGTGATGATTTAGTAGATGGTTTTACCGACGTTGGAGAGCGATTTATTGCTTATGAAGGTGCTCGTACCTGTAAAATTAGCCGCTTATTTGGATCTACTGGTGGTTCTAAGTTTTGGATGCCAATTGATACTGCTAGACAAGAGGGATTATTTGAAGAAAATAGTCCTCCTCCTAGAACAATTGAAGGTCAGAATTGCACAAGAATTACTCGTGGACGTAACTCAGTAGCTCGTCTGATGATCCGAGATTGTCATCTAGTACCGGAGTCAGCAGAAAAGCTGAAACAGGTTGACACAGGTTTATTCATGACCGAGTGGAAATTTGAAAATGGCATTGACCGAGTAACAGCAGCAGCTAATCCCAGACAGTTAGAACGGGTACCAGCAGGTTCAAAGTTCCAATTTGAACTAGTGTATACCGTAGAAGATGAAAGTCAAGTTATAGAAGACTTGCAAAATATCGCGATCGCTCTTGCCATCCTAGAAGACGATGCCCTCGGTGGACATGGTTCTAGGGGTTATGGGAAAGTAAGATTTCAAAACTTTAATTTTTCCTATCGCGGGTTGGCACAATACCAGCAGATTACTAACAACCCCCCGGGAACCTCTAACTTACAATCACTGCCATCTATCCCCACAACCCAAGCACTCTTAGATAACTTTGGCAACCTCCGCGACTACATACAGCCATTACTAGCAGGAAATTGAGCATGAGTGTTTGGAAATTAGTTAAACTTAACTTTGGTCGCAGTCCGGCCCACTTTGGGGAAGTGGGGATTGGCATTGAAGAAACAAGCGATCGCGTGCGTTCAGATAGTTTATTTAGTGCTTGGATTAGTGTCTATGCACGATTGTTTGGTAAACAGGAAGTTGAGGATTTATTACAAGAGTTTCCTACTAAGGAAAAGCCGCAAATAAAACCACCCTTCCGCATTAGTTCTACTTTCATCTATCGGGAAACTGAGGGAAAAACTATTTATTACCTCCCCCGTCCCCTTAAGTTTCCAATCAACTATCCTGATGATGACATAAAGTTTTTTAAGAACTACAAAAATCTTAAATTTTTACCTTTAGAGGTATGGCAAAGATGGTATCAAGGGGAGGGATTTACGAAAAATGATGTTGATGAATTAAGTGAAAGTCCCCCCGAACAATCTAATCAATTATTAAAAGATATAGGTACATTTGACTACAAAAAAGCTTACAAATTGGCTCAAGTCCCCAAAATTGCTGTAGATAGAGTTACGAGAGCTGCAAACCTTTACCACACAGGGTTAGTTCAGTTTGCATGGGAGAAGGATACAGCCGGTTTATATTTTATTCTGGAACTTGTAGATGAGAAATTCACCAATAAACTACAAGCTGCATTACACCTTTTGGGTGAAGAAGGAATAGGGGGAGAACGTTCTAGTGGTGCAGGCAGATTTGAAGCACAGTGGTTAGATTTAGAAGATGATTGGCAGAAATTAGTTAATTTCTCAGACGGAGAATATCACACCATCCTCAGCTTATTTTGGGACTTCCGGATAAGTTCTGATTTCCTCAATAATACTAGCTATGAAATTCAAGAAAGAGGAGGCTGGATAGCTGGAAATCAACAACGTCGCCAAATGGTGCGGATGTTTAGTGAAGGGTCTGTATTTCAGACACTACCAAAAGGAATGCTGGTAGATGTCACCCCCAGAGATTTTAAAAAACATACTATTTATCGCAGTGGAATTAGCTTAAGTCTGCCAATTAAGGTAAAGGAAACAATAAATCATGCTGATGTCCCCTGAATCTGCCCTAAAAAAACCTGATTTTTTTCAATCCAAAAGGATACAGTTAACTAGTCCAATTTTACATATTGGCTCATCTGTATCTAGATTGAATCCCTTTGAGTATGTACAGACAGCAAAAAAAGTCTATATTCCCAATCAGGAAGCCTTGTCCAAAGGGTTGTTGAAAGCAGGGGGTAGATTCCTCAATGATTACATTCAAGCTATAGAAGAACATCAAGATATTACCAGACTGTTAAAACAAGCTTTTGGGGACGAGTGGTGGAAGGCTAAAGATTCAGAAGGGAATCTAATCTTTCCCCAAAATGCAGTTAGTCAAAAATTGACGGGGGAAAAAATTACAGATTTGCGTCCCATGATTCGTAATGGGATGGGAAATTTATTTATTCCGGGATCTTCAATTAAGGGAGCAATCAGAACTGCGATCGCCTATTTTTTGCTCAAGTACCCCGAACGCTATCAAGTACCTCCAGTGAATCGGGTAAGTGAAATTGAAAAGAATCTCCGGGGTAGATTGGGAGAACTCAGCAACAAACATAAACAAAAGTTTGCTGATGATGATTTATTTATGAATGGGTTGTTTTCTAATTTCTCCCTCACATACCAAGGTAAAGCTTTTGTAGGTTCAAGTCAAAATACAGATTTTTTGCGCTGTCTAAAAGTGAGTGACTCTGAATCTTTAATTGAGAGCTATACTACTAATAAAAAAGGTCAGTCAATTCCCATTAATTTACCTGTAGCCGCTGAAGTAATCATTTCCAGTCGGTTTCCTGACTATTTAGCTAAGTATAAAGCTTCTATCTATGCAGAAATGGTGCGGAATGTCCAAACGGAATTCACTCTCACTTTAGATCCAGAAATGCTTTCATGGTTCAAGCATAAACAGGGAATGAAAATACCCTTTAATAATCTGGATGAACTGCTGACAATTTGTCAAGAATTTGCTCAGGAACAATGGGACTATGAACATGATTATTGGGAAAGTATTGAAAATAATCCTAAAGCGTCGGGGAGGAATTTGGATTTCAGCTACATCCGGAGTTCCTACGAAGCTGAAAAATGCCCTTACAGTTTGAGGTTAGGATGGGGTAGTGGGATGACCGGGACCACAATTGGGTTGTGTTTAGATGATGAACTCAGAGGTGAATTAAGAGATATATGTGGTATCAAAGCACCTGGTTTTGAAGCCCCAAAATCGAGACGAACGGTGATGAATCCTAATGGTGAAATTAGATTTGTCCCCGGATGGGTTAAATTTAAGACTTGATCATAAAAATGCTAATTCATTCTACCTGGACATTAACCGTATCCACATCTACAGTTCTACCCCGCTCATATAACTTGGAACTGGTGAAACAACTACATCAACAATTAATGTTGGAAATGGGTAGTGAGGTAATTCCTAACGTTTCTTACTCAGGGATTATGGGTTTTTGCTCCTCATCTAGAGATTTCCTCACCTTCCACCCAGAGGATTTTTACAAACTATCATTAGCTGGATTAGATGAAAGAGCCGCAAAAGCGATCGCTCATCTCCACCTTGCAGAATTGGAATTTCTCGGAGCCAAATTCAACGTTATCAACCGAGAAGATGAAACCACCAGCTATGAAGAACTTTATACAAAATTAGTAGGAAATGAGCCTGAACCAGTAAGGCGGTTTGATATGTATTTTACTACCCCCACTGCTTTTGCCCAGGGTAGGACTAACCTAACCCTACCCTTACCCTCTCTGATGTTTCGCAGTTGGTTAGAACGCTGGAATCATTTTGCACCCATTTACTTAGGGGGTGATGAATTAATTGCCTACATTAGCAATGCCATTTTACTTAAAAATCACAAGATTCAAACCCGAAGCTGGCAGTTACATAAAGGTTATGTAAATGGGTTTGTAGGTGATGTGACACTCCAACTTTTACACCGTACCGATCCTTTACTAGCGAATGTTACTAATTTATTAGTTCAATATGCGCGTTTTGCGGGTACGGGGATCAAAACAAGGTTAGGTATGGGGCAGACGTTGGTGAAACTCTAATATTTTGGGGACTTGACATATGACAGAAATAATTATCATGACTGTAGGAACTTCACTGCTTTCCAATCAAGATAAAGATTTACAAAATAAACGTCCTTGGCTTGAGCAAAAAACAATTGGTGAACGTTCAATAGCCCTTGAATGGATGGGTCAAACTGAGCCAGAAGTTATCAGTGCTGAAACCAATACCATCTGGCGACTTAATCCAGCTTTGGAGGATACAATCATGCTTCTGCATTCAGATACACCATCTGGATTAGAGTGTGCTGAAGTATTAAAGGACTATCTAAAAACAGTTCTAGGGCAAAAAAATGTATACCTACATAAGATTCCAGGGATTAATTACGAATTAGATGAGTCAGGCTCTGCATTAGAACGGATGGCAGTCCTAGTAAAAAAATTGATTACCCAAGCTCAAGGGAATGTGACTTTGGCAGCAACTGGTGGTTTCAAAGCTCAAACAATGGTTATGGCGTTAGTAGGTAACGCTTACAAAATACCAGTTTGCTACGTCCATGAGCAGTATAAGGCGCTGATCTACTTACCATATCTATCTGATACGGCCCAACCTCAACCTTTAGTACGACGTGCAGATCTTCCTCAGTCAGGTGTAGATAGGTCAAAAGTTATCAATGTACAAGACGACTCTCAAGGACATCATCGACCAAAAACCTGGAAAAAAGTAGAAAAATTGCTGCAAGATATTTCTTGGGTTGATTATGTACGTTTTGACAAAAATGCTTTTTCTGCTCCCCGCAATGGAGTGAAAGCGGCTACTCGAACAACTTCGGATGGTCGCCATATATTTTGGATTCATTTATATGATAGCGAACAAAACCGCATTGCTGTTTCTGTGGAAACTACAGGACACACACCAGAACATTTGAAACAGGCAACAGCAGAATTGCGCGAACGCTTAGGTAGCTTACTCTAGTGTAGATTTTGTACCTAGTCCAACAAAGTCTACTTGTGGGGACGTATAGCTAAATGCAAGACATCAGATTCCATAGGATACGTATCTAATAAATCATGCCCAAAATTCTCCTTATCACCGTTGGTGGCTCCTTCCAACCCATCGTCACGGCAATCCGCTCACTCCAACCAGATCGGGTA
>Ga0209208_10012486_pt1 | contig 10750 bp, 15 predicted proteins | sample S1TSphfallax_3_FD_187694 | JGI IMG/M metagenome (GOLD analysis project Ga0209208, IMG submission 187694) | Host-associated microbial communities from peat moss isolated from Minnesota, USA - S1T2_Fd - Sphagnum fallax MG (SPAdes) (version 2) | ecosystem: Host-associated > Plants > Peat moss >... | reverse complement strand
TTTTTCTGATAATTTTCAGAATATATCCACAAATACAGAATGATTCTGATTTTTTAAATTCTATTTTCATGTCTAGCATGCAGCCAAATCTGGCTAAATCATCATGTGGATGATTGCCACTTCAGGTCCATCACAAAACTGAAAAAACAAAAACCCTGTAGTATAATGTGACTGAAGTCCAGATTGGCTCTATGAGGTACTCTACATTCTACCCTAATTCTTTTGATGGGGGGATTGAAAACCATGCATGGGAGGTGAATTGGTTATCCAAAAACGGTGATGCACATTTCTGTGTCTATTAAGTCTCATTTGCTCATCCTGAATAGACCTAAACCCTCCTTCCTCTGAATAAACCCGGGGCAAGCAAAGTGACCAAAACCCTCCTTCCTCTGAAACAAATTAAGGTGAGCAACTGACCTAAACCCTCGTTTCTCTGTAACCTAAACCCTGTTTCATTCATCATTCACCTGATGCTTGACACTGGGTTGATGACTTGCTTACACCTCACTTCATAAATACCCTGAGCTGTTACCTTTTACATCTATGAGAAATCTCTACAATAAGAACTTGAATGTAACTGTTATGTTAATTCATTTCTGGCAAAGACCAAACAGTTGCGATAAGAATGAGTTTAGTGCTAGACTGCAATTCAGGCACATAATCCTGTTTGCCAGAGAGCATCAGAAGGAACCATGTAAAATTCATGCATAACAAAGATGCAAAACATGGTATGTGACAGTGTGATGCAAATTGACACGATCCTCTTATCTATGACTTGCTTCTGGTGAACAAGTAGGGAAGTTTTGTTCCCTCTTTTACAGTTAAATAAACATAGCCATTCGAACTCTGTAACTACGGTACATGTGTGTTGTGGCATGGAGTAATGTACCACTGACAGATGCAACAATTAATGCCACACAATGTCACCCATAAACTTGAGTGCAGGAACACCCCTGATCTCAAGGTCAAACAACGGAGATTCAATCACTTGTAGAGCTCTCAGATTTGGATCCTGTGCCACCATGTCCATTGCTCTTTTTTGATCCTGTACCCTCCCATCACAGCCCATCCGTATTTTCAATCAAAATTCTTACGACTACAACACCACAGTGTCATTGTAGCAGCACAGTTACTCACATAAAACAACCATCTCAGAATACACAAACCAACAAATTGTTGTCACAAACTAGTCACATCCTCAAGAACAAGACACAACGGAGGGCAAAATATGGTAATGCTGAACCAGCAAAGATGGATTGCAAGTACAAGCAAATTAGAGCCCTGTGACTTCCCTAGTGTACTACCAGGCAAAGTACAGTTGTTGTCAGCCATGCATATCCTCTACCCATCTGTCGTGCATACCTTCCGTTTGATGGCACAAAATTTGCAGTCGGATGATGAAGGAGGAAGTATCTGATTGATAATAAGCCGCTTCACTGGCACACCTTCTTTTTGCAGTGACTGTTGTAACCTTGAGCTCTCATTAACAGCCATAACCTGCCCAATCCAACCTACTTTAAAGCCCTGCTGTTGCCTTATGAGATAATTGACATATCTGGGAATTGAATCTAATTCCAACATGTCAAACCTTTCATTGCAGGCTCAAGTTGGTGGTGCTGTCATACCGTGGGTATTGTCACAATGATGAATTCTGTTGCTTCCTTATCCCGAAAAATTTCCCGGACCATAATCATTTTCTCCTTCAGTGCCTCCAGTTTGTCTGTCTGCCAGCCAGAAAAGGAACAGCATGTTAGAATCCAATGCTGCAAGATTTCTAGTGTTACAAAACACACTTTCAGTAAAATTATTCAAAGAAACCACACATACTATGCAATAATCTTCCACACAGCCCTTTGTGTGCATCAGCTAGAATGACTGAAACTGCTCACTTGCTAAGGTCAACTAGGATAGTAGCACCGGAGAAACTTAAAATGCTTGAGAGAGCAAACTGAACATACAGCTTTGTCCGGTCCATCGCCTTGCCCAAATGCAGACTTGATGGCTGATGTGGCTTGTGAAATCTTTTGCTTCAACTGCACAGCCAAATAATGAGAAACGCTTTGCTTCAAGCAATTAGAGATCCTATGGCACTAATATTTCACTGATGTAAGCAGAAAATACAATTCACACAGTTGAGGGGCAAGTGTAGTTCAACTAACACCACCCTGGTTGCCACATCTGAAAGAAAGATTGACACTCGATTGTACCTTTAGAATTTTCCCAATGGATGCATCTAGGAAATCGGGCAATGACAAGAGACGTAATGTATGTCCCTGACAGATTTTCAATGAGAGTGTTAGCACAGGCAAAGTGGCCCAGGTGTACAGAACCAGACCAATTGCAACTTGTGGTACTTTAGATCCATACTTCAAGGATTTATCTACCATACAAGCCCTGGCAAAAACATTGCAGCTTACAGTGGGTGCAGTGTCAAAGACAATGCGTGAAAACTTGTCATATTCTGGAGCTTGCATGAATTGAACCACCTGTCAGCCAGGATTGTCCACTAGTACCAGATTAGAAAGCACGCCTGGCTATCAGGATAAACCTGCATTCGTACATGTAACTGAGCAAGTGCCAAATGGTCTATTTGTATGCTTAGAAACAATCCAAAACATCTTTGAACTCACACTAAGTAGCAATATGAAAGAGAGAGTTTATCCTCCAACTATCCTCCACTGACAAGACACAAATAAACACCTTCACCAGGACTAGATCCTTTTGTAACAGAGAATGGAAAAGGAGAAAAACTGTAGACCTTGGATATGGCCATGGCTTCATCCAGACCTGGTGGTGGAGTGTCCAGTAGCTCTCCCAGCTTCAGCTCACTCAGCTTGAACAAAGCACAACCCAACACCCACAATTGACCATCAATTATGCATATTCATCCTTGTCTTCAGCAGCAGCAACCCTCCCTCTGTAAGAATCTAAGAGCTCAGCCCACAAACACAATGAGAGGCAATACCTGTTCTACCCAACCACCTAAACCCACACTGTCCATAAAGTCTTTCACTCCACTGCCCCCCTCCTTCTGAGTAGTTGCTCGGAACTCCTCCCTTGCTTGCTCTGGATTTATCTGCAACCAACATTTGTTGAGCAGAAGAATTTAGCAACCTCACAGCAGCAGCTCAGAGAAGGAAATAGCTCCTCAAAAATCAGAAAAAAAACTGAACTTGGTAGACAAAATTCTTACGCAATCCATTTCACCAGAAAAGGAGACACTAACTAACTGCCTTTGATATGCACCTCTTCTACTTCTTATACTGGCCAGCATTAGAGCTGCTACAGAATCCAAGGACTAGCTCAAAACTGCTAACAAGCTCTCAATGTATGCAAACAAACCTCCATTGCATAAAGTGGCAGATCCACGCCCTCCACTGGCATTAGGGTCCCACCTGCTAAATCCTGCAGCAAACACTCATAGAGAGAGAGAGACAGGGTTGCAATCATCATCAACTACAATGCCCAGTGTTGCTTCCTTGAAAAGTGCAGCCAAACATAGTTTCTAGGTTGCAACAATTTCTGTGTGTCATGACATCTATCATCACCTTCATGCTTGTTTGTACCTGTGCAAAAGAGTCACTCAGAGAGTGCGCAGGGTCTGTGGACACAACGAGTGTGGGATGACCACTATTAGCAAACTTCACAGCCAAGCTTGCAGCAAGGCTGGTTTTGCCAACACCACCCTTGCCCCCGAGCATGTAATACTTGCGGGCAGTTCCTTTGATCATTTCCTGGAAGCTTGTTGTCTCTGTCTCCACTGGATTTGCCACTGCCGCCACTGCTGCAACAACAGCAAAGCCCAACAATCCAATCCCAGGCAGACAGACAGACAGAAATTTTAGCCTGTCTACTAAAATCCCCCAATTTGCTGCAAAGTCTCTCTGCTCTGGATCAAGTGCTGCAAGCAGCAGCTCATCAAAACTCATAGAATGCAGGTGCAAAGATGGACTTGCAATAGATGATTTACACAATTGCAAAATTCTGTGCAACTAACTGGATACACAAATCATTTGCAGGAGTTTGCAAACTTCTGCAAGAGCAATATTGAGAGGTTGTACTGACATTTCCACAGAGACAACATCACTTGTGCCTCATTGTGTTGGGTACACCAAACAAAAGAGATTCTTGCAGAAAGCTCAGCACACGGACAAACAAACCTCCAAGAAGAATTCCTACAAGAAAAGCTTCACAATCTGCAGCACAAGAGGATGGGGTTTTCTTTGCCATGACTGACTATCATCATAACGAGACTTACCAGTAGAGCGGAAGTGAGACTTCCGTGGCATCATCGGCATCATCATCGACCTATTCTTCATCTTCCTCGTTTGCTGCTGCAACCGCATCAAATCCTCTTGCTTCTCGACAAGAATTCCACAATTCCGCCCCAACAATCGCAAACCCGAACCGGCATCATAATACCGCAACCGTTGTTGTTGTTCCGATGATGTCGTCGTCCTCCTAACAACAACAATTGAGCATTGTTGCGATTGCGATGTGCTCCTGAAGCTCCCATGACTAGCTCTTGTGGCAGATTGTTGCCATCCACAGGAAGTTACTGGTGTCCAAAATAGTGTTGAGGCCGCCATTATTATCACAGACAAAAACACTAGCAACACAACATCAACACCAGAAACAACAACACTAGCTTCTTCTTCTTCTTCTTCTTCTTCTTGCCTTGAACGTTTTCAAGAGAGCCTTCTCTTCTCTACCTTCTCGGTTGATGAAGGGAACACAGAAAGAGGGAGAGAGAGCGAGAGAGTTTGCACCGCCGTTGTCACCACTGCCGAAGGAACTTCCCGAAGCTACTGGATGTGTCTACTCGCTTCTGTAGCTCGTAGTTCGCGAAACCTGTTTCTGGACAGATAGAGAGGACAGAGCAAGCAATTGCGAAAAAAATTCGAAGGGGGAAACGGAGCTCCAGAAATGGAAAATAGAACAACGAGAAAAGGCATTCCGAGATATGTTTCTCTCCACAATCGATGTTGCTTGCGAAATCTTTTAGGGTTCTAGATGTTTCTGTCTCTCTAGAATCCCGAAGAAGAGGAAGAAGAAGACGAAGAAAGCCGACGAAGAGGAAGAGAGCCTCAACGTCTTCGGCATTCGATCTGCAATCTGGTATTGTTCGAAACCCTCTCCACTTTCTCTCCACTTTCTCTTCGTCTGATCTTCTCTTTTTTTCCTCTGTTGGAAAGGCTTCTTGAGGATCAGCATCGCTACTGCAAACGCTACTAGAGAAACGTTGACAGGAGTACCTATTGTTTCCAGCCAGATTCTGCACAACACTGGTGGAGAAGATCATCATCATCATCATCATCAACAGGTTGGAGACAGAATTGGAGAAAAGGTACCTAATGTTGCTGCTGCTGCTGTTGCAATTTTTTTCTGTTGGTTGCTTGATTCTCTTGGGGATGTCCTTTTGTTGTTGTGTCCTTTGGATACCCCTTGGTTCTCTGCAACCCAAAACTGTGGCAGAATTGCATGGCTGATCAATTGCACAAAATGGAAATCCAAGTTCCAACAGAAAGGCTGTAAAGGCAGGCAGAAGACTCTAGTCACTTTCTTTGTGACCTGAATTGTGCATATGACATTGTAGCAGCACTTGCTTCAAGATCAACCACTGATCATGAAGGAGACTAATCATCATGAAGGTGAAGGTAGAACAATCCTTGTTGTCCTGAGAGTTTTCTGATCTCTTTGAGAGTTTTCTGAGTGTTTGCAAGCCTGACAGAGACCTTGCACCACTTCTGATCATGAATACACGAGTGAGTTGTAGCTGCTGCTGCTGCTGCCTTTGGAGAGGAACAGTGGCATTTTTTTGCATAGACCATCCAAGGAAGAAGTTTAGGGTTTAGGGTTTTGTTGTCCAAGGAATTTATCATCAATATCATTGTTTGTCACAGTATATGCTGAGTGTGGAAGTCTTCAGGATCGCATAGACAGTGTCAATGGGAAGCTCATGTGTGCATGTAGTCTCTTGCAATGGCAATGGCAAGAGACTCTGGGTAAAAAGGGTCTTGCAAGTTTCCTAATAGATGTCTCCTAAAGGTGTAGACACAGCTAACCCACATTCGTTTTTCTTCTGTGTCAGCTTTGCAGGCTTTTTGATAAAGAGCTTGGTGTATTTGATTCCTTTGAACTCAGCTTACAGTATTGTGCAACAGTAGACTGCTCCACATCAATGATGGTTGATCTTCTTGGCTGTTCTGGTCATTGGCAGGAGGTAGAGGATCTGATCAACGTTCTGTGACCTACCAGATGATGCTGTGTGGATGGAGTTACTTGGTCATTGCAGTCCTTCTAGTGTAATGTGGTGATGGGGGAATGTATTGTCAAAGTTGTTATTGAATTGGATCCTGGAAATGGTGCAGGCTATGTGCTACTTCAAACTTTTATGATGATGACAATGATGATGATGCTGCTGCTGGCAAGTGGGATCTCACTACAAGTGTTCAGTGACAGTTGAAGGGGTTGGAGGGAACATCAGCCAGGTCACATCTGTCTTGAAGTGAATAATGAGGTCCAGATAGTTGTGGTACATGATGAAGACTATATCCTCAACTGATTGAAATCTGAGTGGGAACATAACAGAGTGTCCAGGCTGATGGAAAACACAATTGCGCAGATGCCAGGTATGATGAATGTGTGCTGCATAATGTAGATGAAGAAGAAAAAAGTGTGTCACAAGAGCAATGCTCATTGTTGCCAACAAGTCCATTACAAAGATAGTTGGGAGTGCAGTCATAGTAAGGGGCATGCCTATTGCTTCCATCTCTTGAGGTTTTGGTCCTTGACCTCAAAGGGATTCTTAGCCATGCAGTAGTTTGTCTTCTCAGTAGTCATGGGTTGATTTTTAATATGTCCTGTCACATATTCTTGTCAAACTTGCTATTACTTGCAATCCATGCCAGTTGCATATTCTTGTGTGCATCTTTAGCAAGCTTGCTACAACGTGCAATCTGTGCAAGTTGCATATTCTTGTGTGCATCTTTAGCAAGCTTGCTACAACTTGCAATTTGTGCTAGTTGCATATTCTTTGTGTGCACCTTTAGCAAGGTTTCAATAACTTGCAATCTGGGCTTTGGATTGCTCTGTGGATTTGACAACTCTATTTCATGAAATTGCAGAGATGGAACTCTGGTGTGCATGCTTTGAAAAATCAGAGATTCCATAGAGACCAGAAAACCTTCTCATGATTTTGATTTTTGATTGTTCTATACTTCCGAAGGAGAACTTGTGGCAGCAAATGCAACATTTTGTTGAGGTTTCGATTTTTTTTCTCCATGAAGTTGGTTCTTGCAAGGAAAACTGTTCTGGAATTGGGTTGTGGCTTAGATCATGGATTTCTTTGGGGATTTTTGCAAGGATGAAATCTATTCCAGAGTTGGGCATGGCTTAGATACATAAATTTTGTGTAGGGGACTGCCCTAGTAGCAGGGTATTACAGCATTACACCCTGTGAAGCAACGGTGGAGCCTGAGATCCAGGATGTAATTCTGTGCTACCAGGGCATTACCTGGCATAATGATCAAATGCAAGCCAGTAGGTGGGCATACTGGCAGCAAGTTCTGAAGTGCAATTTTATGTGTCATATGTCTTTATGCTGGGCAATGCCCTTGTAACAGGGCATTCCTGAGATAAGTGCCCCCCTCAACTCTGCCTTGAGGTGTGCAATGCCAGGCTCCTTAGGCATCCTACAAGCTACAACTGAGACAGAGTCCTCTAAAATGGAGTACACCAAATCCCACCTCTCTCAAAATTGGATGTGAGTCCTCTGAAATGGATACACTGTATCCCTGAAGAAGTCCCAAAAGTGTAAGGGGATGATGGTACAGCCCATGCATTAAAGCTGAAGTGACTCCAACGACGCCCTACCATCGGATACAAGGAACCAGCGAGAATGAGGTACCGCTAACGGACGCAAGGAACAGGCCTCAAGGAGGCCCTACTGGCAGACACAAGGACGCAGCCTCAAGGAAGCTCTACCACTTGACAGAAGGAACCAGCCTCAAAGAAGCATTACTAATGGGTTACAAAGAACCAGCCCCAAGAGGGCTGTAGCAATGGGTGTAAGGAGACATGGAAAAGGCTCTTAGTCGTGTCAGCTATGAGTAAAAGCAAAGAATTATGAATTTGGATCCAATTTTGAGAGAGGCTGTTTTGTGTGGGACTAAATACATTCCAATTTGGAAAAGTCATCTTGAACAATGACTTATGGAACCTAAAGTCATATCACCTAAATCATCTTGATGATTTGTCATTAGAATTTGTTTGCTATTGCACATCAACCCAACTTGGGCTTTGTGTTGCATGTTACTAATGATGATTATCTGATGGAAAAAAAATTTGATTTATGAAAATTAAGTTTCATTTGAATGAAAATATTGAATCACATTGCATGCAACTTAAATAAACTCAATTTGAATTTCATTGAATTGAATTCACATTCAATTAGATTCAAATTCAATTGAAAAGAAATGGGATGCACATTGGTAAAGAAGGCATTGAAAATATGCTCATGAATATGGCATTAAATGTTTTTTGGGGAATATATGCAGATAAAAAAAATGATAAGTTTTCACTTTTTATTTACTTAGGAATCAACTAAAACAATTTTAATTTAAAATTGTCATCCAAAAAGGATGATTTCTGAAATCTAAAGTTGCTCTATCTAAACCAGCTTGAATGAATCATTGCTACTAGAATAATAAAATTTAATTGAACTAAACTTGTTAACTATGCATACATGAAAATGACAAAACATTTTACATAGATTGATATATTTCCATATCTCAAACGGGTTCAAGTAAAGCCTGATTACCCACTAGTAATCCTGGCTTTGGTTGTGAATTGTGGTTCTCTACAGCCTATGCTCCTTTATTGGCGTTAGTTTCACTAGTTGCTTTTGCTGATTTTACTACCCTTTCCAGTCGCAGACACGCCGCTTATAGCTAAGTTCTTTGGGTTGGTTGCACTCTAGAATGAATCTGGATTCATAATTCATGTGCAGCCACATGCTCCTCAGAATGCACAATAAGTACAAATTGTGTCATTTCAATCTGGTCAGATTGCAACAACTGAAACTGATCCTTTTGTGTTTCTCTACTAGCCTAGCCTAACACGATTTTGATAAAGGGATTGTTTGACAAGGAAGTTGAGTGTGCTTTTGTGCAACAATTTTTCGAAAGCTCAACAAATCTGCAGGCATTTCTGTTGTTCAGCTCCTCCCATAGCCCAAGGAAGAACAAGTAAAAGAGCACTCAAAGCTGTCACTCTGTCCTTTGAAAAACAACTGTGCATTAGTTCAAGATGCATGCAAGAATTATGTGTGAAAAGGATCCAATTTTCCTTTACAAAAAAATTGTCTTTTAAAATAACCTTGTCTTTGAGGCCATTTTTCAACTTGAATTTTTTTTTTTTTCCATCCCTACATACTAGTTCTTCTCAAGGAGAGAGAAAATTTCATTGGAATTGGTTTCAAATAAGCTCCAAATGTCAAATTTGAGCATTATATTGCACATTATTTGAAATATTTGCCAAATAGTTATAGCAACAATCACAAGAGTAGTGACAAACAAATTTAAAACTGAGGTAGAAACTCAATTCATCATAACATTGGAGACCAAAGAGATTCAAACTCTCTCTAATTAATGCGAGTGTACTTTCTTTGTATCATCAAGTTTTGATCTCTTCATGATCTTTATGTCCTTTATAGGAAACTACAACTCTTAGTGCAGAGTCCTCTTTCTTTTGTAGGTAACTTTAATAAACAACAAGAAATATTTTTCACATGACTCAGCCTTGTGAGTTTGTGTGGGTTGCTCACTATTTTGGAGGGTATGAGCCTATCCAGAAGTGCTGAATGTGTCATCCTATTCAATGAAGAAAACTCAAAATATGCTGGTTTGGCTCAAGAAAACAGTTTTGACTCAGCTTAAGTGTGGCGGCTGGTAAAAGGCACAACAACTACAATAAAATAGTGTAATATATACGATCTGACTTCTGATCACTGTTTCTGATTGGCCCATCATAATGATTGTTCCAGGTGGTTTGCTATTAGTAGTCCCCCATCTATTTGCTGTCCCAGTTTCAGTTTTATGGGTGGGGTTGCAAAAAAGTAAATAACTAAATTTGGATGTGAAAAATATTTTTGCAGCGTCACATACTGAGCACACACAGCTGGAGATGCTCGAAGGTGACACCTACCAGAATAGTGAATAAGCACAATGATAGGTACCCATGCAGTCAAGAAGGAGACCTATTAGCCCAGGCTGAAAACGGTGATGAATAGTTTAAGGAACATAATTTTCATGTGACCATTGAGAAGGCACAACATGCACTCAGAAGGGCCCAGTTTTTTCTTTTGGGTTTGGCAAATGAGTTTTTGTTCACTGGAAAGAACTTAGTGAGCTTTGTGGTGCAGATGGGTTGTAAAAAGTTGTGAAATGTAAAATTCTCGAAACCTAGCCATTGGGATTCGTTGCATGTGCAATGAAACCAGAGAATGCAAACCCAGGAAGCAAAGATCTCTCTCCTGGGGATTATAAGATGTACCAATGAGCAAAGAAGTAGGTATGTTCCTTAAGGAGAAAAAGCTGTGGTTGGTTGTGTGTTCAATGGAAGTCTCAAAAGAGGCCAACCACCGACCGCCAAGACATCCTTGTGCAGATTATAAGTCGTACAAACTATTGAGACAAGTGTTTTTTTTAATGAAGAAAAGCAGCATGCTTCAAAACGTGAGTATGGGTAT
>Ga0209208_10012485_pt1 | contig 10750 bp, 4 predicted proteins | sample S1TSphfallax_3_FD_187694 | JGI IMG/M metagenome (GOLD analysis project Ga0209208, IMG submission 187694) | Host-associated microbial communities from peat moss isolated from Minnesota, USA - S1T2_Fd - Sphagnum fallax MG (SPAdes) (version 2) | ecosystem: Host-associated > Plants > Peat moss >... | reverse complement strand
CTCTAGATTCCACCGCCTGGCTGATTGGGTAGATAGAGGTCAGTCTCGACAGTCTAGGGAACTTTGAGAGCGTAGATCTAGATACTGAGTCTTGAGATCCTGGAGAGTTCTAGAAATCCTAGAGTCTATAGGTTCTTGATCTAGAGCGAAAGTCCAGAGAGTATAGAACCCTAAAAGTCTAGAGAGTCTAGACAGATTACTCTATCTCTAGTTAAGGACTCTCTAGACTCTCTCTCTCTCTGTAGATCTAGCTCTAACTAGATCTAGACTCTCTAACTGGATCTAACTAGACCTAAACAGTCTAGACTCTGGAGACTCTCTACATCTAGACTGTCCCCAGAGTCTAGACTCTCTAGGTCTAGTTAGAGAGTCTAAATCTAGATAGAGTCGACGCTCTAGATCTACATAGAGAGTGTGGAGAGTCTAGATCCGAGCAGGTGCAGGAGCATGTGATTGCAGGCTTTTTCATATGAATTTCTTGCAGGAGCAGCCCTGCAGACCCTGATCTGATGAGCAAGCAACCAAGGAAGCACATGCAGACGTGGGAGTGGGTCCTCGAGGGAATACTAGTACTAGAAGTAATCCTTGGTGGAATTTGGCTAGTTTTGACACTAAATTTATCTAGTTTTACCGGCAAGAGACATAGATTGCTAAGATCCTTTTGTGCTATAAATGGATGTCACATCTAACTGTGACGAAGAGCCTACTTGTTACTAGGGATGGCAACCTCTATTTTCATAGATTTAGGTTAGGAGTCATTAGCTGCTGCTGCTTGGTGAGCACTCAAGAGGCTCCTATTTGTTCATGACTGAGGAAAAAAGTGAATTTACCCACGTTTCATTCTTCAGTATTCCAAGTGTTAAGTAGGTGCACTAGCAACTACACTGATTGCTGGTGCCTACCTTCGTGTTTAAATTTCTACAGTCCCAATTTCCAAATCTTATTTGTTTCTTGCTGTTTTTGGTAGTTGAGTTCTGATTTATAATTATCAGCCTTTGGTAACTTACTATCAGAGATTTGGCACTTAGTTGAATTTTGATCTTTAATATGATGTTAAGCCTTTTGTATATTAAACATAATTTGAGACTTAGCCTCCAGGAGGTTACTCTTTATATATTTTTTAATACACGTGTGAGATAAAAGGGTATTTTTCAAGGCAGTATTTAAATTCACACCTTTTTTGGTTAAATTCACACCCTTCGCATGTCCGATTTTATGCAGATTAAACTTTAAGAGTATGTTCCTTTATCAGTTCAATTACTTCTGTGGGCAAGTTCTCGAGTTGTGCCCTAATTGACCACAGACCCCACACTTGTGTTGCACGTACTGTTTTAAGGGGGGTGGGGCAGACACACTCAAATTTAATCTGCATGTAATTGGACACACGAAGAAAAGGTGTGAATTTAACCAAAAAAGGTGTGAATTTAAAATTTTCCTTTTTCAATGCTATGAAATAATAAAAGTGTTAATGAATTATTTTATTAAAATAAAAAATATTCTCTTAATTCAATTCTTGGCACCCTACATTGAAATGAATTTGTAAAATTTATTTATTTTACTAAGTTGTACCCCTTTTTTTTTTGCACCTGATTTGAAATAAAATTAAGAAGTAACCTCCCCCTTAGAACTTAATAAGGAGCTTAGGATGAGCCATAACACATTAATCATCTCACTTTGTATAACAATCTTTTATATGAAAATGACAACACTTAGCAATTAGTTGGCTTCACATCCATCATTTTATTTTCATGATTTTTTGTGAAAAGGTGAAAGGACATTAAATGGGGGTCAATATTGTTATCACATTGTATGTTTTTTAGGTTAACCACTTTGAACTTCAACCATGTCATTATTTCAAAGGATTTTCACAATGTATTTGCATATTATGGTAGGTCAAAACACAAAGAATTCAAAGACCAAAAAAATTACATTTTTAGAACATATTTGAGCAAAACAAATGTATGTTACATTGTGATTCCATTTGATTGGAATAGGTTTGTGAACCATGTGAAGAATTTGATAATTATTAGATCACAAATGGGTCAAAACAAAATAAAATGAGCCAATGATGTTATTTTACAAAAAAAACTACATATGTCTTTTTGCCAAAAATAAAATTTTCATACAAACGAATTTTTGAACAATGTTTTTTGCAAATTGTTATAATAAATGCATATAATTTTTAAATAGATGAAATTTTTTTAATATATATATTTTAATATATATGAATTTTTGAAAATGTGTTGATTCCTTGTAAATTTAATGTTGTTTTTAAAAATGATTTTACAATTTCAAATCACAACCAAAACTTGATTTTTAAAATTTTTATGTTTTCTTGTATAATAAACTACAAATTTTTTTAACACATCATGGATGTTATATCCCATTTATATGTTGTAAAGGACTTTTGAAGTCATAAAATTCTTGATCAATTTTGAAAATTTCTTTGAATTTTTAATTTTTTAAAATTTCACATATTTTAAGGTATGAGTGTTTTTTGAATGTGGCTAATAGGTTTTTACCTTTTAAAAATTTCCCCCATCAATTTTTAAAAATTATATGAGTCCTTTTGATAATCCTTTGCAAAATTGATGCCATAAGTGTTCACTTTCAAAGGTCTTAAATCAAAACTTAAACTTAAAATTTTATCAAATGAATTTTTGGTTTGAATTCCTTAACATTCATATGAATGAGAAAGGAACAATTGAACTTGCCATGATTACCATGGTTTTAAATGGTAGAATGTAAATATTTCTCCAATCTTGATTGTTTTTAAGGCCCATTTGACATCCTTTTTGGTTCATTTCATTGATTATGTATGTAGCAAATTAATTTTTTGACAAACAATCATTTTCAAATGGAAGATGACAATAAATGTGACATGGGCCATTTTTTAAATGCCATTTTAAATTGTTTTTTGGTTGACTAATTCAAATAAAAAACTAGTGTAGCCTAAAATAAGAATGAGTTATATTATATTATGCACACCATGAATATATTTATTGCTATTCCTTGAATTAAATGTTTTAAATTTATTTTAAAATAATAATAATATGAAATAACATTAATTTTTGTGATAATCAAAATATAAAGTTTAAACATCAAAAATGAAACTTGAAATTAAATGCAACACATGTAGTGAAAATGCCCAAATTAAACCCCCATAGTGAGCTTTCACTTTAATAACACTTCAACTTGGTGCTCTAAAGTGATGCTATAATAATGATGAAAATCAAATGAAGGAAATGTGGAAATGATGGTTAAAAAAGAACCATAGTTGAGGTTTTGAGAAAATTAAATTTGTTAAGATGACATTTTATTATTGGATTCAAGTGGGGTAGTTACACATGTAGTTTAACGATTCTTATTGACCTTGTCAAGTAGGTTGATCAATAGCAAAAAATAGTTGAATAGGTAAGGAACAATTTTGAATATGTAATAAATATTTAGACATAACCATCCTTAAGGAGAATCCAAATCCTCCTTTTCATCCATGCAAATAATGATTTATGGATTCATTAAGCCAAGGAAAGTTAAGAGTGATACATTGTGGTCATTATTAGGCCACTAATTAAACCTATGTTAAAGGTTGTGGATTGTAATTTTGTAACCTAATAGCCAATTAGAACATCAAAATTTTCCTAAGGGATGGTTATGTCTTGTATTTCTCAACTTTCACTTGACTACAAGCTAGTTGGAGCAAGTTAATGCTCCTTGTACATCACAAATTTAGCATATCACAAACTAATAATGAAAATCATGTGACTTTTGTTCATTCATAGGTTTGTACATTTTACACACGAGATCATGCATTGAAAACACATTTAACACATCAATAAATGTGTTGATGAAAGAAGTATGAACCTATGAATGAATGAATGTCACATGAATTTCATATCTCCCTATAAATTTGTGTTTCAAATGTGTTTTCAATGCACAATATTAATGTGTAAAACATACGAATTATGAATGAATGAATTTTGCATGATACCATTACTAATAATGGAAGTACGAACTTATGGATGAATGAATGTCACACAAATTTCATATTTCCCTATAAATTCGTGTTTTAAATGTGTTTTCAATACACAATATTAGTGCATAAAACATATGGATTATGAATGAATGAATTTTGCACAATTTCCATTACTAAGTTTTGAAATGTTAAGTTTATGATATAGACTTGGTTTAATATGATTTTCCTAGGTTATAACAAACCATCTACATAGTTGAGGTGCAAAGGACTAGCTTGTTGTTGATAACTAGGTAGATGGCATGGGTTGTTACAAGGGTGAAAACACAATATGGGGGGCCCAACTTGGGCACTTTCACAACAAATGCATAAAATATACACCTTCAAAATGTGTTGCATTTAATTGTGGGTTTCACAATTGGTGTTTGGGCTTTACATTTTGATTGTCACAAAATTAACATTATTTAATATTATCTGAAATAAGAAGTGAATAATAAATAAATACATTTAAGGAATAATAAATAAATGTGTGGTATATGAAATATAAAATAACATGTTTCTTGTTTTAGATTGTACTAGTTTTTTGTTTCAATTAGTGAATCAAAAAACATTTGAATTGAAATTTTTTTAAATGACCTATTTCACATTTCTTGCCATCTTTTATTTGAAAATGAATGTTTGTCAAAATTTGAATTTATCACATACTTATGATCATCACCTTGAAAATATGATAACTATCAAATTCTTCATATGGTTCACAAACCTATTCCATTCATATGGAATCACAATCTTGAATAGATATTACAAAATTCATAAAAATCAAAGAATATTTCAATCATTTTTAGAATATATATATTTTTTAATATGTTGGGACGTACATCTTTTTACATAAATATATTTTTCACATCATATGAGAAAAAATGTAATTTATTTGACATTTGATTTCTTTGGTTTTTGATTTACCATAATATGAAAAAAAATTATGAAAATCCTTTGACATTATAATGATATGGTTAAAATTCAAACCTTGTACCCCTGCAAATCAATGCAATGTACTATGTGATAACAATTTTGACTCCCTTGTAATATGTTTTTACCCATAACTTGTAGTCCTTGATGTTTTTCTAGCACTACCCAATGTCTTTCAACATTTTTTATTTTACTTGATGGCCTCTCATTTTTCTAGTCTTGTTCAATGTTTGATCATCCCTCGATATCCCCCCATTGTTTGTGATTTTTTTCCCTAATGCCTCCCAAAAAATTTCAGTGTTTTTTATATTAAAATTTCCATGCAATCCATTGTCCCCTGGCATTTTTCTAGCATTGCCTAACATTCCCCAACAACTTCCCAATGTTGCTCAATGTCCCTTGGTGTCCTCCCATCACATGAAAAAAATATTTCAACACCTTTTCTTGGCATTTACTATCGTCCTTGCATTTTTGTGGCACTACTCAAGTCTGTTGACATCCTCTTGGTGCCCCCATCATCCCCTTGTCATGTTTCTTGACAACTTGTCATCAAATTTTTAAAAATAAATTCCTTGATGTCCTCTAGCACATTCCCAATGTTGTTTATCATCCTTCATTTAGATGTTTCTACATGTTTCACAAGGTTGGTTGGAATGTTCAAATTGTATGAAAACTTTGATGGTTGTATTATTCAATTAAACATGTAGAATGTTGCATATTATTTTGTATATAATGTAGAATGATCAAGAAATATTATAGATAGTGTCATATATGAACCCATTTTTGAAACACATGTTGTTTCCCAAAAGCCAAATTATTTATGGATACATGTGTTTCCATTTATTTCAAATATAATGTATCAAATTCCCACAAAATTTTAGAATTACAACAATATAGTTTGAATTAACCCTTCAAATTTTCCTTTTTTTTCAAAAAATTAGAATGATCATGAGGAAACTAATTCTCATGATCAGATATTTCAGTTGGTATTAGGGTGTTTGTGCATAATCTCTCAGATCATCTCCAAATTAACGATTCCATACAATAGAACCTTTTCATACTTTCAAGTGACAGCAACCATATTTGAATTCAAAAGCTCATATCACATGGAATAAAAAGGTTAATGATCCTCTTAAAATCTTTTCTTTGAAATTACATGGTTTCATGAATTTCTTGGTGCAATTGATACACAATTTTTAAAAATATTTTCAATAGGTGAAGATTGAATTTCATGTTCTAAAATTATTGAAAATGGAAATGATTTTGTGAAAATTTTATATGATCATGGATTCTCATTTTGTAAGATTCAAGGAAAAAAATAAAAAATAAAAAACACTCTAACCTTATCTCAATTGATCATGACAATTACTTCAAAGTAGCATGGAACCCAAGTAAAGTAAATGTATTATATGCATTTAGTTACAAATTTAAAGTATTACAAGAAAAATAATTTATATCAGAATTTCCTTTTTTATTGTTTGTTTTTACCAAAATACCAACATTGAGAATTCAAGTTGTGTATTTTTTAATCAAATCATGATAGATTAAAAATTGGAAAAGATCTCATTTCTTCGTTTCTATTAACAATGCATTTTATTTTAACAACTCTTCTTGCAATTTAAACTAGTGGACCCTAAGTGTCCTATTGCCCCAAGTGGGATGGAATTTTTCACAAAATGTATCCAAGGCTTTAAGAGACACATCTTTTCAAAACAACTCAATCATGGAAAAATGTTATTGGCTCAAATTGTGAACCCAATTTGTATCATTGGCCCAAGTGTTAAAGTTTGAAATGTGAAAGGAAAAATAAAAAGGCCAATATGATGAAGAGTCGCTAATTTGTCGACCAACTCATAAAATTCATAATTTTAATTCATTTATAATGACAAAAATCACTATAAATTCAATAACTTGCAAAAATGAACACCATGCACATTGCTTCAGCGAGGACTTTCCAACAGGACCAAAAGCACATGGTGGGCCCCACAATTTGGGAAGGTTAAGGACTAGTAACAAAACAAACAAAATAAAAAACCTATATATGTTTCTAAAACATTTCATTACTATTTAGGTAAGATTAAATTGTGAGGTGCCCAATGTAGTTGGCTCTTGTTTGAAATTTGAATTAGAGATCTCTCCATGGAAATAACTCTTGTATTTAAGTTATTGTCAAGTTACAAAATGGCACATGAAATTTATTACGTGTTAGCTACATATATACATACATGCTCGAGCTTACACACACAAAGTGGGCTATCACTGTAATTCCCTTTTCCTCCCATCTTTTCTTGTCCCCATTAGAAAATAAATGGGAGAAATCTCTTCATTTTCATTCGATCCATTTGATTTTGGGATTTAGTTCTAAAGATCAACAAAGAAAAACTAGTGATTCAATTGCTGTCTATCATCAAAGTTTTACAAGCTAAAACCATAAAAGCTGGCCCAAATTGTCTTAGTTATACAATGACAAGGTTGTTTGATTATGATGGCACCTTATGCATAAAAATAAATTGCAAGGTTCTTTCTCTTTGTATTTGAAAGCACCTCCCCCACATGGAAGATGCCTTTGATGGTGGAAGAGAGGGTCGATGCTTCACATGCAGACCTTCTACCAATAAGGTTGAAAAGCTTTAAAATCTTTGTACTTCAACACTGAGGAAGAAGCAGTTATTTCAGGAAATCTGCTGATTCTTTGAAGTTTCTTTTTAAAAACCCATAACTAGCAGTTATACTAATATTCTAATTTTTTTTATAATAACCCAAAACCAAAGTTGTTTGATTTTGGAATGGTTTCAAATGCCCGGAACTAGAGGTTATAATAAAATCAAAGAATATTGGTTTAGTTTACATTAGGTGTAAAGACCCTCAAATGGAAAGAGTGTGTCCCTGAAATGAAGGGCAAAGCATGACCACTAGTTGAACAAGTGTATCGGGCCACTGTGTTTACCTTTGGTAAATTTTATTGGTGAATTTTCACCAAAATTTTGCCTTAAAAATTATGATTACTGCTGAATTCCTTTCTGGATGATCGCCACTTTGCCTACATCACAAAATCCTTCAAAAGAAAACAATTGCATTCCTGGGGCCTAATTAGTACCCTAGACATATGGCACCATGTCTCAAGGACGACTTTAAGGACCTTTGGAGATTTGGACAAGGAACATAAGGGGGCAGGGAACCTGATTTCAGTCCATTAATGCTTCAAGAAAATAGAAGAATTCTGCTTTATTTATTTTTATCTTTCTTATCTGGAATACATGTAGCCAAAAATTTGACTAAATTATTTTTTGGACGATAGCCACTAAATCAGCTACATCACAAACTGGGAAGTTCTTGGTTCCTAACTATTACCCCCAAACATATTTATTGTAACTGTAACTTAAGGAGTCCTTTTTTAGGGACCTTTGGATCTATTTGGACAAGGAACACAGGTCTTATTAAGGGACGGGGTGGGGGGTATTTTTTCAGTCCGTCCAGTTATCATTCAAGCACTTTCTTTCCAGTCTTTCAGGCCTCATCAGAGAACTCACTGCAGTTTCCGAAGTCCTCCTTAGCACGGTCGCATGTGCAGCCATTAGGGTTACAGCCCCACTTTCCCGTCCCTCCGGCCGCAACAGCGAAGAAGAAGAAATCAACGTTTCCATCCGTGGCGCTGCTGCTGGTGTCGGGATGTGGGCACGATGGCGAGCAGTTGTTGCCGCACTTGCCTGTTTCGATGGCGAAGCTGTAAAAGAAGAAGGATGCACTGATCAGATCATGCCCTACTTACATAATACGGTGTATTCTTCTTCATGCGGGAATCAAAGAGTTGGTCCGTAGTCGACATATATTATGGACTAAGGATACACACGCGCGCACACAATCAATGCGTCGACCAGATGGAATTAATTAAGTAGCTGGGAATTAATTGCTCGTTGTTCAAATGCTTTCTATAGTTTTGATGAGCTTGGAATAATTAGCTGCAAGTTAAACATCATCGTGCAAGAACCGGGGGTAGGCGAAATGGCTTGAACAACCATACTCTTTCCTTGAAACCAAGTGTATCATATGAGAATGAGTTGTTAAGGTTATCTGAGCGGAGCAGGGGACCCAGACTCATGATCAGACTGTGCGTAACAAAGTGAATAGGGATTAGGGGTTTTTGTGACGGAGACACTAGTAAGTACCTCTTCATGTCAGTGGCGCCCTCGAACCCCAAGCTCCTGTTGCATCTGCACAGATCCAGCCAACAATTCACATGCATTTAAAACATAAATTAAAAAATCCCGTAAGAAGTCCCCCGTTTAAATGCAAGGCATCATAGCGCTACCATCGAAGAATCAACGCAAAAAGTATACTCATGAGAATCATCTGAACAGCAGTGATCAATTGTATATGCAGCAAACAAACAAACACCAACGCGCTGGCGGGAAGGTGGGCGCGTGGGTGCAGAAGGTATTAGAGGGCGCGGGGAGGAGGGGGACGACGACACAGAAATATTTTACTCACGTGCAGGTGGCGCGGCAGCCGCACCTGGGGCAGCATTTGCATGTTCCGTTATCGCAGGCAGACATCGTGACGGATTGATTGATGAGCACAAAAAAAAGTTTTAGTGAGTTCGAGAATTGAACAAGCAGCACCGTAATTAGAAGCAAGCAAGCGCAAAACCAGTGCAGGAGGAGACGCTGGTCCAGCGAGCGAAAGAGGAAGAGAGACCAAGAGATCCGCGACGAAGGGCGTTCCTGGCTCGCAGTGTGCAAAGGTGTTTTGGCGGACGAGCAACGACGGGCTTTATACTGCCCAGGCCCATCTTCCTCGCCCGCCGCGCCTGCCTCCAATGGAACAACGGGCCGGGGGCGGGCGGTCGGTGGCCACCTACGCTGGTTTAAGACGCAACCTGAGGTGGACGGAGGCCCTAACTATTCTGGTTTTAGGCCCAAAATTTTGAATTAAGAAATATATCGAGGTTCTGTGAACTAATTATTAAAATAAAAAAAAACCTAATCCAATTTGGTATGAACTGACAACTTAACCCTTGGTATTAAAATAATTAAATCTCGGTATTTCCTGGTAAGAGTTTGGTTCTTAGATGGTGCTGGACTTTGGTTAATGGACAGTTGTGATCTGTAAAGTCACCCTGTGTTCGGGCCCTAGTTTGACTCTCTAATACCTGTTTCATCCCCAATTTGAGTGTCATCATGATAAAAGGAGTATCAGTTCACAAGATTTGTAAAAGATTATTATTATTCTCAGAGAACTTGATTTAATGAAGAATGTGAGCAGCCTAGTGAATGTGCATGTAAGGCAAAATTGAAAACTGAGGGTGAAACTACTCATGAGGACCAATGTAGGTGAGAGAAACAGCGCCCCCCCTGCCCCCTGTTCACAAGTATGCATTGACATGTTATAGATGTTTCAAAATTTTAATTGACAAAGATCACAAATTGTGTCCAATTCTTTCAGTTTTCCCTTACTATTCTATGGGGATTAAACCTTAAGTTTCTACACTCAAATTTTCATATTAACTTGAAGTTTAATCAATTCTTGAATGTTTATTTATATAATTTTAGTCACCCAATTTTTATTGTTCAATCTTCATTGAACACTTTGTCTTTCCCCTTCCTTTGCTAATTGAGTTAGATGCCATTTTACCCTAGAGTTATAAGGCTATAATTGTTTCAGAAGGGGTCACTTTCTAAGTACAATGAATCAAAGGTAAAATGGGATAGCACCCTTCCTAAAGTCTTAAGCCCTAAGAGTTTGTGGATAACTAGCTAACTCCATTACCCTTACAATAATAAGGACCTATAGTCATTTAACATGGACTAG
>Ga0209208_10012483_pt1 | contig 10753 bp, 2 predicted proteins | sample S1TSphfallax_3_FD_187694 | JGI IMG/M metagenome (GOLD analysis project Ga0209208, IMG submission 187694) | Host-associated microbial communities from peat moss isolated from Minnesota, USA - S1T2_Fd - Sphagnum fallax MG (SPAdes) (version 2) | ecosystem: Host-associated > Plants > Peat moss >... | reverse complement strand
CTTCAAACTGGGAACTTATTATAATGTGATTTTTCATGGTTCCAATGGCCAAAAACTTTTCTTAAAAAAAAGAAAAGGAAAGGTACACCAAATTTTTATATTTGTTTCAGTAATTTAGCCTGAAATATAAAAGCATGATCATTTTTTTTTGGCTTAATATTTGGGTTATAGCCAGATTTGGCTATATCTTCCTAGGGATGATCAACAATTTTTTTCATTTTCCTATGGATGATTGCCACTTAGACTGCATAAAGGAATTCCTAAAGAAGACCACTAGTGTGTTTGTATAGTTGTCCAATTGGGTTTTTAAAGTTTGAAAGGATGATATGATGATTAAAGAAAGACTCACATTCACATTCTTCTTGTTGTTATTCTTGACTTGGTGCAGCTAACCTCCGGAGTGGATGCCCCCAGGTGAGGCCTCCCTGCTTGCCATCTTCCCATGTGCTATTGTCCCATGTGGGACACGGAATGCCACGTCTGTAGAAGCTCGTACAGGGAAGGCAGGCCTCGCACGAGGGCTGCTGAAGTACTCCCAGAGTCTACTCTAAAACCATGCATATCATTTCAGGAATGAAATGAAAAATACTTTACCATGATGATGTAGTTGGACCTCATGAAACTGAGAACCGTATACCCTAGCACCCTACTTAGCAGACTCAATTGGGACCCGTACCTATCTATCATGGGGCCCATTTGAGTTGGAACCAGATCCACCCATACCTCCCATTTGAGTCGCTAGTGGTATTTATCACATCCAACATAATCTGTTAATTGTTTCCCCATTTCCACCCATAACCAAGACAATTGAGACAGACTAGGGAGAGATTATTTGCGTGCAACAACCTTAGCCAATCCTTATAGCTGCCCAATCAAGAGCACTCATTTTGCTGTTGAATGCCTTTTATGAGCACTACATCATGTGCACATTTATGAGCTTTACGAGCTCTCTCCATGCTAAAACGATTATATTGCATTTCATATATATTTTGCAAGCTGGTTTATTAGTGTTAGTCGAGCTACTCTTAGTGCTTATTCATAGCATCTACATCAATATTGGCAAGTTCTCCAGTTTGTAATCTTAAATTGAATGGGTTCAAGTTTTTGTGACACAAACCTAAAACTGTCACTCTTCCTTTTGTTGGAATTAGGAAAAGAACCAAATCATGGATCTAAACTTTTGAATCAAAATTGAAACTGCAACTATGAAAAACAACTTGAAAACATAAGTTTGGTCTCTTTAAAGTAGTTTCCACCCATACCTGGGCTTCTAGTAATGTTTATCAAAACCAACATAGTGTACTAATTCCTTCCCAATCCCCCACCCATAAAGATGAAAAATGGGTCAGTATAAGGGGAAAGACAATTTTAATACAACCACATGGGCCAATCATTATAACTAACCAATGAAGAAAACTCATTTCTCCAGTCATTGGGAATGTGTAATGTATATGGAACTAGACCCAGTTTGAAACCGGCTCAAAAGGTCTTGAATTTGAGAAAAAAAATGCCAAAACTAAACTGCAAGGTTTAGGAATTCAAAGAATCCACACCTTAAAAAACTTTGAAAAACATTGAAGTGTCAAAACCAAAACTGGACGTTTTCTTTAAAAGTAAGAACCAGTTGACACATATCTCCACCCACATTAACAACATGATTTGTACAATATATTTTGAATCGAATTTAGCAGTTCAATAGTGTGAAACTCAGTTTTGGCTTGTATATGTTGTTGGGATTATTGTGAATGTAGTTTAATGGGATATTTGTAAACAAGTAACATAATTTTAATGTGAATTTTTAAAAAAAAAATTTATTAAGGATAATAATTTATGTTTGTGGCTCATTCTTGACTTTAAATCTAAGTCACTTTCATGTTAAAGGAATCCAAGCTCAAAAGCTAAACTAAGATTATGTGTGTGTATGTTACGAAAGAGACATGTGTTGTTGTAGAAGCATGGATGATGTAAGCATGTAGATATGGTAGGCATGACAATATGCCCACAATACAAAGCCCTTGAAGATATGAAGCACAAAAAAATAACTGTTACTAGGCCAATGACAATGATTGTCCCAGGTGATGACATTAAAATAGTCTCCCACATTACGCTGGCCACTTTTTCATGTACATGGGTGGGTATGGGAGAACAATTGACACTGTATGTTGTATGTTGGAAGTCGTAGCACTAATAGAAGCCCAAGTGGGGGGTATGAGTAGAGGTTGTCTTAATGCCTTTGGGTGGCTCAAAATTTCAACTACACTCTATGTACGTACTGTGCAACTATTCACCATCCAATATACAACTTTCGTTTCCAGTTCTGATCAGTACCTTTTTTATTTGGTGAAATATCACAAAAAAGAGAAATTCAAAATTTTTAAATGAAGTGGTTTTGGAGGTTTTTCAATCGCCAAAAGTGAGGGAAAATAAATATTTAAAATCCCCAGATTTTTATATCTGGTTTTCAGCAGTAGTTTTTTTTAGAGATGTTTGTTTAACCAAAGTGGCAATCATCCATAGGAACTTGGAAGATGTAGAAAAAGTTAGTGATCCTCCTTAGGAAGATTTAATGAAATCTGGCTATTAAACTAGATATGAAGTACAAAGCTTTAATCATCCTTCTATATTTTTTTACTACATTCTGAAAACCAGATATAAAAATCTGGAGAGATTTATAGTGCATATCCTCATTTTTGGCAATTGAAAACCTCCAAAATCACTTCATTTTTTAATTTTTAATTTTAACTTCTCTTTCTGGCGATATGTCACCAATTTAAAAAAGGCTGGTTTTCAGTAAAAATATAGAAGAATGATCAAAGCTTTGTACTTCAAATCTAGTTTATAGCCAGATGTCACTAAATCTTCCTAAGGAGGATTGCCACTTTTTCTACATCTTCATGTGGATGATCGCCACTTTGGCTACAAACCAAATCTCTGGCTCCCATTGCAAAGACCTAATTTCATAAATGATGGCCAAAGTTTAAAGGAGCAAGCGTGCACTCAGGTTTTCGAGCTCATCATTTTGCATCCCAAAATGGGCAGACACTAAAGCAGGTGCAGTGAGTTTAATGCAACAGTCTCCAACACAAACAGCTAACAAATTTGGGCATTACTGCTATGCGTGCCTGTTTTTTTTTCTGGGAAGTTTGACACTTTGTTCTTTGCTCAAACTTTCCTTGACTTGATATATAAGCCAATATGCAACTCTGGAGGATCCTATTTCCCTGCCATTCTTTCATACATTGGTTTTTTGTGGATACAATTTTCTTGCTTTTTCATCTTTCCCAACTACCTCCATTTTTATGCATTGTCATGCTTTTCCTAATTTTCATTAACTCACATATCATCCAACAGATTTTTCATTGTCTTAAAATGGAATGTAGAATGGGAATTTTAAACAAGAATTCTACACATGTGTATGCAATCTTGACCAATGGGAAAACTGGCATCCCAAGAAGTTGATTGTGGTGAAAATCTATACGTGATGATATATCCTCTCCATCAAATTCGAACCTTGATTCCTTTCACTAAAAAATGCATTGCACGTGTTTTGTTGAAATGCAACTAATATGTTAGGCACAAGTGAAGGAGTTTGATCTTAAAGGCATACACTCAAAATAAATTTGAGGAAGACTTTTCTTGTTGGACACCATTCTTTTCTTGTAACATGGAGTAAGGTCCCACCTATTTAAAGTCAAATTATTGCACCTGCTTAAAGTAATCCAGTGAAGAGAGATTGGAACCTATGATTTGAATTGCTTGACAACCTCAAGAGAAAAAAATTACAACTCAGACCAATTTCCTTTTCAAGTCTAATTAGTTGCCAATTAATTAGGCTTCAATTAACATAGCTAGCTACTTTGTGTGAGATGGAACTTACTTGGTAAAATTTTAAAAGGCTATTTAAGATAGCTAGTCAAATATTTAAAGTAATGGCTATAATGTTGAGATGTCATTTGGAAATGTTTCAAGAGTTGCTATAGTGATCACAAGTGTGATAAAAATATGGACAACATGTCCATTGCTAAGGAAATGTATTTGGCAATGAGGTTATTGCAAAGGGAGTACATTTGGTTACATATAACACCAACAAGAAGCTAGTTAGTAGTGATGCTTGTAGTAAGGCTCTTACGTCACAAATTACAACTTCACTCAACCTTTGTTTTGCAAGTTTGGAGACCTCAATAAATTGAATTTAATTCATCAATTTGAATTTGGCATCAACAATGAACATTAACACTTGCACGTTCTAACTTTTCAAGGCACATCTACAATAGCAAATTCACTAGGTGGCCAAGAATGAACTTGAAGGTTGCAAGTGATGTTTAACATCATCAATTGCTTATTTATCTTTTGAAGGCGCATCTATGATAAGAATTCATCAACTAACTAACAATGAACTTGAAGGTTGAAGGTGATGTTAAACATCAGCAACTTTGAACTTCTAAGGATGCTTTTACAATATTGATTTAATAGCTAGCCAAAAATGAACCTAAAGGCTAAAGTTGATGTTGACTCATTGCTAAGTGAAGGGTTATTTACGTTTGTAAAACTCATACAATCCAATGGTGGGTGCATTAATGTCATGAAAAGCCATTTTTTTAATAACAATTGTTTGTATTTGTAAATAATATGGCATCAAAATCAATGTACATAATAGATTTTTTTAATTAAATCCTTTTATTATGTATTTACATGTGATTAGAATTTGGTTGTGTTTCCAAGTTGGAATGTCCATAAAATTGACTTAAATAACTTTTTTTGTTTTGCACCCTTGTGGATTATAATGTGTCCCAAGTCAAATGCTTTTATAATTTTATGGAAAGGGACTCAAATACATTATTCTTATGCAATTTACTTAAATAGAATCTTTTAATAACTTGAAAATTAATGTTTTACACCAAATGGGAAACTTTTTCGTGTGCATGACCTTTATCATAATAATACAAAAAATCCTTATAAATGGATTGATCATGACCATAATTTGTAATGATGAGTCCATTTATTAATAGGCCACCTTCATAATGTCATAAGCAATTCAAAATAAGGGTTTCCAAATTGTTTCATGAAAGTCTTAGGGATTTCAAAAGATGGCATAATTGAAGAAAAATGGTGATGTCCATCATGATATAAATTTTGTGATTTTTTTTCACAAACATTGTATCTTTGGATATATTAAAAAGTTGGAATTAGGTTTTTTTTTTGATAAATATGAATTTGTTTACCTCAAAATTGACATCCAATAATGTATAACACTATCACAATCAAAATACATTACAAAAATTTATTTTTAGGAAACCACATGTGTCATTTTTGGTCCATTTTAACTTGCATATACCCATCCATGCTAAAACTTTATGGCAACTAAAATATAAGATGCAAAAAACATGATCTTTAATTGTAACCAATGTTTTCATCACCTAAAATAATCTTAACATGTCTTGAATTCATTTGAAAATGACATTTTTACGAAAAAAATTAATACACCTCTACATAATAATGTAATGCAACATATTTTTGGTCATATCAAAAAAATTAAAATTTATCAACTTGTAAATCTTGATTTTAAGGATAGTTTTCTTGAATGCTTGGAATCATGTTATGCCATGTCAACATGATTAGCTAACCCATTCATAAAAACTTTTTTTTTATGGCCTTTTCATTGTTCACAAAGGCCTAAAACATTTACTTTCACTACTACCAGAATGGGGTGCAATTTACTAGCTTAAATCACTATGGGACTTTAAAAGTGAAATAACTTCATTGCATTTTACTAATTTCACCCTAGTGAAAGTTATTTCACTATAATATCACTATGTACATATCATGTTTCATTACTAGTTAACATAATTCACTATTACAATTTACTATAGTAAAAAGGTTTATTTCTATGTTTTTAAAAATATTTTCTCTATGCTACTTTATGATATACCCTATATTATGTTAAGCTACTTTAATTATTTTAACTTATATTTTATGTTATTATAAGTTATTATAAATTATTGTACTTTCAATTATTATATGTTATTTTACCTTAAGGTATCTTAACTAGTTTATTATAAGTTTTTAAGTTATTCTAAATTAAATTATTCAACTAACTTTAGGCTATACTTTATGTTAGTTTATTTTAAATTAACATATGTTATTTCAAGTTATACTTTCAGTTATTCAAGGTCATTCTATTTTATGTCATTACAAATTATTTTATCCTAAGAATAATAACTTAAAATAATCTAAAACAAAATATAATGACTTAAAGTAAAAATAACTTAGAATAGAAAATAATAACCTATGAAAAATAATTTTAAATACCTACAATATAATAACTACCAATAGCCTATGACATTATAACATAGAATATCAAACAATAATTTATAATATAATAATCATTAATAGTTGTAATATAACATATAATAACCAACAATAATTTATAATACAATAACCATTAATAACCATTAATAAAATAACCATCAATAACCACCAATGGCTTACAACGAAATAATCACCAATATCCACCAATAAAATATCCATCACTAACCATTAATAGAGTAACTATTAATAGTCATTTATAGAATAACAACTAATAGCCATGAATAGAATAGTCACCAATAGCCATGAATAAAATAGCCACCAATAGCCATGAATAAATAGCCATTAATAGTCATTAGTAGAATAACCACTAGTAGCCATTAATAAAATAACCACCAATAGCCATTAATAAAATAACCACCAATAACCATTAATAGATAACCGTCAATTGTCATTAATATAATAACCACCAATAGCCATTAACAAAATAGTCACCAATAACCATTAATATAATAACCACCAATAGCCATTAACAAAATAGTCACCAATAACCATTAATATAATAATCACCCATAACCATTAATAGAATAACCACCAATTGCCATTAATAAAATAGCCACCGATAGCCATTAATAAAATAACCACCGATAACCATTAATAGAATAACCACCGATAGCCATTAATAAAATAACCACTGATAGCCATTAATAAAATAACCACAAGTAGCCATTAATAAAACAGCCACCAATAACCATTAATAAAATAACCACTGATAGCCATTAATAAAATAGCCACCAACAGAATAACTATTAATGGCCATTAATACAATAACCATAAAAAAACATTAATAGCCACAAATAAAATAGGTACTAATAACCATCAATAACCACCAATATCATTAATAAAAAAATAACCAATAGCCATATATTAGAATTGCTTAGGATTGCCAAAAACAATTGAAGGTGAAATAATTTATAGTAAACAAAAATAGCTTAGGGTGGAATAGCCTACAATAATCTAAAAGTACAAATAACAGCATAAGGTGAAATAACCTTCAATAGCCAAAAATAACTTATAATAGCTACAGGTAATCTAAACCGAAATAATTTATAATAGCCAAAAATAACATAGAATAACCAAAAATAATTTGTAATCACTGAAAATAGCCTAAGGTGAAATAAGCTAAAATAACCAAAACTAATTTAGAATAACCAAAAGTAGCCTAGGGTGAAACAACCAAAAATAACCAAAAATAATTAAGAATAACCATAAATAGTCGCAAATAATGTAGGGTGAAATAATTTAAATTAATGAGAAATAGTCATATAATAATTGAAAGTAGCTTAACATAGGTAGTATTATTATATTAACAAAAAAATAATCCATTGAAATGTTATTGAATAATGGTATTCAACTTTTTTTTTGTTCAAATGATTTTAAACTTTCAAAAGGAAATAAATGTAATTATGTACATTTTTTATTTTTTTTAAAAGTAAACTCGAATCATTTCATTTGAACAAAATCTCAAAAAGATATGAATTTTCAAAGTTTATGTTTTTGTAATGTTTAAAATGAAGTATTTGATAAATAGAATGTAATGTAACATATTTTCACAACAAGTGGGGTGCCTTGATGGTAAAGTTGTTTGCCTCCATTCCAAAGGTCAAGGGATTAAACTTCATGGGTGGTGTTGTGTGTGGTCAACAATGGTATGTTGATTGAATATTTTCTTATTGAATTTTTAGAATAGGTGCCTAGGTTGATTACGTGGCCTACCTATTTACCTAGGCTAAGTTTTTAACCTAGCATGGGTAGTGACATGTGTCAATAAATAATAGGCTTTTAAAAATGAAATTATCAATAATATTATGTATTAAATAATTAAAATTTAATTGATTTCCATACTAGTTAGTTAATTAATTAACAAGTGAATGGTTTGGTAAATTTGTATTTCATTTGAAGTAACTTTGTTTGAGTAGGTACTAGTGAAACAAGTCATTATCCGTAGCAATTAATCCCTGTTGATTAAGGGTTAAATAATTTCTTTAGGTAAAAATGTCCAAATTCACTCAAAATCTAGTGAAACCCAGAGTGAACTAGGACGCATTTCTTAATGGTGTTTAATTTTGTAAAATGAAATTCAAATGGTGATGGGTAAGGTTTTAGATGATTGGGGCCTATGAACATTCAAATGTAATTCATGAATAGAAAGTCCCAATGGGTCCAACCATCCAAAGTGTAATTTGGTTTTTTTTACATCTTTGTGAGTTTAGAAAACTAAGTTAATTTTTAAGGTGTATGTTACATATTTATACAACTATGTTTTTAATATATTAATCTAACATTTGAATAAGTTTGAAAATAATCCTATAAATATAAAATATTATGAAAAAAATTGTTTTAAGCTCATAACTAGTGTTTTTTAGCACAATGAAACAATGTAAAATCATTTTTTGAACATAGTTGTTCAACATTGTCTTATGACTTTTTAACCAATCTCATGCTACCACATTAGCCTATCAAGACTACTCTTGAACTACCTTAATAGTTGTTAGTTTTTTGTGTTTGGACCCCAATTGCAACATCATTAGCCATGCATTTTGTCTTAGCACCATTGAAAAATATGTCTACACTAAATAATATAATATGGAATCATGACCAAAAAACCATAGAACACTTGCCATCATAGAATTGAACCTTGAATAACCAAAAGTGGTTTCCAAACAACATGCATGCAACTTACTTTCATTGTATTTCCACCATCCCCAACTCTTCACAAATTCTCATGTTATACTTTTAAAATATGATTGAGGTCCACCTTAAATAAAATGGAATTAACAACTTGCAAACACCAAATTTCTCAATGTTCATGGGTGTGTCTAATGAACCATGGGATGCACACAATTTATGTTGTTAGAATGTTATTGAACATACATATGGGAGATGATGTGAATTTTTAATCATCCTCAACATCCAATAATGTGCAATGTTCATTGCTAATATACTTCCATATGTAATATATTTCAAATCAAGATTCATAAGAACATGGCATAGAAGTTAGAACTACTATCTTCATTAAATTGATTCAACCACAAGGTCTAAAAACTTTTAATTTCTTATAGTAACTACCCCATGTTTCACCGACCCATCAGATCTTGAAGAACCCACGAGCTAGAATAGGTAAATCAAGACAATGAAAATTGATATATTATATTGTCAACATTTTCTTCAAAGAATACAACAAGCCTACTTGTTGCAAGGGCACAACTATTTTGATATTGATTTGACCACAAAATTCAAAAAAACCAATCACATGCCAAACAAATATTTAATGTCCAAAATTGGCAAAGGTTGATCTTACCAATATCTTGAACATCAAAACATTCATAACCTTCAAGAGTTGGTTGCCATCAACCATGAATAGGAGTAGATTCTTTGAAGTTAAGATAAAAGGTTAGTAACCAAGTTTGAGATTATGCACAATTCCTTCCTTAATTCCATGATTAAGCTTCTTTGAAATGTCTACATAACATCAAAACAAATTCACAACCAAGGGTCAAAAGGGGCAACAATGAGAAAATGAAGGGGAACAAACATGTTGGACACAACTAATCTTTATCTAGAAACTTCAAATTAAACTCATGTACATTCCAAACATTTGAGAACAAAAAATATCAATGTTTCTTATGCTTGTAGGACACCCATGGTTTCAAATTTTGAATTGTTATTACAAATTGAAAGGGCCAAAAAAGTGAGTTATTCTATGGAATAGATTAGATAGTCAAGTTGGCATGAGATTGATCATTTAGGACATTGATCATTTAGGGATAGTATTTCTTAAATCATCAAGTTGGTAAGAAATATAATTTAAATTTCTTATTACCTAAAAAGATGTTGGAATAAATTATTATGTAAATGTGCATATTTAAAATTTTCATAAATATCATTTAAAAAAAATTTCAAGACATTTTAAAGTCCATTAAGTTTTTAAACAAATAGTTACAAACACAATTTTTTTGCTTTTATATTTCATATTTTTGCTGTCATCATTTCTTCCATTAGATTCTAACAACACAATACATAACATGAATATGTGAATGTAAAAAAATTACAAGATTCTATGAATACATGAATTTTGAAACCATATTATTTACAACTCTAAGTAATGGTTACAAAAAATGACTCCTCAAAAATAGAATGAACCTTGTAAAGCTATAAAAAAATTGCCCATCCCAATTAATCTTGGTTGTGGAGCACAATTATCAAGATTGGCCCACAATTGCCCAAATCCATAGTCTATTCTTCAAACACATTACAAATAAAATAGAGAATCATTGAGGGTCTTGGTTGGGTGATATTTCTCACCACAATAGTTAAAAGAAAAACTCAGTTCTCTTTCCATATCCACTACTTGAAATGCTTCATGCATCACATTTGCAAATCCCAC
>Ga0209208_10012482_pt1 | contig 10753 bp, 9 predicted proteins | sample S1TSphfallax_3_FD_187694 | JGI IMG/M metagenome (GOLD analysis project Ga0209208, IMG submission 187694) | Host-associated microbial communities from peat moss isolated from Minnesota, USA - S1T2_Fd - Sphagnum fallax MG (SPAdes) (version 2) | ecosystem: Host-associated > Plants > Peat moss >... | reverse complement strand
GTGGTTGCCTGGAACATACACGACGTTGGTGCCGCCGCGTGCGGCGCGCAGGATCAGGCGGAGCACCTCGTCGTGATGATGGTCCCAGAACCAGGAGCGGCGCAGGCGCCAGCCATCGATGATGTCGCCCACCAGGAACAGGTTTTCACAGGACACGGATTTCAGGAAATCCGCCAGGAAATCGGCGCGGCAGCCGCGCGTGCCGAGATGCGTATCGGAGATGAAAACGCTGCGATACGCGGTGGTGGTGAGGTGGCGAGCCGGCGTGGTTGCATTCATGCGCCGGGAATAGGCCGTTCCTCCGCGCCGGAGACAGTGAAGTTTCTATGACGGTTGCTTGAGAAATTCTTAATTCCCATTGTCATTTTATCATCATCCTTCTGTCATCGTAACGTCACAGCTTTGATGCATGAAGGGAGTTTTACGCCGGACTGCCGGAGAGTGCTAGCATGTTGATTATTTTCAATCCGGTAGCCGGCAGGAGGCGGGCGGCTTCGCTGTGGCGGGTGCTGGATTTGCTGGTGGAAAACGGCGTGAAGGTGGAAGTGGCGGAGACCCAGCATGCCGGCCATGCGACGGCGCTGGCCCGTGCTGCGGCGGCAAAGGGGCTGGGGATGGTGGTGGCGGCCGGCGGGGATGGCACGATTGCCGAGGTGGCGAACGGGCTGATCGGCAGCAATACAGCGCTCGGCATTATCCCGCTTGGCACCGCCAATGTGCTGGCCAAGGAGTACAAGCTATCGACCGGGCCGCGCGCCATTGCGAACGCGCTGGCCTATAAGCGCACACAGGCGCTCTGGCCGGGGGTGGCCACGCTGACGGGGCGTGAGCACGTGTTCGTGCAGATGGTGGGGCTGGGGTTTGACGGCGCTGTGGTGCACGGGCTGCAGCCGCTGCTAAAACGCGCGATCGGCCGCGGGGCGTATGTGTGGCAGTCGATCTGGGAGTCGGTCGCTTACGGGTTTCCGCGGGTGCGGCTTAGCGTGGATGGCAAGGATTACGAGGCGGCGAGCGTGGTGGTGAGCAAGGGTAGGCTGTATGGCGGGCCGTATCTGCTGGCGCCGAACGCGGCCTCAACGGCGCCGGGCTTTCAGGTGGCGCTGTTTGAAAATTCCGGCACGCTGCCGGCTTTGCTCGCCGGCGCCGCGCTGCCGCTGGGTCTGCTGCCGCGCTGTCCGGGCGTGCGGCTGGTGGGCGGCAGCCATGTCGAATTTTCATCGGGGAACGGGCGGATATTGGCGCAGTCGGACGGGGACGCGCTGACCGGCACGCCGGCGGCGGTGCAGAATGCGGCGAGCCCGATCGCGCTGGTCGTGGGGTAGAAGAAAGCGCTACTTTTTTGGACCTTGGGGCGCAGTTGGCTGGACGGCTGTTGCCATAGTTACCAAAAGTTTTTGCGGAGCTTTCTTTCAAAAAAGCGACCGCTTGCTTCCCAAGACGCCGCACTTGAGGCCGCTGTGCCGAAGGGATAAGGGGAGCGCACAAAACAAGGAGACCAGAGACATGAAAGCCCCCATGCGCGTTGCCGTGACCGGTGCTGCCGGCCAGATTGGGTATGCTTTGCTGTTCCGCATCGCCAATGGCGATTTGCTCGGCAAGGACCAGCCGGTGATCCTCTCGCTGCTCGACCTGCCGGTGGCGCAGAAGGCGCTGAACGGCGTGATTATGGAGCTGAATGACTGCGCGTTCCCGCTGCTGGCCGGGGTTGAACCGACCGATGACCCGAAAGTTGCGTTCAAGGACATCGATATCGGCATTCTGGTGGGGTCGCGCCCGCGCGGGCCGGGGATGGAGCGGCGCGACCTGCTGGCCGCCAATGCGGAGATTTTTAAAGTACAGGGGCGCGCGCTGAACGAAGCCGCAAAGCGCTCGGTAAAAGTGCTGGTGGTCGGCAACCCGGCGAATACCAATGCCTATATCGCGATGAAGTCCGCGCCCGATCTGCCGAAGGGCGCGTTTACCGCGATGCTGCGACTCGACCATAACCGCGCAACCTCGATGTTGGCGGAAAAAGCCGGGGTGGCGGTGGCGGATATCGAAAAGGTTGCCGTCTGGGGCAACCATTCGCCGACGATGTACGCGGATTACCGGTTCGCCACCGTGAAGGGCAAGTTGATCTCCGAGATCATCAATGATGAAACCTGGTACAAGGACACCTATCTCGGCGCCGTCGGCAAACGCGGTGCGGCGATCATCGAGGCGCGCGGGCTGTCCTCAGCCGCCTCGGCCGCCAACGCGGCGATCGACCATGTGCGCGACTGGGTGCTCGGCTCCCATGGCAAATGGGTCTCGATGGGCCTGCCCTCAGACGGCGATTACGGCGTGCCGGAAGACGTGATGTTCGGCGTTCCAGTGACCTGCGAAGGCGGCGAATACCACCGCGTGAAGGGGCTGCCGATGGATGAATTCTCCAAAGGCCGGATCGCCCACACGCTGAAAGAACTGACCGAAGAACAGGAAGCCATCGCCTCCCTGCTCGCGTAAGCCGGGGGTTTGTGGGGAAGCAAGGCCAGGGGCTTTGCCCCCTGGCCTCGCTTGCGCACAACCCAACGCTTCCGGCGCGGGGTGGCGTTTGCTAGCTTGTGCTTGTGGATCATTCCTTTGCGCTGATGATTGGGTTGCCGGGGCAGGGTTTGCACTGGCGGGTTGACGCGTTGTCGGCGCTGTTTTTGGTGATTTTGATACCGCAGGTGGTGGCGGGCGCGCTGGCTGGGATGCGCGGCTCGGTGGCGTATTGGGTGTTTGTGGCTGGCATGGTGCTGGCGCTGGCCGCGGGCGACGCGTTTACGCTGATTTTTGGGTTTGAGTTGATGTCGGCGGCGTCCTGGCTGCTGGTTGTGCAGGGCGACCGCAGACCGGCGACCTTGTATGGGGGCGTCGCGATATTTTCGGGGGCGTGTTTGATTCCGGCGCTGTTTTTGCAGGCCGGGGGGCTGGCGTTTGGGCTGATTTTATTGGGTGCGGGGGCGAAGGCGGGCCTGGCGCCGCTGCATAGCTGGCTGCCGCGAGCGCATCCGGCGCCGGCGGCCGGGGTCTCCGCGGTGATGTCGGGCGGCATGGTGAAGGTCGCGCTCTATGTGATCATCCGTTACGGGTTTGTGGTGTTTGGGCCGGCGGTGCAGCCCTGGTGGGGAACGGCGTTGATTGCGGCGGGTGTGGCTCCGGTGCTGATCGGCGCGCTCAGGGCCATGCTGGAGGTTGAGCTGAAGACGATGCTGGCGTGCTCGACAGTGGAGCATGTTGGGTTGATTGCGGTTGGGCTCGGGCTGGCGTTGCGGGCGAAGGCGCTGGGGGATGTGGGGCTGGCGGCGCTGGGGCTGCAGGCAGCACTGCTTTGCGTGGTGGCGCACGCGTTGTTCAAGCCGTTATTGTTTATTGGGGTGGGGGCGGTGAAGGCCGCGACTGGCACCAGCTCGCTCAACTGGCTGGGCGGGCTGATGCGGGGCATGCCGCGGCTGGGCGGGCTGATGCTGGCCGGGGCGGCGGGGATGGCGGCGCTGCCGCTTGGCCCGGGCTTTGCGCCGGAATTTTTGCTTTTGCATGCGGTGCTGGCCTCGGCCGGCGGGGGCGGTATTCTGGCACGCATTGGTTTTACCGCCTTGCTGGCGGCGTTGGGGTTGAGTGCGGCGCTGGCGCTGGGGGCGGGGGTGCGGCTGATCGGGATTGGGTTTCTGGGCCGGCCGCGCAGCCTGCACGCGGCGGCGGCTGAGGATATTGGCGGCGGAACGCTGGCGGGCATGGTGCTGCTGGCGGGGCTTTGCGTGCCGGTGGCATTGCTGCCGGGTTTTGTGCTCGCCCGGCTGGCGCCGGTAATTATACTGGCCGTGCCGGGGACGGTGCCGCCGGCGCTCGCCTACGCGCCGTTGGCTTTGGCGCTGCTAATGGCGGTGGCGGGCGGCGCCGCCTGGCTGGTGTTGCGCAACGCGGGGACACGCCGCGAGGTTGCCGCCTGGCAGGGCGGGTTTGGGCCGGCGCCGGCCTGGCTGCCGTTTGGCGACCCCGCGACGCAGCCGAGCGCGACGGGCTTTGCCGAGCCGGTGTGGCGCGCGATCGGGCTTGGTATATTGGGCCCCGGGCAGGTAGACCCGGGCGAGGCGCTGGTGCTGGCGCCGCTGGCCAGGATAAACACGCGGGCGGCGCGGGTGGCTGAGCGGATAAGGCGCGCGACCGTGCGGCAGCGGCTGGCCTTCGTGTTTGGCGCGCTGGTGGCCGCACTAATGCTGCTCGGCCTGGTGCAGGGCAGGTGAGTTTCTTGATCCTGCTGGCGCGGGTGATTGGCAGTTTTGCTCATATCGCGCTGGTGCTGGCGGCGGCGCCGGCGGTGATCGGGCTGGTGGGCGTGCTGCGCGCCAGGCTGCTGGGGCGGCGCGGGCCGGCGATCTGGCAGCCTTACGCGAGGCTGCGCCGGCTGCTGCGCAAGGATGTGCTGACCCCCGAGACCGCGACGGATTTGTTCCCGCTCTGGCCGTATGTTTGCATGGCGGCGATGGTGACGGCGGCGGCGCTGGTGCCGGGGTTTTGCACAGGGCTTGTTACAGCACCACTCAGTGATGTCATCACGCTGGCGGGGCTGCTGGCGCTGGCGCGCGCGGCCACATTGCTGGCGGGGCTGGAGACGGGTTTTGGCTTCGGCGGCGCGGGTGCGGCGCGGGATTTACTGTTCAGCGTGTTTGTCGAAGCCTCATTGCTCGTCCTGCTGCTGACCTTTGGGCTGATCGCGCATACTCAAACGGTGGATGGCATCGCGGAGGCGTTGCGCGCCAGCCATATCGGCATTTCGGTCTCGCTCGGGTTTGCGCTCGCCGCCATGCTGGCGATCGCGCTGACCGAGACCGGGCGCATCCCGGCCGATAACCCGGCCGGGCATCTGGAACTGGCGATGGTGCATGAGGCGATGCTGCTGGAATATTCCGGCGGGCTGCTGGCCTTGTTTGAATATGCCGCGATGCTGCGGCTGATCGTGTGGATGGATTTGATCGGCACGATTTTTCTGCCGTTCGGCATGGCGCGGGCGCAGGATGTATTGTCATGGCCCGGCGGGCTGGCGCTGTGGGCAGGCAAGCTGCTGGTGATGGCGGTGGCACTTTGCCTGTTTGAGGTCTCCACCGCGAAAATGCGGGTATTCCGGGTGCCGGAATTTTTAGGGGTGGCGATGCTGCTCGGCGTGCTTTCCAGTGTGTTCCTGTTCGTCGCGGCGAGGATTGGGGGATGAGCCTGGTCTATCAGCTCTCGCATTTGCTGGGCGGGGTGATGCTGCTTTGCGCGTTCTCGCTGCTCTCGCAGCGCCGGCTGGCGGCGATGATCATGCTCTACCAGATCGAGGCGATCACGCTGTCGGCCGCCGCGTTCTGGCAGGGTTTTGCGCAGAATGCCGATGATTTGTACCTCACGGGTGCGATCACGCTGGTGATCAAGGCGATTTTGCTGCCGATCGGGCTGCGGCAGATCGTGCTGCGCTTTGGCCTGATCCGCGCGGTCGAGACCGCGATGCCAGTTGGGCTCTCGATGATCCTGGGTGTCGGGCTGATCGGGGTCGCGGTGCTGGTGGTGCTGCCGATCACCGTGAGCAGCGTCTCGCTGACGCGCGAGGATTTGGCGATCTCGCTGTCGATCGTGCTGCTGGGGTTTTTGATGATGACGGCGCGGCGCAACGCGCTGGCGCAGGTGATCGGGTTTCTTTCCACCGAGAACGGGCTGGTGCTGGCGGCAACGGGGATGCCGGGGATGCCGTTCGTGGCGGAGTTGTCGGTGGCGTTGCTGGTGCTGCTGGCGTTTTTGGTGGTGGGGGTATTCCTGCTGCGGATCCGCGAGCATTTCGACACGCTGGACCTCACGGGGCTGGAAGATATCGAGAGGCTGGGGCGATGAGCTTTGCGGCACTTGGCGTTTCGCTGCCATTCGCGGCGGCGATTTTGGCCGGGCTGTGGGGGACGCCGGCGCAGGGTGCCAGGCTGAATGCCGTGGCGGGCGGCTTGGTGTTTCTGGTCACACTCTGTGTGCCGTTTGGTCCCGGCGCCGGGCTGATCCATGCCGATGGGCTCGGCATGTTGTTCGGCGTGCTGACGGGGTTTGTCAGCTTTACCACGGCGCTTAGCAATCTCGGCTTCGTGCGGCTTGGCGAGGCACAGCTCAGCCTGCGGCGCTGGCGGGTGTATCACGCGATGTGCCTGGTGCTGGTGGGCGCAACACTGCTTGGCCTGTACGCGGATGATATCGGCCTGCTCTGGGTGGCCGTGGAGGGGGCGACGATCGCGGCGACACTCGGGGTCAGCCTGGCGCGTACAGCCTCAGCGCTCGAGGCGGCGTGGAAATATTTTATCTTGGCCGGCGTGGGGATCGCACTCGCGCTGTTTGGGACGATGCTGGTGTATCTGGCCGCACAGCCGGCACTCGGGCCGGGGCTGCCGGCGCTGAGCTTCGCGGCGTTGTCGGCCCATGCCGGGCGGCTGGATGGCGCGTTGCTGACATTGGCGTTTGTGTTTTTGCTGTTTGGCTACGGCACCAAGGCGGCTTTGGTGCCACTGCATGGCTGGCTGCCGGATGCGTATGCGGAGGGTCCGGCGCCGCTGACCACGGCGCTTAGCGGGCTGATGCTGAATGTCGCGCTGGTCGCGATTTTGCGCTTCCGGCATTTGATGCAGGCCAATGCCGTAGCCGGCGGCGGGGCGCTTGCGCCGGGGCCGTTCCTGATCACGCTTGGGCTCGCATCACTGCTGCTCACCGGGTTTTCGCTGCCGCGGCGGCGGGATGCGCGGCGGTTTTTTGGATTTTCCTCGATCGAGCATTCCGGCATTGTGGCGTTTGCCTTTGGCGTCGGCGGGGTGATGGCGATTTTTGGCGGGCTGCTGCATTTGGTACTGCACACGCTGGTGAAATCGGCCTTGTTCCAGGCGCTCACCCGGGCGGCGGCGATGCGCGGCGATGCGAGCCCCGGGCAGTTCAATTTTTCGCGCCTGCGCGGGCTGGCGCAGAGCAATAAATTTCTGGCGTGGGTGCTGGCGGCGTGCATTTTCACGCTGGCCGGGCTGCCGCCTTCGGGGTTGTTTGCGAGCGAGTTCATCATCATCAGCCAGACCATCCAGCGCGCACCCTGGGCGTCCCTGCCGCTCGGCGCAGGGCTGCTGCTCTGCGCGGTGGCGATCATCCGCAAGATCGGCCCGCTGCTGTTTGGGGCAGCACCGGCGCGTACGCAGGCCCAGCCGGCGGGTGGGGCGGCGTATCTGGCGGGGATGCATCTGGCGCTGACCTTGGGGATTGGTTTTGCCATGCCATGGGCGCTGTATGATCTGCTGCACGGCATTGCGGCGGGGCTGCAATGAGGCTTTGCACGCCAGAGGAATGGCAGAGCTACAAGGGCGCATTTATCGCGCTGTGGACCGATAGCGCGCACGCTTATGCGCTGTATCAACCGGCGGAATTGCTGGCGGTGGCATTGCAGGATGGCGCCTACCCTGCCCTGCCGGCGCCGGGTGCGGCGTGGTTCCAACGCTTGGCGCATGATCTGAACGGGCATGTCGCGGCCGGGGCCGCGGATACCCGACCGGCGATTGAGCATTTTTGTGCCCCGGACGGGAGGTCCGCCTGGCCGGATTTTGCCCCGCCCCAGGGCGAGGGGGTGCATCAGCTCTCGGTCGGGCCAGTGCATGCCGCGATCATCGAGCCGGGCAATTTCCGCTTCACGGTATGTGGCGAGCAGGTGCTGAAGCTGGAAGCCCGGCTGGGGTACGCGCATAAGGGAACACTCGGGCTGATGCGGGGCAAATCCCCGCGCCTGGCCGCACGGTTTGCCGCGCGGATCTCGGGCGATGCCACGGTGGCGCATAGCCTCGCTTTCGCGCAGGCGGCGGAGGCGGCACTCGGCCTGCAGCCGCCGGGCCGCGCGGTGTATTTGCGCGCCGTGATGGCTGAGCTGGAGCGGATCACCAACCATGCCTCGGATATCGGCGCGATTGCGGGCGATGCCGGCTTTGCCTTCCTGGATGCACGCTTCGCGGCCCAGCGCGAGCGGCTTTGCGTGGCGGCCGCCGCGGCGTTCGGCCACCGGTTGATGATGGATTGCGTGATCCCCGGCGGTGTGGCGGGGGATATCGCGACCGGCGGGGCAGCGGCGGTTTTGGCGGCACTCGACGGGCTGGAGGCGGAGCTGCCCGGCCTGACGCGGGTGTTTGAGGATTACGCCTCGCTGCAGGACCGGCTGGTGGGTACGGGTGTGATTCCGGCGGAATTGGCGGCGGCCTACGCGGCCGGGGGGTATACCGGCCGCGCCTCCGGCCAGGCGATGGATGCGCGGTGCAGCCCGGGCTATGCGCCTTATGATGGGCTCAGCCTGGAGACCCCGGTGGAGACCGATGGGGATGTGGCGGCGCGTATACGAATCCGGCTGGCGGAAATCACCGCCAGCGTCCGGCTGATCCGGGTATTGCTCGACAGCCTGCCGGATGACGCCATCGCGGTGGCGCCGCCGGCCGGGGATGGCATGGGGCTCGGCGTGGCGGAGAGTTTCCGCGGGCCGGTATGGGCTTGGCTGCGGCTGACCGGCGGGGCGATTGCCGATATTTTTATCGCCGATGGCAGCGCGCTGCTCTGGCCCTTGCTGGAGCATGCCGCCACGACGGGCATTCTGGCGGATTTTCCGCTGATCAATAAATCCATCAACGCGTCCTATTCCGCGGTGGATTTGTAATGGTGTGGAAGACCATCGCGCGGCATTTGGCCGGAGGGCATGCGCCCGCGGCAAAGCCTGATGCGGCTTTGGTGGCGGCGCTGCGGGCGCGGCTGACCGCGGCCGCGGCGCGCAGGCTTGGGCGCTCGCTCGCCATCCGCCACGTGCCGGCGGGTAGTTGCAATGGCTGCGAGCTGGAGCTGCGGGCCACGCAAAACCTGATCTATGACCTCACACAATACGGGCTGAGCTTTACGCCCAGCCCGCGCCATGCGGATATTTTGCTGATCACCGGTGTCGCCGGCCGGAACATGCTGGAGGCGGTGCGCCAGACGCGGGCCGCGATGCCGGACCCGGTCTTTGTCATCGCGATCGGCGATTGCGCGGTGGATGGCGGGGTGTTCAAAGGCTCGCCGATGGTGAGCGGCGGGGCGGAGGCGATTTTGCCGGTGGATCTGGTGGTGGCGGGCTGCCCGCCGGCGCCGGCGCAGATTATTGAAGGGCTGCTCGCGATGCTGGAGGCGCATGCGGGGTGAGTGATTCGTGTACAAGGAAGAATGTTCTTTTTTGAAAAAAAGAACCAAAAAACTTTTGGTCCTTCAGAGCAGGGTGTTGGCGCGGGGTGGCGCCTGATCGACCGGGTTTTATGCGCCGCGCGCGGCATCCAGCGCCGCCAGCAAGCTTTGCTGCTCCACCGGGGTATTGACGGGGAAGCGCTCCCATCCGGCGTCGGTCCTGAGGTCAGCGAACATGCCGGCCGGGTCTTCGTGAAAATGCAGGAAGGATTTTGATTTGCGGTAAAAAATACCGAGCTGCTTTTCACGCAATTCCGGGCGCTGCCTGATCTCCGCCAGCAAAGCGTGCAGTTGTTGCAAGGCGGGGGCGCCAGCATGCTTCATGGCAAAAACCTTCGCGTTTGATACAGGCTTACGACGCACCCGGGACCGAAAAGACCAAAAGTTTTTTGGTTCTTTTTTTCAAAAAAGAACCGCTTGCTCCACCTACGCCGCAACCGCCGTCTGTCCATCCACCAAATCCACCGCGCGGGCGAGGTCAACGGATAAGAGCCGCGAGACGCCGCGCTCCTGCATGGTGACGCCGTAGAGCCGGTCCATCCGGGCCATTGTGAGGTGGTGGTGGGTGACGACGAGGAAGCGTGTGCCGGTCTCGCGGACCATGTCTTCGAGCAGGGTGCAAAAACGCTCGACATTGGCGTCGTCCAGCGGCGCGTCCACCTCGTCCAGCACCGAGATCGGGGCCGGGTTGCATTTGAACACCGCGAAGATGAGTGAGAGCGCGGTGAGCGCCTGTTCGCCGCCCGAGAGCAGCGAGAGCGTGCTGAGTTTTTTACCAGGCGGCTGGGCGTAGATTTCCAGGCCCGCCTCCAGCGGATCATCCGAACCGACCAGCGCCAGATGCGCCTTGCCGCCGCCGAACATGCGCGAGAACAGGGTTTGGAAATGCCGGTCCACCTCGTTGAACACGGCGGAGAGGCGCTCGCGCCCCTCGCGGTTCAGATGGCCGATGGAGCCACGCAATTTGGCGATGGCGGAAGTGATTTCAGCGCGTTCACGCTCGATGGTGGCGATTGCCTCTTCGGCTTCAGTCGCCTCGATTTCGGCGCGCAGGTTGACCGGGCCCATCTCCTCGCGTTCACGGGTGAGTTTTTCCCAGCGCTTGCGGGCTTTGTCCTCAGACTCTGGGGTGAGCTCGGCCGGCGGGTCTGGCAGCGCGGGATTGGCGCCCAGGCGCTCGATAATGCGCTCCGCCACCGTGCCCCAGGCGTGGCTGGCGGCGGTGATGTTGCCCTCCTCGCGGGCGCGGGCTTCGCGCGCGGCGCTGAGGGCGGTTTCGGCGGCGCGGGCGGCGCGGGTGGCCTGCTCGGCGGAGGTTTGCGCGTTGTGCAGGGCTTCGGCGTTGGCGCGGTGCACGGCCTCGGCACCGGAGAGGCCATCCAGCGCCTCGGCCTTGGCGGCGGCGGCGGCGGCGGGTGCGGCTTCCAGGGCGTTGATGGCGTGGCGCGCCTCTTCCAGCCGGGCGGCGAGGTCGGCCAGGCGGTCAGCGGCGTCGCGCCCGCGCTCATGCCAATCG
>Ga0209208_10012481_pt1 | contig 10754 bp, 9 predicted proteins | sample S1TSphfallax_3_FD_187694 | JGI IMG/M metagenome (GOLD analysis project Ga0209208, IMG submission 187694) | Host-associated microbial communities from peat moss isolated from Minnesota, USA - S1T2_Fd - Sphagnum fallax MG (SPAdes) (version 2) | ecosystem: Host-associated > Plants > Peat moss >... | reverse complement strand
TTTGTTGAACAAGAGGTCATTAAATCTAGATCACCCAACAAACTGAAAGGCAGAAAAACACACACAACAAAGATCCAACACACAAAAGTTTACCTAGAAAAGCCCTTCAAAGAGCACACCCCCCCCACCCAAAAAAAAAAGCAAAAAAAAAAGCCACATTTATAAATCCATGTCATGAATAGCTTTGGAAAGCACTTCCGGATTTACCAAATTTCAAAGGGAATATTTACACAAGAAAGAGGGGCCACGGTGAACCAGCACCCACCAGCGCACCATCCATCCGCTGGATGCCTATTATTACTCAGTTGTGGATGAACCTCAAATGAGTTAATATATGGTTTTTACCTTGGTAACCAATTATGTAAGAAATAGGTCTCATATTTATAGGTGTATAGGTAGGAAACAAGATAACTACTAGGTAAGTAAATGGCTCATACATAGGTAAGGGCTGTTTTTACTACCTACTTACTAACAACCAATTTAGTAACAACCTGCTAATGAGTTGTTAGTAGGTAGGTAAGTAGGTAGGTAGGTAGGTTGAAAAAAAAAAGCAACTGAGGTAACCATCATGGTTAACTAGGGAACTAGAACTTAACAGAAAATTGTTTCCTGACCACTTACCATCCATCCTTCATGGTGTGTGTGTGTGTGCGCTGGTGGATGCTGGTCCATTGTGGCCCGAGAAGAGCTATTAATGTAATATATCGTCACGTCACGATGTTAAAAAAAGTGTTGATGCCAAAGACCACAACTCAAAAGACGTTTGAAGATGTCACTTGGACGTGGCATTTTCCGTGACTAAGAAGAGCACATCATAATGTCAAAAATAAAAGTGCAATGCTCGACAACTTGTTTTCCGTGAGCTTGCTTTGTACTTTGGGGAAAAAATTGCATGTCACACGCATGAGCGGTGTGGTCGTGGTATATACAAATGCATTGTGGTGCGAACTTAAAGGGCAGTATGACACATGAACGCCTCCATTTGCCCCCGACCCCAACCCCCCCACCTCCCCCTCTCCCCACACAATTATTCATCTTTCACCAACTTTTTGTTGTTGAAAATTTCTTAAGACCCAAAAGACACGCACAATAAAGGAAACAATGGTACCCTATGTTTTTTCTTTGCAATGTTGTGCTTTCCACCCCGCCTCATACCCACAACAGGAAAAAATTCTGGTCGGGCCACCCACCTTAATATATTTTCTCTTCCCGTTTTCAACCTTGAAAGTTAATGGGATAGAGCTTTTCTTTTTCTTTTTCTTTTTCTTTTTGGGGTGAAATTTCTGCATTGTGAACCAGAAAAAAAATTTAGAAAATTTAGAACATTTTCATATTTTTAGTGTAATTTTTTTTTAATTGGAATTTTTTTCAAATATTTGAAACCATAAAACTGAAAAAGAAAACCCAAATTGCTCTAGAGAAGTCCCTTTTATTTGTGCCCGTCAAAGTATGCATAGATTAAAACAATTTTTAAAAAAAGGAGGGTAACGAAGATGATCTTGCCTTATAGGCATGTAGGGGTTAATATATATACTCTATGCCCTATAAAGGCCATGTAAATAATACATATAATGTATTGGATTAAAAGGTTATATACCTCATCAATCGGATTTGGTTTGGATTCGACTTGCCTAGGAATTTTTTTTAAAAATAACTTACAATGAAGGGTCTTGAAATGTGCAAAACCAAGTTCAAAACTAAACTAAAGCTTTTATCAAAATATTTAAAATCCTTGAACTAGGAGTTCTTTCAATTTTTTTTAAAAAAACTGGAAATAGGACCAAAGGTTCTCTTGACAAGTAAGAAGGGGCCAACATTAGTTTTTATTACCAATGTTGGCTAGTTAAAGTATTAGGTTGGTGTAGGCCCAAGTTATTGGTTAGGTTTTGAATTAAAGGTATATTTTTGGGTCTTTTTTTAAAAGTATTTTAAAGTTATATATATATATTTCAATATGTTCATTCATTGCATGTCAAAGTGTGTGACTTTATGTTTTTCATTGGACTAAAAAATATGAAAATTATTACAATTTTTTTTTTACTCTTTCAAGAATCACAAACTTTAAATTCATAATTAAATTATATTTACTCAATAAAATTTTAAATATAAAATACCAAAGAAAGTACCTTTGAAAATAATATTAAACCTCTCACCCTTTCAAAATATGTATTAAAAAAATGTTATTAACCAAAAAAAATCGAAAAAATAATAGTTGTTGTTATTTTCCTGAAAGTTTTTTGGTTAAGAAAGGATTAAGAAAAAAAAATTCAAATTTTTAAAAAATTTCATTAAAGTTTCAAAGTTTTATATATCCCATTTAATCTATTTGCCAAAAATATTGTCATCAAGGCAATTCATAAGATTCCTAACCAAAAAACCCCAGTTGTCAAATTTTTCAAAGAAACAAAATTATGGGCCCATAAATCCACCGATTACCTAGTTGCCAATTCTTTCACTAAACTCACGAATTCTTTAAGGGTTGTTGAAATAACCGGGGACCAAAATAATGGTTCTTTTTAGGGTTTTTTAAATTACTGGGACAAGCTACAGTTCTTTGATTCTGATTTTTATTTTTATTTTTTTTCTTTTCCTTTCTCTCTCTCGGCAACGAATTGGAACCAATGGTTCTCTAATTCTGAAAATAATTTTTAAAGATTGAAACCGGTGGTTCTTTTCAATGAGCATGGACACATGGCCTTTATCTTACACTAAACTAACAAATAAATAAATAAATAAATAGACTTGTATGAAAGGAGGGGTACCAAGAAGAGTCAAGCAAGCTGAAGAGAGAGAAGAAACAGAGTCCAAAAGGGGATATTAGGAATTTGTTCTTCTTCTTCTCTCTTTTTTTTTTCCCTTCTTCTTCTTCTGCACGTGGCAACACACAAATCAAGTACAGAAGAAGAAGAAGAAGAAAAAAAGTGAATGATTCAACTCAAGTGCAGAAGAAGAAGAATGAGTGATTGATTAAGATGCTTGCAAACAAAATTACATAGATGATTTTTTATCTTAATTTTTTTTCTCCCGTCTTCTTCTTCTTCTTCTTCTTCAGTATCCAACAATTTAAGGTTCTTCAGAAGAATATTAGAATTGTTCCTATGGAATGATTCTCTCAAAAATTTGGGGCACTGTCGGAGCTTTGCTAGTGAATTCTGTGTTTGTTTGTCCAGAGAGAATTTAAGAAACAAGTTTCATTCTCAACAGCTTGCCACAAAATTATATGTAATGTTTTTTTTTGTTGCAAGAAAGTAGACGCATAAAAAACTAACGAGAAGAAGAAGGAAGAAGAAGAAGAAGAAGAAGCTCAGAAGAAGATGAATTCGTATGATTCATGAAGAATCATGATAATTGTGAGGTGATTTCATTTCTCTGTGAATTTTCACAAAAGATTTTGTGCCTGCAGTAGTAGCCCTTGTTGAATCCAGAGAGGTAGACCTTGTAGCTCTGATGATTGAAGGAGGAGGAGGAGCAGCAGCAGCAGCAGAGGAGGAGGAAATGATTTGAAAGAGGAGAAACAGGAGGAGGAGATCCGAGAAGAAGATCAGTGCAAAGTCGGGCTTGATGTTGCAATAGAAAATTTGGATATCTGACGCTGTGATGAGGAGGCGGAGGAGGAGGAGATTTGCACTTGAAAAGAAGAAGTTCTAATCTCGAAGGATTCGATTCAATTCGATTCGATTCGACTCTCTGTTTTTGTTGTTGTAGTTGTTGTTGTTGTGCTGGAAGCAGCGAGATGATGATGCAATGGAAGCAGTTGTTAACACAGTCATGGACAAGAAGATTAAGATCTCCTCCTCATGTGTCAGTGACGGCGGCAGTTCTTCTTGTGTTCGCTTCATTAAGCTTCTTTCTTCTGCTGCTGTTGTTGCTGTCATCGACTTCTGTTTCTACTCTCTCAATTGCAGGCAGTGCTGCCTTGGTCTCATCCTTGACCTCCTCAAACGTGACCGCCGCCTTCTTCTTCACCGACATGAACTACATGTACAAGAACATTACGGAAACTCCGGCTGCGCCTCAACTGCATGCAAGTGAGCTAGCATCAGATGTAGGAATTCCTCATCAAGAAGACAATTCTTCAGCAACAAAGCTTCACAACGTCGACTCCTCAAACGCAGTTGCAACAGTGATGCTGACTCTTCCCTCAATTGATCAGTCAGTACTCATCCCAGCTCTATCTCCTGCAGCACCTCCGCAACAAAACTTCATGGTCCAGCTCGAAGAAGAAGAAGTTCATGATGTCGAAAGATTAATATATGGAGTTGATGCTGATCAAAATTTGAATATCGATTGGTCGCCGGTTGCTGCTGCTGCCGCTGCAGCAGCTCCTTCAGTTCTTAGAGATAAGATGAGCAGGAACAAGCCGGAGGACATAATGATGAACCACACAGAAGAAGAAGATCTTGAAGAAGAAAAAGAAGCATCAATAACAACAACGGTAACTAGCTTGCAGCCGTTGTTACTTGAATCATCGACTCCTAGTCCATCTCCTGCTGCTGCTGCAGTCCTCTTTCAAGACGAAGAACGCCAGAGTGCTGCCGAAATGGAGCAATTCTTGGTGCCGATTCTGAGCTACCAAGTGGGTGCTGGCAACCAGTTGATGGAGTACATGTCGGCTGCCATCATGGCCCGTGCTCTCAACCGCACTCTTTGCCTTGCTGATTTCTTCCCAGGTCCCAGCAGACACACTGGTACTAAGAAGCACTGTCCAGAACAAGTCTAGATTCTTCCAAGAATACACATCATGCATGGGTCAGGCTTGTAATCTGGGGCATCGCTGCTGCTTCTGATGATTCCCAAGTTCTTTGTTCTGATTTCCATTCTGGCATGCAATCATTATATTGTGTTGTCTGATCATCATCTTTGGGACTTGTTCTTGAACAGGGGGATCAGTGAGAGGAGGAGGTGGATTGGCAATGGAAGATCGGTATGACAAGGACTCTCTGTCCAGGTTTGTACGTGTCACGTCCAAGAAGAATTGCTTGCAACAGTGCCATAGAAAGCTGGATGCATGGTGGCTGCTGAAACCAATGCGGACACCCAAAGTCGAGGACTGGAAATCCATGCCCAGAGTGGAAACAAATGTATGCAAACTGAATCTTATTCCCTTCTTTCTGCAATTCTCTGCAATTCTTTCTTTCTTTCTTTCTTTCTTTGAACTTCTACATTAGATTGATGGGTACTGCTTGCAATTGTTTCTTTCTTTCTTCTGTGTTAGATTGATGGGTTTAGGGTCTCCATTCTTGGATGGGTACTGCAATTATTTCTTTCTTTCTTTCTTCTGCATTAGATTGATGGGTTTAGGGTTTCTATTCTTGAATGGCAGGAGACACTGCACCTCTCTTGGGATTATGTGAGATGGCAGACACCAGCTGACATAGCTAAAAGACTGGGGAGTTTTTCAAATGCACACTGTGTTGCAGTGGGTGGGTTGTTCCCGGGCCTGAGATGGAGAGGTGGGTTTCTAGCAGTGTCTGCATTTCTGCAACCTTCCAAAAGCATCACAGCTCTAGCAGATGATCTGCAAGCCATGGCCATAGGCATCAATGTCCCTTACCTAGCAGTCCACTGGAGGTTTGAGCAATCTGAATGTGGATCTCGCAATTCTGGATTATGCTTCGTGCGCTGTGGGGATGGTGCTCTTATCGACTCAGGCCTACATCCAGATGCAAAAGAGTGGATTGAGATGTCCAAAGATCAGTGCAAAAATCGGGCTCTTGGAGTGGGTCTTGACAAATTTGATCTCTTCAATGCCATCTTTGATCGAGCCCAGAATTACAGCCTCAAGACTGTCTACTTGGCAACAGATGGCTGGATCCGAGGTCCACATGGTGCTGCGCTTGTGAAAGAGGTACCCAATAATGTTCAAATGAAATGAGAGGGTTTAGGGTTTAGGGAGAGAGAGGATAAGAAGTAGGTGCACCTGTCATGCTGAATTGGAAGAAACTCAAAACTGCTCCAAGCTGACACACATTGCAAATTTGGTGTGCATGTGCTGCAGACTGTAGAGGAGTTGCGGAATCGTGGACTTGCAGTTGTGGGATTGTGGAATATCAAGCATCTACCCAACTTCCCAGATGGAACCACATTCGATCCCAAGTCTACTCTTGGCACAAGACCGGTAATGTACTATATCTGCATCACATCATCAAATGGGCAAGATTGTTCTTTCTCAATCAGATAGGTGCAAGGATGTTTTGTGTTGGCATCAGTTGGAAGCAATTGCAACAAGAAAGAATGATCCTAGATACTGGAAAATGTGTTTGGGTTTCAGGTAAATGGTCACCAGATTGCACTGGTTGAGCAGGAGATTTGTACCAGATCAAATGCATTTCTTGGCAGTAGTCAATCAACCTGGAGCCTGGCAGTGTTTCGCTTGCGGTTGGCTCGTCGTCGTGTGAAGCAGATTCTGGAATCCCATCTGGATGTCACAAGAGCTGAATCCTCAGGGATTCTGCAGCAACAAGGAGACAAGTCCCCAGGTGCAGCAATCAAGAAGCGAGACTTGCAGCAGGAAGAAGATGATGAAGCAGTGATTGAAGAATTGATGAAAGACAATCATGCTGCGGGGCTGCAGTGTAGGTATGCTCGCTACTTCAACAGGATAAGAGCAAATGCAACTGTGGAAACATATGCTGATGAAGTACCTGATGGCTGGCTGGACTTGGAAGCTTGTGAAGGTCGCATTGGGCATGGTGGAAAATGCACAGTTGCCAAATGTATTTGATACTGCCAACCATTTTTCATTCTCGAGAATGCTGCGTCTTCCTTCTGCAAAGAGAAACAGCAGTAAGACTTCTCAAATCCAGCAACCAAGAGATTGTAGCTAGCTTGAGCTGGACATAATTCAGGAGATTAAGAATAACACCAGTAGAAAGATACCTGTACACAATTCCAACTGTGTAGGACATGATAGAATGATACAGGAGGTCATGTAGAAGCTTCTTCTCATGGCTTCTTCTTGTTTCCCTACAAAGCAGAAATTTGGCAAGAATGTAGCTGAGATATGTAAGAGCTGCAATGAGAATAATTTAAGGTTCAAACCTCACATACACAATCTGTGTGTGTGTGTGGACATCCCCTCTGCTACCCAGAAATAGATAGCAATCTGTCCTCGGTTACAAGCAGGAGCATCTCTTCATGCTCAATCATAGAGGTTATAACTGAAGAAGTAGTACATCAGTTGCCTGGACTAGTGCAGGCAATTAAGAAATTTCATCGTCATCTGTGGTGGGATGACACATTCATTCTGATCCTGAGAATCGTGGGTCAATTCTTCTTGGCATTTCGTATATAATAAGACATGCTAAGGATTGTGATGCTTGAATTCCAAGGAAAGAAAGCTCAGGTGGAAGATCTTCACAAACATTACATGAGAGACAGGTTGCCAGTGATGCACCGTTTGATTGGGGAGTGGCTGAATATCAAGAGCTTTTCTGAGAATTCAACATGCTGTAGGTGATGATGATGATAGCAGCAGCAGCATTCACAGTTGTTTGTTGCATCTATTACCAGAATGAAATCTCTGGTGGCTGAGAAGAAGCAGGAACTGGAGAACAGCTTGTTTCTTCATCCATCAAAGAGGTTAGGATCATCTCTTTACTTTGCACTTTTGATTCTGTTGTGGAGTTGAATCTGACAACTTCTAACTGGCTTTGAAGAGTAAAACCTCTGAAGAAGCCACTCCCCAGAAGTTATGTTACATATATTTTTTTCAGTGGAGTTTTGAATGCAATTGCATATAGCATGAATTGTAGGTTGATGAGGAAGATGAAGAGCAATGAATCATTAGTGTTGGGTTGGAATTCTTTTGGTGTAGGAGAGTTATGTCATCCATTCATCAATGAGAAAAACTAGAACCAAAAAAGACAGTAGACCACTGTGGGTCAAGAAAATGTCCATGACAAAACATGAAGCATGATCAACCAGGAGAAAGATTGGGAAGTCTTGTATTCATCACCATAGTGAAAGCTCTTTAGCTATCAAGAAGCTCCCTGAACAAAGAATTGTCTTCATCTGTGAGACTGGTGAGAAGCCCATGTATTGTTCATGCAGCCTAGTGAAGAAGCTGACAAATTACACAGTAGTCAGAATACCACACTGATGTCACGGATGCCATCACCACCCACTTGGGATGTTTTAAGGCTTTTGTTTTATAGCCCTTCTTCAAAGAGTTTTCCAATGCTGTTTCAAGCTCCTCAAATCAGACCACCATTCCATAGACAACTAGTATGATTAAGACTGACTCTAGAGGACTCGCCAGATTAATCAGTGACTTCTCCAATTAGAAGATGTTCACCATCTTCTTTCACAGAATCCACTAGATATGGAGCTCCTGTTTCTGCAGATGAACATGGAAACAGGGGGGAAGAAAAAAAAAAGGTTGGTTATGAGCAAACGCATCAAAACAACTATCAATCACAATGGAAGCAGTAACAACTGTGCATGTGTTCCTGTGGTAGTTCTGTGCAATTGGGAAGAACTACATCGTTTGGGTGATGCAATTGCACAGAGCACATGTGCCCAATTGCACAGAACTACCAATGTGCCCAATTGCACAGGCCACATGCACAATTTTGATTTGTCACTCAAATGCAAAGCAACCTACTAAAAGGATAGCAGCCTGTGGGTATTCAGATTTTTTCCCTTCTGTAAAAAAGGGTCACACACCGATGCTCGCATGGGAGAGACCAGGTTTGTCTTCACCTACTCCACTTGTCAACAAAAGTTGAACCTGACTTGCATAGTATCATAACAACTCAATCACTGGCAATTTATAGTGGGAAAAGATTGTACCAGGAGGTAGCAGATTCTTGTACAAGAAATCAAGACATGCTCGACTGTTTATGTCCTTGGAATGCGTGGCCTGCAGTGCCCCTGTCATCCTGCAGTCACAAATTTTAAGATCATGAAAATTCTATTCTGGAGATTGTAAGTTCTGACATGACCCATCAGTTAGACATAACACACAAAAAATTATTTCATAAACTATCATACTTCTTGGGACTCATAACTGGCAATGCTCCTGCTCTTTCCATGGAGATCATCTGCTGCACAAGAATTCTGTGCACTGGCAAATGCAGAGTACAATCGTGGGTAATGTGCAAGGTTATTTGAAATTAATTAGGCAATCCAGCAGTTTTATGGATTTGCTTAGCTCTCTGCACAAAGTAATTCCTTCCTCTCAAGTCCATCCAGAACCACATACCCTGCTATCTTAGCAATATTCGGAAACAGCAATGGAAAGTCACATTGATCCATATGTGTAGTACCCTGCCCACAGCAACAACAATTTGTACATTTAGAAGGACTATGATTGAAAGTGGGAACAAAGTAGTCAGCACCCAAGGAAGCATACTTATATGGAAAATAGTGTACTTAGAAGTCTTGACCAGCAATTGTGCCTACTGTCAATCTGGAATGGCTGGCTACTTGTGTAATGTTTTTCAGATAGTCAGATACATTCCTGAATGCTTGAAAAAAAAAGATTGTTTCTCAAGCTTGAAGGGACTTCTTCTACTTAAATTGGGATCTATCAGAAATGAGATGATTTTGTTCAGTGACAAAAGAATAATTTTGTGCATTGAAATGCTCATTGAGTGGGTTAAACCTTGATAGTCATCAATGCAGTAATCAATGGGCTGGCCTCATTGTGAGCTTGAGCTCTTCCCTTCATGAACTTCTTGCGACCATTTCTCAAGGCAGCCCAATTGAAACTTTCAGTGTTAAGAAGTAAAACAGGCACTTTGCCTGCCAGTCTAGAGTAATCGACCTGTGCATGCCCAATTCCAACAGACTCAAAAGTGACCACAAAGCTTTAAGCAAAATAGCTGGATAGACAAAAAGACAAAAATAGAGATGAAAATGACATTCAGATTGACAGTAAAACCCACCACCTCATTATGAAGGTTACAGTCAGAAAATGAAGTTGGAATATTCATACCAGGAGGTAGCAGATTCCTGTACAAGAAATCAAGACACAAGAAGTTGGGAATCTTCATATACCAAAAGAATCATTCATACCTCCTCAAGTGGTTCCCACCAAACATCCTCTGCAAGACAACATTTGATCCTTTTGTCCACACCAGAAGTGGCAATTGCAGTGGCACCACCAAAAGAATGCCCATGCATTGCAATGTGGTTTAAATCAAGCCGCTGTTGGAAAAATTTGGTGTCAAGACTAGCCCTGCCCGTCACACTGTTGAAGTTCTGCATAAGTGATCCTTGATCTAAGCTCTCGAGCACATCAATCACCTTCTGAATCTCCCCAACCCTCTGCAGCAACACGGACAATGACATCATGGACTTTAGAAATGGATACTAACTATAGACTACTGCAGATTTGGCAGAATCTGAATTAACAAAATTCAAAAGTGGCATGTGAGTAGTGTTAATGCCTGCCTATTCTCTTGGAATGCTCCTCAGAAGCTCAATTTTTAAGCTTTTTTTGAAACATCAATGTTTGACCATCAAGTCTCTAAGCATCAAGAAATCTAACAGGACCTCAAATCCTTTGTAACATCTTCGTAACTGAAGAAATCTTGACCTAAATATCTACAATACTTCCAAGATAAGAAAGAAAAACCAATCTTCTTGTATGTCAATCTCAAAACACCCAAGAGTTTTATGGAAAGGAAGGCAAATGGATCATTGATATAATCCAGCAATGAATTGTGAGGAGGAGAATCCCTCTCCATTAAAAAAGGCACAGGAAGAGAGGGAGGAGCACCATCAAGAGGAAGAAGAAGGAATTGAAC
>Ga0209208_10012480_pt1 | contig 10754 bp, 8 predicted proteins | sample S1TSphfallax_3_FD_187694 | JGI IMG/M metagenome (GOLD analysis project Ga0209208, IMG submission 187694) | Host-associated microbial communities from peat moss isolated from Minnesota, USA - S1T2_Fd - Sphagnum fallax MG (SPAdes) (version 2) | ecosystem: Host-associated > Plants > Peat moss >... | reverse complement strand
GCCATACACCACCAGATTCGCGGGGTTTGAAATCGGCAGCACGAAGCTCGCGGCGTTCGCGATCAGCGCGCAGATAAAAAGATACGGCAGGGGCTTGGCGTTGGCGTGTTTCGCGGCCGCATAGACGGCCGGCGTCAGCACCACGGCCGTGGCATCGTTCGACAGAAAAATGGTGACGATCGTCCCGACGAGGTAGACCAAGCCGAACAGTCGAGTCGCAGAGCCCTTCGCCTGGCCGACCGCGTAAGCAGCAAGCCAATCGAACAACCCTTCATGGCGTGCGAATTCGGCGAGCAGCATCATGCCGATCAAGAACAGGTACACATCGGTCCCCTTGAGGACCGCCCTTCCGGCATTGGGCAGGGAGATCAGCGAGAAAACCACCAACGCGAGCGAGGCGAGGACCGCCCAGAGGGCTTCGGGTATCTTCCACGGTCGGATGACCACCCCCAGAATGGCGGCCGCGGAAATAGTCCAGGTTGCGATGTGTCCGGGCGATGCGAGCATTAGTGCCACCCGGCTTGAGTAACGGTGCCTACCATTGGCGGCCGTTGCGATTGGGACCCAACCGGGTGCCCAACAGATGCCGCTCGGGCCATGCCCCCAACGCGTCGGCATCGCTGCCGTTCGCCGCGCGCTCAGGCGGATTAAACCCCCGCGTGGCAACCACGATCGTATCGGCGTCCGTGTTCCCCGAGGCGTCGGTGGCCTCGACGGTGACGGTAAATTGCTGCGCGGGCGCTTCACACCCGCGTTGCCATTGGGAAGGGGTGGCGCCGCGCTGCATGCTCATCCAAGGCTCCTCGTTGATCCGGCACCGACAGGTGCTGATCGTGCCGGCGCCGAAGGTGCGAGCCGTGACCGTCAATTGATCGGCGACCACGTGTTCCGGTCGTGTTACGTCAGTGACCAACCGATGATCGGCCGGTGAGGTAATCATCACGAAGGGCCACGCCGTCCACAAGGGTTTGAAACGCCAACTGACGACGCCCCCATTCAACGAGACGAGCGAGAAGCCGACCGGCCCTTCCTCAATCTGGCCCGTGGAGCGGGTGGTCGCATAGATCGTCGTACCGTCATTGGCGAGCTCATTGTAGTGCGTATGGCCCATGTCGACGAGCGTGACTCGGTGGTCCCGCAACAACCGCCGCACCGCGTGCCCGTCGGACTTAAGATCCGCGGGGTACGCATGCATGAAGACGACGCTTCGCTGCGATGACTGAGAGGCGGCGATCAATTCCGCTTCCAGCCATGCCAGTTGCTCTTGGCCCAAGGCGAAATCAGGTCCGCCCGACCCCGACGAGACCACATCGAGGAAGAGACAGCGGTAGCCGCCCACCGTCGCCGCATTCGGAAGCGGGGCAACCCCGAGCCCCTCATAGAACGCGCGCAAGTCGCCCGGTTTGCGATCGTGATCGCCGGGGATGACATGCAGCGGGACTTTCAAGCGATCGAGGCCGCGACGAATCAGCGCATACTGTATCGGCGAACCATCATCCGCGTTATCCCCGGGAAGGACGCAAAAGTCGACGACACCCGCCAACTGCGTGCCAATGGTGTCGATAATCGCGAGAAAGTCGCGGTAATTCGGCTGGGCTTCGTCCGTGATATGCAGGTCGCCGATATGCACCCAAGTCAGGGATTCGCCGTTCGCGATCTTTGTCATCCGTATGCCCTCCCGTGAAGTTCCAGACGGGATCTAGCAATCGCCATGCCACTCAACCCAATACCGCCAAACTCCGTGCTCCCGCGGCACGCGGATCGCCCCGAGCGTCCGATAAGATGACAGGCGGTGTCTCACTTCAGGACAGATGGAGGGCCGAGGACTCGCCCGCTGCCGCGCATTCACCCGGCCCGGGTTTTGCATCGGCTTTGCGACCGTCAACCCCCGTGGACAATTGATGCAATCGCTTCGTAGTCGACTGATCGTTCTCATTGCACTCCTTGCCGGCGCCGGGTTCGGCGCGGGCGCCTTGATGATCGGTCTGTTCTACCAGTCGGCGAGCGCCCAGGCCGGTGAGGCCGAGGCACGGATCGCCCGCGCGTGCGATGCCATTGCCGCCACCTATCGGGTCTACAGTGCCCAATGGCCAGGGCCTTCGACCTCGTTGCGGGACCCCGGGTGGCGATCCCGTTTGACGACCGTGGTGCAGACGGCGCTGCGGGATCGACCCGGCACCGAAGGCGGCTTGTGGCAGGCCGAGGTCGGCGCGCTGGCCTATGCCTATCCCACCTATCAGGGCGCGGGACCGAAAACCGACATGCCCCAGGCGGAATTGTCACGGATTCAGTCGATCAACGAAGGCGCCCAAGCCGAGGACCGGCAAGTGAGCCGCCGGTATCAGGCGACCACGCAGGTCCTTCTCCTGACCGCCTGCCCGCTGCACGGCCCGATCCCGTCGCTGACCGCGTGGACGATGACGCGCGTTGCAACCTTTGCCGGCCGCGCCTATCAGCAACTGATGGCGGGCTTGGGCGTGTTGCTGGTGGCGGTGGTGGTCGCGACCGTGCTGTTGATTCGCCTCACCGTCACCTGGTCGCGTCACGTCGTGCGCATCGAGAGTGCGCTGCAGACCAACGATGTGATGCGTCTGCCGGTCATCCAAGCGACCGGCGAGAAGGAGCTCGATCAAATCATCGCCGCCTTGAATCTCGCGGGACGCCGACTCGCCGATACCAGCGAGCGGGCCGAGCACCTGGCCCGGCAGGTGGCGAGCGGTGAACGGCTCGCGGCCATCGGCCGCGTCGCCGCCGGCGTCGCCCACGAAATCCGCAATCCCATCGCGGCGATGCGCCTCAAGGCCGAGAACGCGCTGCTGGCCGATGCACCGCGCCAGAAAGAAGCCTTGTCCATGATCTTGGGCCAAATCGAGCGTCTCGACCGGCTGCTCACGCGACTCTTGAGCCTGACGGAGCGCGATCCGCCACGACGGCAGCCGACGTCCGTTCGACCGGTCCTCGAGGAGTGCGCGCGCGCGCATGCCGAATTGGCCCTCAACAAGGGGGTGACCCTGGAAACCATCATTCGCGCCGAGACCGCAACGTTCGATGCCGAACAAATCCGGCGCGCGCTCGACAACCTGGTGCTGAACGCGATCGAGGCGGCGCCGCCGCACTCGACGATCGTCGTCAGCGCCGAGGTCCATGGCGATACGCTGTGCCTCGCGGTTCGCGACGAGGGCGCAGGGCCGCCGCCCGATATCCGCGACCATCTGTTCGAGCCCTTCGTGACCGGCCGACCCGAGGGGACCGGACTTGGACTCTCCCTGGTGCGTGAAATTGCCAATGCCCACGGCGGCATCGCACACTGCAGCACCATTCCTGGCGGCACCTCATTCGAGATCCTCATTCCATGGCACTAATTCTCGTGGTCGATGACGATGCGGCCATGCGAGATACGCTCGCGGAGGCCATCGTCGATCTGGGTCATGCACCGCGTCTGGCCGAATCCGGCGCCGCGGCACTGCGAATTCTGTCCGAGAACCCCATCGATGCCGCCCTGATCGATCTGCGAATGAGCGGCATGGACGGGCTCGAATTACTCGCACGCATCCGCCAGAGCCCGACTCCGCCCCCGACCACCGTCCTCACCGCGCATGCCACGGCACATAATACGATCGAAGCCATACGCTTGGGTGCCTTCGACCACCTCACCAAGCCGATTGGGCGTGAAGCCCTGGCCCGGGTACTCGCGGCGATGCTCGCCGCCGGCGGTGAACAGCGCCTGCGGTCACCCGAGCGCGCGGAAACCGGGCTCATCGGTTCGAGCGATGCCATGCGGGCCGTACAGAAGGCGATTGGACGCCTGGCCGACAGCGAGGCCACGGTGCTCATCACGGGGGAAACCGGCACCGGGAAGGAACTCGTCGCACGTGCCCTGCACGATCACGGACGGCGAGCGCCCCAACCGTTCGTTGCCGTCAACTGCGCGGCGATCCCGACGGAGCTCATGGAAACGGAACTCTTTGGCCATGTGAAGGGCGCGTTTTCCGGCGCGATGCGCGACCGGCTCGGCGCATTTCGCGAGGCGCAGGGCGGCACGCTGTTCTTGGACGAAATCGGCGATATGGATCCGGCCATGCAGGCGAAGATCTTACGCGCGTTGCAGGAGCGTATCGTCACGCCGGTGGGCGGCAGCCCACTCGCCGTCGACGCGCGCATCATTGCGGCCACCCATCGGGACCTGGCGAAGCGTGTCGCCGACGGCAGCTTCCGCGAGGATCTTTATTACCGCCTCAACGTCGTGCCGATCCATCTGCCGGCCTTGCGCGAGCGGCTCGCGGATATTGTGCCACTCGCCGAGCATTTTCTCGCGCGGGCGGGCAGCGGTAAGCGCTTGACCGCGGCGGCGGCGGCGGCACTGATCCGCTATGCGTGGCCGGGCAACGTGCGGGAACTCAAGAACGCGATGGATCGGCTGCACGTCACCGTCCACGGTAATCTGATCGACGCCGAGGATGTGCTGAAGACCGAGCCATCCGTCTGGGATCATGCGCCGACGATCGACTGGCCGGATGAGGATTTGCCCACCGCCACGTTGCGTCTCGAGGAATTCCTGATCCGCCGAGCGCTCGCGCGTTGCGGCGGAAATCGCGCGGAAGCCGCGCGGCTTTTGAACATTCATCGCCAGATGCTCTATACCAAGATGAAGCGTCTCGGGATCGAGGTGTCCGATGATAAGACACCGGGCGTCCTCGAAACGGACGAATAGCATCAACCGCCATCGCGGAAGTGCATGATTTATCTTGGTTTCACGCCTGGCACGGCGGGTGCACTTGCAGATTGGAGATGAACGCTCTTGCCGCCACCACCGCCCGCCGCGACGGCCGCGCTCAAGGCACCTCTCCATGATCCGCAACAATTTCCCGCCATCCGGGGCGAGATCGAGCGATTGACGAGATGACCGCACCCGAATGACTGAATATTTTTCAAATTCTGCCAAGGAGTAACAGTCAATGTCTCGTGATGCAAAAACAGAAACGCTGAGTGGCCAATTGCAGCAGGTCCTCTTCAGCCCCAAAGGAGGCATCGAGGGCCTCCTGATGATGGTCGGTACGAAGCCGATTCAGGTGTCGATGGAGCCGTCGAGCATCGATCCCGGCGTGCTCGCCGCGGCGATCGGCAAATCCATCGAGCTCCAAGGCTCGCCCGATCATTCGCCGAAGGCCAAGGACGGCATGCATCCGGTCTACCAATTGAAGTCGATCATCAAGATCGGTGGCAAAGCGCTGAAGCCCAATGGCGCCGGGCATCCGATCAGCGGCGTGGTCGCGAGCATCCACTACGCCAAACATGGTGAGCCCAATGGTGTCATTCTCGAGTCGGGCGAATTCATTCACACACGCCCGCCCGGCATGAAAAAACTCAAGCTCGAGGTCGGCTCCCAGGTCGTGGCCCACGGCGAGTTGCGGATGACGGTGCTCGGCACTGCCTTGATCGAGGCGCATGAAGTCAACCAAGTGACGCTTGGGTGAGCGCGCCGCTCGCCGTCACGGACTCTCCAACCCGCCTCGCAGCGGGCACGGTTCAACCGAGGGGTGACGGCAAGCCCGCAAATCATTCGCGGGCCTCAACGGGCAGCCTGCGAGGCCTCGACTGGCTCAACTTCTTCCTCGCCGATGTCCAAAGCGGGGTCGGACCATTTCTTGCCATCTATCTCGCGGGCTCGGGATGGAACGAACAGACGATCGGAATCGTGCTCACCGGCGGCGGCCTCGCCGGGATCATCGCGCAAACGCCGGCAGGCGCCATGGCGGATCGCGCCCACGCCAAGCGTACCCTCATTGCGGGGGGCGTGATCGCGCTTGCGGTCGGCGCTTTGATGATCGCGCTCTACCCGGCCTGGTGGGCCGTGATCGCCGCCCAGACACTCATTGGCGTGAGTTCCAGTGTCTTCGGTCCGACGGTCGCGGCAATTTCGCTCGGGCTCGTCGGCCGAGACTGGTTCGATCGCCGCCAGGGCCGCAACCAGACGTTCAACTCCGCGGGCAACGTCGTGGCGGCGGTGTCGATGGGGCTCATCGGCTATTTTCTCTCCAATCGCGGCATTTTCTTCTTCGTCGTCGCCTTCACGATTCCGACGTTGTGGACGCTCTCCCGCATCAAAGCCAATGAGATCGATTACGCCGTGGCGCGGGGCGCAAGCGACGGCGCGCCCTCGCCCGATTCCACGAGCATCGTGCACCTGCTCAAAGACCGGCGGCTCGTGATCTTTCTGGTCTGCGCCGTTCTGTTCCACTTCGCGAACGCCGCCATGCTGCCGCTCTTGGGGGAGATGCTCTCCAAAGGGCACGGCCGCAGCTCGATGATGTTCATGTCGGCCTGCGTCGTCACGACGCAACTCGTCGTGACGCTGCTCGCCTCCTGGTCGGGCATCAAGGCACGGCAGTGGGGTCGTAAGCCCTTATTGCTGATTGCCTTTGGAGTGCTACCGATTCGGGGATTCTTGTATACGGTGACCCACTCGGCGCCGTCCCTGGTGGCCATTCAAGCGCTCGACGGTATCGCCGCGGCGATCTTCGGGGTCGTGTCCGTGCTCGTGATTGCTGACCTCACCAAGGGTACCGGGCGGTTCAATCTCACGCTGGGCGCTGTGACGACCGCGGTGGGTGTCGGTGCGGCATTGAGTCAATCGATCGCAGGCGGCATCGTTCATCGGTTTGGCTACCACGCCGGGTTTATTTTTCTCGCCGCCGTCGCGGCGGGAGCGTTCATCCTGTTGTGGACAGCCATGCCGGAAACACGCGATGGCAAGCAAACGCGCGTCCGGTGAGTACCGGTCGCGGACTCTCGATTGACCGCACGAGAGGAATGTCGTAATTTCCTAGCGCAATACTGCCGTTCACGCGTCTCTCCGACGGCGCGGCGGACGGCTCCGACTCGGCCAGTTCTTCAGCGCCTGAGTTTTTCCAACATGCTGCACTTTCCGACTGTCGATGTGCGAATGCTGACCAGCGGTTCGGCGAGCGAAAAGCGTGACGCCGTTGCACTATTGGGCGCGGCCTGTCGCGAGACGGGCTTTTTCTGCGTGTCGGGTCATGGCATTGACGCCGCCTCGCGGGCGCGCCTGTTTGCGGCCGCACGACAGTTCTTCGACTTAAAGGTCGATCAAAAGCGCCGCTTTTCCATCGCCTTGTCACCGCATAACCGGGGCTACGTCGAGATGGAAGCGGAACGACTCAAAGCGGATGCCCCTCCGGATCGCAAGGAGGCATTCAACGTCGGCTTGGAACTGCCGCCCGATCATCCGGAGATCGTCGCGCAACGCCCGCTGCGGGGACTGAACCTCTGGCCGGATATTCCGGGCTGGCGCGAGACGATGCTCGATTACTACGAGCGATGTTTCAAGATAGGGCAGAGCATTCACCGGGGTATCAGCGCTGACTTGGGGTTGGACGAGGCGTATTTCGATTCCAAGCTCGCGCTGCCCGCCGCCGTCTTACGGCTCTTGCACTATCCCGCGCGTCCGGCCGGCACGCCGCGGTCAGGCGGCGCTGCGGCGGATCAGCCCGGTGCCGGCGAGCACACGGACTACGGCAATATCACCCTGCTGGCCACCGACGGCGTGGCGGGCCTCGAGGTACGGCAACTCAACGGGACCTGGGTTGAAGTCGCCGATACGCAGGACCTGTTGCTCTGTAACATTGGCGATTGCCTGATGCGTTGGACGAACGATCGGTACCGGTCCACCCCGCACCGGGTGCGCATACCGGAAGCGGAGCGCTACTCGATAGCCTTTTTCTTGGATCCCAATCCAGATGCCATCGTCGAACCGATCATCGCCTCGCCCGATGAGCCCTCGCGTTACGCACCCATCTCGGTCCGCGACTATTTGCTCGGCCGGTTGGATGCCACCTATGAACATCGTCAATCCATCCCGGGCGGACCATGAGCACCATCACGACGTTCGTTGAACGCCTACCCAAGGCGGAATTACACCTGCACCTGGAAGGGGCCGTGTCACCCGCGTTGTTTGCTCGCTTGCGCGGCAAATATGACCTCCCCGCTCTGGAATTGGCCGGCATGGAGGCCGGGCAGTTCCCCGACCTTGGTGCCTTTCTCGCCGTCTATGGGCAGGTCTGTAGCTGCATGCGGGACGCCGACGATTTTCGCGAAACCACATACGCGTCGCTCGAGCGCGCGGCCGCCAGTGGCGCACGCTATGTGGAACTCTTCTTCAGCCCTGCGGCACACGAACCGGTCATCGATTACCGGTCGATGGTCGATGGCATCGTCGCCGGCATGCATGCGGCGCGCGCAGCTTTCGGACTCGTGGCGCGGCTCATTCCGGCGCATAACCGCGAACTCGGACTCGCTCGCGGCATGGCTTTTCTCGAGACGGTGCTTCGCCATCGGCCCCCGGAAGTGATCGGGATCGGCCTGGACTACGCCGAACGGCCGCATCCTCCGGCGCAGTTTGCGCCGCTGTTTGCCGCGGCACGGGCGGAGGGTCTCAAGGTCACGGCGCACGCCGGCGAGGACGGGCCGGCTTCGTATGTGCGCGACGCAATCGAACTGTTGGGGTGCCGGCGCATCGACCACGGCTACCACGTCGTCGATGATCCCGCCCTGATGCAGCGATGCAGGGAGCTCGACGTGCTGTTCACCGTCTGCCCGACGACGACGCTGCACACGACGATTTGGCGCGACTTACATTCGCCCGAGCACGCCATTCGGCGCATGATCGAGGCGGGCTTGCGCGTCACCATCAATACCGACGATCCGGGCCTGTTCGCGACCACCCTGAACCGTGAATACACTTTGGCCGCCGAGGCCTTCGGCCTGTCGGAAGACACGCTCGCCGACATTGCCGCCAATGGATTCAGTCACTGCTGGAGTCCGCAGATCGCGCATCACCCGCCGTCCGGACCCTACTCGTCGAATATACTCAGGATGCTCTGATACTTTTCGATGTAGCCGATATTTTCCCGGTTATAACGCGGAATGCTGACAGCTCGCACGGTGGAGGCCTCTTGGCGCCAGACACAGGGGCAGGTCACTGCGGAGCCGGGCATGAGCTCGCCCGCACGGCGGAGATCGTTGATTTGGACGCCCATCCGGTCGAGCGCACGATAGAGCTTCGCCACGTTGCGCGGACCGCCGTTGTAAGCGGCAACCGCAAAGATTCCGATCACTTGCGGATTCTCGCGATAGGCTGCGCGGATATCACTGCTCATCTGCGATAGCTCGATGTCCAGAAGGCAGACGGCTGCCTTCATTGCGTTCGACAAATCAGTTGCGCCGCGCTCGAAGTTGGGGTCCAGATTGGCACCGAGGCAATCGCGCACGACGAGTGCGTAGGTGCCATTGCCGTGAAGGTTGGTGAACTGCATGGGTCCCAGCGCTTTCGCGCTTGAAACGCTGTAGCGATAGGCTTCTTCGCGCTGCAGACCGTACTGGCTCAGAACCTCGTCGAAAGCTTCTTTTCCTTTCTCGAGAAAGTCCTCGTCGTCGGTCTGTTCTATGACGGCAAGCGTGGTAATCACCTCCGCCGGAATCACATCCGCGAGCAGTTCACCAGGAAAGGCCAGACTGGGTACGTTCGCATGACGGAGCTCGTCCATGGAACGACGTGCCGTGGTGAGCAGGAAATCCCTGCCGCTTGTGACGAAGGTCGGATCGAGTGTGTCCTCCGTAAAGGGCAGGTAGACGATGGGGTGTGCTGTCGCCACCGCTTCCCGCCAGCGTTTCTTCTTGATCAGGGCATTATCGAACACCGGAAATTTCCGGCCATAGACCTTCAAAGCCTCGCCGTTCCGCGAGAATGCAAACATGAGACGCTCGGCTCCCGTGCCCTTCACGTGCTGCACCTCAATACCGGGCGTGCGCACGACAAAGGGCAGCGGCCCATGGCCGGGCTTCCATTTTATCGGCGGGCGAGGAATCTCCAATTGGGCAATGGTCCATGTTTTATGCGACTCGCTCCACAACGCAAAGGCGACCGGACGGCCGCGCAGCACCTCATGCCCGGCTCTGCCAGTGAAGGCATATTGCAGTTTCACGTCGCGCAGCTGGGCTTGGCCTTCGGCGACCAGATCGCGGATGACGAGGTGGCGTTCGCGCCCCTCCACGACCAACTCCGCCAGGCCCTCCGCGCTGGGCGGCGTCTCGCGATGTTCCGACTCGGCGACCACCGTAGGAACTTCGAACTCGCCCTCCGCCTTGGCTCCGCCCGAGGCCATCGGCAGAACCTGTTCCTTGGGCGCTGCGGCGGACGGCGCCATCCATGTTGGGTCGTCCTCTGCCTCGATGCGGCCGGCTGACGTGGTGCATGCGGAGCAGAGCAGGAGGGCCAGAAGCGGCACCGCCGCTCGGGCACTGCGAAAGACGCGCACGGAAGACCTCCGAAATGTGTAAATGGAAGTAGTGAATGACATATTCCAATGATACCGGCGGACTTTACGCTGCTCGACCCCGAAGCGCGCGACGCAGCTCGCACTTTGGCGCTTGCATTGTTGTCCTCCACCGCCCGTTCGGGGCTGTCTACGGCACTTTCTCGGCGCTTGAATGTTTGAGATCGAGCGCCAACGCGCTGTTGGGTCGGCGGCGGCAGCCTGCGACAATAGGGAGATGTCCTCCAACCCGCTGCCACGCTCCGCCTCCGCTCTGTTCAGCCATGTCATGGCCGACCATGCGCCGCTCTATCGTGCGATTCTCGATGTTTTCGCGGCATCGAAACGCCAGTTCCGCCTGCATCTGCGTCCCGACGATGTCCTCCTCGAAGCGGCGTGGCCGGGTGAGCCGCCCAGCTTGGA
>Ga0209208_10012479_pt1 | contig 10754 bp, 11 predicted proteins | sample S1TSphfallax_3_FD_187694 | JGI IMG/M metagenome (GOLD analysis project Ga0209208, IMG submission 187694) | Host-associated microbial communities from peat moss isolated from Minnesota, USA - S1T2_Fd - Sphagnum fallax MG (SPAdes) (version 2) | ecosystem: Host-associated > Plants > Peat moss >... | reverse complement strand
AAAATAAATAAATACATAAATAAATACATAAAAACAAAAAAATGAAGATAGACAAAATAAGAATAGAAAAAATAAAAACATGAAACAAATAAAAAACTATAAAAAAGGAATGGAAAAAAATGAAACAAGGAAAGGGAAATACAATAAAATAATTTTAAAAGAAAAAAATTCCAAAAGTGAAAAAACCAAATAAAGAGTAAAAAATGAGGTGTGTCTTCTTTCTCCAAACTTCAAACTTGCATCCAAATAAATATATATATAAAACAATAATCAAAATAAAAAATATATAAAAATAAAAATAAAAAAGTTAAAAGTTTCTAAAACATGAACCAAGGTGGACGAAGGCCATGGGCACCCACTAGTATTTTTTAATAGTTCATGCCTTCGTACCATTTTCACATCTTTCAACACCACTTTAACTTTCATTGTTATACATCTTGAATCAAATGATTTTTTCTTGTTTTTCCTAAAAAACTTCGAACCAAACAAAAATTTTGAATTGTCAACTAACTCTTTCAAACTAACATTCTATGGCATGCCACATTTATTTGTAAGTAATTTTTCTAAGATGGCTTTTGAACACTTTTTAAATTATTTTCATTTGAAAATTCTGGAAGCAAATTCCCATAGTTGTTTCAACTTTGTTCTCATATTGCACAAGGTCACATTCCACGTTGAATTGCACGTCTCTAGGGCAGCCCGCCTCCTAACTTTGACCAAGTCCTTAAATAGATGTTGCAACCCTACTTTGAGATAATGTGAGAATGAGACTCACACTCTTGAAATGGGGACCTGGGAGTCCTCCGAGATTCTTGAAATTTTAGAGTTCAATTACAGGGGTCAAAACACCTCGCATTAGGGCGTTTTTTATATCATTGGAAAGCTATCAAAGTGTAGATGTTGAAAATGGGCTTGCATGAGCCATTTGGACATTTGTAGCACAAGTTATGACAAAAAAAAGGTCGAGAATCAAATCAACAATTTGACTTTCAACCATTAGAAGTCAAGAATCGACTTGACCCCGATGCATGCAAATGAAGTGCGACACATCATTAGAAATCTTTCAACGAGAGTTACAACTTTACTTTAGACCTTGTCCTAATCAAAGGTTTGAGCAAATAGTTATAGTTTTGCAAAATTGCGAAAGTCCAAACCGTGACAATTTCGGGACTCCTCCTTGGGAGTCCTAGAATAAAAAGTCATTTGGATGTGGGTGCCGCGGGGAGTTGCAGAGAATACTATATGGGGAAAGGTGGTGCCTTCCCCAGAGTTCGGGCCGTGGTGAATCTCGTAAGTCCAAAGTTGCTTGTGATTTGTCTTAGCACTAAAGGTGTTTCAAAAAATGAACTAAGCAACTTGTTGGTTGGTTTGATGTAGGTTCGAGTAAATAACTAAAGCTTGTCACTCTTCCTAATCTCATCCCAGAGCTTTAGCACGCCCCTTTACCCCTTTTAGTGCTAAGAGCTGAGAGCGTGCCTTGAATTCCCCACAATTCCACTGTTTGATTAACTTAGACCCATCTTGGGTCTAATTAAGAACTTGGGAGTGTGTCAATGGAGTTCGTACCATAGTTGTAACAAAAACATTGTATCGATTCATGAACTACACTTCATGCTTTCAATTTCAAGATGCTTTTGCAACACATTTTTCCGCACATCAATTTGGAGTAGTAACCAAAGGTGGATATGAAACAATAATTCATAGCATTAGGTGCACCTTGGACCTTCACCCAACTGGATTGTTCTTCAAGTTGATGAGACAAATGCTTTCAATTTGATGTTTAGAAGGATCATATTTCAAGAACTTTGTGCAACAAATAGGAACATCATACAACTATTTTCTTTTGTTTCTGCATTCTACACTTTCGAATCTTTCTTTTATAATAACCATAATCACGATCATCCCATGAGAACCCACCAAAGGGCTCCTCCCCTAAACCCAACACTGATACCCCGATACCGATGGGGGTGGTGCAAATTTCTAGGCAATTAATGATAAGGTTGGGCATGGGTGCTCTTAGGCATTGACCCATTTTGGTCACAGGACCCTGGCTAAATGCTGAAGGTATTTGGTAGTAGTCAGCCATTTGGTAATAGGTGTTTTTACCCTACTCATTTCCAAAACTTAACCTCTAAACAAACATAAGGTTCCTAGTATGTACCTACAAGCATGATGGGTTCCTCAATACTTAAACCATTTCTGAAAGCTTGCCTTCAAAGGTTCATAAATATCTGCCAGAAATTTCCCAGTGTACTTGGAGATACCTTTATAAAACATAATTTTTCGTGCAAGAGCGGGTAGGGCTTTATGTTTTTCAAAAGGACATTACTGAAATAAGGATGCAAAAGGCTGCAGGCAGCCAAGTGCAGCACCATGGGTACCCTTATTCACACATGGTTGGCAAGTGCAGACTGCTGCTGCATGGGTGCACATGGTTTGCACCTGACAACACGTCTCAAATTGCAGAATCTGTTCACCAGAACAGGTTCCATCATTTTACAACCTACCTATGTTAATTTAGATCTTTCTAAGACCTTCATGTCAAGGAACGTGTCCATAGAACCCATTCTGCCGCCTAGTTTGTACCTAGAGCTCAACCTAACAACCTCACCCCAGAAGGTCGTATCCATGCTTTCTAGTACATGAGCCTTAGTGTTTTTTTTAGGGTCAATTTTGTGATGTCACAAAGTGGCAATCATCCATAAGAAGATTTAGTCAAATTTGGCCACATGCTAAATATGAAAGGAAAAATAATTAAAACATCCTTCTGTATTTTTCACTACCTGCTTGAACCATGTATAGAAATTTGGTGATTTTTCTTAAATTTTGTTTCAAATTCTGACGATTGAAAATCACTTGAGTCTATGTTTAATTTCGCTTTTTGGAAATATATAGCCATTAAAAAAACAGGCTGCGACACACAGTCATCTCTCTTCCCTTCTGCAAAAGCCCTGGTTTCTCAGTTCATAAAAATGTGAATTTTGTTTCCCAGCTCATTTACTGCTCTATTTCTTTCTCTCTCAAATCCTAGTGATTTCTGTTGCAAAACAAAAATAGTCATCTTGGGAACTCAAACGAGTCAACAGCAAACATTCTGTTTGTTTCTGTTTCTAATTCACTTACTTGGGGTCAACCTTCGAATCCTTTGGTTTGATTGACTGCAACTACATTCTAAACTTCTTGCCTCCTTATATCATAGATGTGTTTCAGGACCAGAGAGAGTAGGGGGGCTCCTTTGCAGCAGAGTGTAGTAGTTGAATGTATTATAATAGTTCATACCTTCATACTTCGATGGAGTATAATTTTGGAGAGTTGCAGGTCTGGTCCACATTGTCTACATCGAAGTGTTACCCAAAACATCTCTTGAACATGGACTTCAATTTTTGTTCTCTAACAAGTCTAGTTTAAGATCTCACCTGAATAATTGGAATATGTTTTCTCTCTACATTGTTCAAGGACTGCTCAAAGTTCCATTGCAACCCTTTGTATTGATTTGTATGGTTCACATGATAGTTCAAAATTACATTGCATCATGAAATGATTTAGGTTTAGAATGCCTTAAGTACAACCTCCCTACGTAATCCTTCCGTTGCTCACATTTCTAACTATTCATTCTTCTTGCAATGTACTTCTAATGTAATAAGCTTCAAAAATTTACAATCTTCAAGTTCTCCTCTTCCTAAGCTCCTTTTTATACTTATCATGGTTTTATATTTTCATTGGGTGGCCATTTACCCAACATTTTCTCCAAAATTAAGTATGCTTACTGGTAATTCTTTCAACTTATCAACAGAACACTTCCAATTCTCTACAACCTAGACAATTATTCAATATATATGATTTAATTGCTATTGCTAACACATGTAGTCTGCTCAAAAACATGTATTTCACTTCCTTTCATGGTGATTTCTTTCAACCATTAGTGGAATGTATGGACTAAAGCCATTATCTTAATAACATTTGAAAGTGCAGATGCATTGCAAAATCATATTCCTTATGAATACATTGATGTAGAAAGCCTCTGACTTGATAAGCTGTTATCAAGGTTATTTTGACTACTATTGCACTTAGCTTTTCCAATCTATGCACCCTCTTGCAGTTGTAGAAATCATATTCTTTGCATGGTACCTCTAAAAAGAGGATATTGATCTAACAAAAATGCAGGTCCACCTCATTAATGTCAATTATTCCATACTTACTATTCATGTTCTTTCACTCAATCCTTCCTAATGGCGAGTTAACTCCCCAAAATGGTCACCAAATGGCCAAATTACTCTGGAGCAAAGCTTATTAAATAGAATGTTAACACTGGGTTTGTGCAACCAAACCAGCCAAATACCACTTGGCTGAATGTGATGGTGTCCTTGTGATGACATCAGGTGTAGAAATTCTCATGATTTCACTGATGCAGAGGGCCACAAGCAGCACAACTTCCTTATCTTTAAATGTCCCAGCAAAGTTGGGTGTACAAGTGCATCAGAACATGCCTTCATTGCAAAGATTGTGGTTGCTAGTGGTGACTGCTCCACCTCTTCTAGCGTGGTTGCAGCTTTCTGTGTAGGTGGAAAAACAGCAGTCAATGTGTGCCAGGAAGGAGAAAGATTCAACTAGCAGAAACAGTCTGCTTCACACTGTGACCCAGGACCAAGAACAGGCTGTGAGCACAATTCAATAAATCTTGAAAATGTGATTTGACCTATGTTGGTTGACCCTAAAACAACTGCCAACATCTGCGAGAAGGAAAGTTGCTGATTGTTTTTCCAATTTCTTCAAGACCTCAATACTGCCCTTAGTACCCTAGAGAGCTAGAGAGTCCCTGAGACCCAGGGACTCAAGGAGACACCAGAGAAAGGGCAGGAACAACAAAGGACAGGTCAAACACCTGCTTCAAACGCCACCTTTGCCAATTAACGTAACTGGAAGTCTGCAAACAGAACCACAGAATTGCTGCATAACCATCTCTTCAGTGAGAGAACAGATTTAGGAGAAAACAGTGATGCTGCAACTGGCTTGTGAAGTTATGGCTCACTTCATTTCATTGACTACAAGCTAATCATCATTTTCTGGTGCATTCAGCACCAAGGAAAACAGAGAATGCAAACACACACTCCATGTTTTCACCAGGACATATGCTAACAACATGGGATCTAGTCTGAAGTTAAGCAGCATCTAGAGAGAGTTCTGCTGCTGAAAGTACTTCTGAGACTGGCTTTGAAGGTGACTTTATCCATTGGCTGCAGAGTCAATAGTGGCATTTCTTCACTATGTCAAATCCACTACTTGTACACAAAACTGTTCCCAAATGGTCTTCAAAGAACTCAACACAAAGTACCGCAGAGTTTAGTGTGGTCTTCAGCAAACTTGCTCAACCCACAGAAGCAAAAGCAGGTTCTTGCAGCAATCCTACTTAACACAGGACCCATCCTTTACACAATGGGTTAGAGAGGTTAAACTCAATGTGAACTAACATTCTAGTGGACCTTACCTATGTACTGACCATCTGCTTACCTAGTAGCCACCTATTATCTGCCCTACCAACAGGACCTATCTTTTAGACTGTGGGTTAGAGAGGTTAAACCCAACATCAACTAATGACCCAGTAGCCTTACCTATGTACTAACCACCTATCATAAATAGAAAGGACAAGGATTGTGGTTTTGGATGGAGATAAAACATCAAACTGCTTATTGTTTCTGCTATTGCAAAATCTGAAATGTTTGATAGACTTTTATTAAAATTCCAAAACATAGGGAAAATCGTGTATGGGAAATTGGGTTACCATTCTAAGCAACAAGGGAAGTTATCATGGTCGCACATGATGTTAGGTTACAAGGGAAAGGGTTTCATTCTATTGACAATATATTTTGGGACCCATTTAAAAATCAATCAAACTTGTCATGGAACAAGGGTGAATCGATATGTCAAAAAAAGGACAATTTGGCATAAATCCTTGGAAAGGATTTTTGGGAAAGGGAAGTCTGAAATGTTTCAAAGATAACAAAATCAAATATGTTGACTTGTAATATCAAGGTCAATATTATTTTGACCTTGAGGAAATATTCATATTCCTAGAATACCAAAAAGTGCAAATCATGGTTCCAATCCACTTGACCATTTGAATGACTATTTCACAAATGCATAATGATGGCTTTAGGGCCTTTGAACCTATAATGGCAAAATTGGTCACTAGAGGTTGATATTGCAAATAACATTAGAGTTAATGGATGATAACATCTATTAGATTTTGATGAAGTGGGCCAATTATTGATCCATTCTCCTCTCAAATAGTTTAAGGTAGTGGGTGGAACTTCGGTTTCATTCTCCATTTCCATAGTTTGATGTTTTTAGTTTGTGGTTAAGCTTTGTAATAGGACTCCATATGTAATGAACCTATCATACAATAAATTAATGTATTGATGTTATTGTGAAACCTTTACAAGGGAAGGAGTTATATGTATTTGGTAATGTCCCATAAGGTGAGATCTTTAGCTATTAGCAGGCACATATTTTATATCATAATTGTTTTTTGCCTACGTAAAACAATACAAATTGTGTTATCAATAGTACTTTCAACAATTATAATTTTTTGTTTCAACTCATTCAAAATCATATGTAGAAAGTATTCACACATTTTTCTTATTACAATTATTGTTGCAATATTTCCTAGATTTTGAATTATCCTATATAAGTGGAATTTGTGATCAGAATCTAGTTATTCATGTCAAAAAACACAACAATTTTAGAATATATTCACTACGTAGAATTTACTCATCAAATTTTTACTACTTTCTTTACTTAAAATTGAACATATCAAACATTTGTAGTGTAAAATATAGAAATAAAAAAATGAAAAACCTAGAAAATCTATGGTTTATAGTCCAATAGAATTCTAAACTTCATATTGTGTTTCTATTATATTTTTAGCAACTCTTTAAGTCTACCCCTATGTGTAAAACAATACAATCTCCCGACCTTCATCAAAATCCAAAACTACATCTTAAGTATTTTCCTTTTAAAAGTAATTTGAAAATCAAATTGATCAAAGGTCTTAATCATGTCCAACTAATCAAATGTCTCCATCATATTTAACCTATAACAAGGATTTTGAGAATAGAATCCAGAGAGGAAGGAGGGTAATGTTATTTGGTGAATGGCAAACGTTTATCTATAATTCAATTTGTGTTTTTGTGATATCCTTAACTATTACAATCATTTTAAAAACTGGAACTTTAGGCAATGGTTATGTTGACCTTGTTGTATTTCCTCATATATGTGCTCCACCATTAATTCTATGCTTCCAAACGGCTCCCTCTATCCACCAATGTTATTAGCTATAAGCTTTGTCCCTTGTGTAGGAATTTTTTGTGCATGTTCCTCAACCTTTTCATTTTGAGGATCATGTTTTCCTCCTTTGAAATCATGTGGTTCTTCCTCTTGTTCCATTACACTTAGCCACCTTTGTCTCATGTGTTGGACTAGATGGCTTTGAACTATCTAAATTCCTATACATAAAGTTTGGAAAAGCTTTCTTGAAGGTAGACAAATGTTTTGATACCCTTCCTCATCTATCATGTGTGCAACCAAGTATTACATTTCTTCCTAGAATTGTGCTTTTCTAATTCCCACCACTCATCAAGTTCAACATTGGAATCTTCCATATGTTGTTTAATATGTAATATGGTGTAATATTGTACCAAATAGTCATACTCCTCCAATCTGTTGTTGACATACACATAGTCCAAATCCTTGTACTTTTCTAGTAAGTAATCCAACCTTCTCTTGATTTTAAAGATCTCTTTTTGTAGTGTTAACACCTCCAATACTACCTTCTCCTCCTCCTTTTTTGCCTTATGTTGGCAGAATTCCTCTCTTGCAATCATAGACTTCATTTGTACAATATTTATAGACATCTTGTCAATTATATTTCTCTTGGTCTCTTGGTTTTGCAGCCAAAGTTCCTTTTTCCTTTCCAATACCTCATTTCTATATTTAAACTCCTTCAAAATCTTTTAGTATTGTTGTTATATTTCTTCCAATCCTTTTCTTTCTTCTATTAGTTGTCATCTCAACCAACTTCTTTTCATCTCCTTATTTTCTATGGTCAATTCCAATATTTTAACATTCACCCTCTCTTCCATTTCCATTTTTTATATTCCTCATGGCCTTCATGTTCCTTCTGTACATGTTGAAGTAATCCTTGTTTCTCTCCTTCCACTGTGGTTAATTCAATTTTTAATGATCACACTTTTAAACCCAAATTACCCATCTTTAGGCTGATTATAGCCATTGGTTAAAACATTTCTACAATTTTGTTGCTCTTTAGGGCATTAGATGCATATCCTCTATAGACTTGGGTGTAAGGTCATGTGGTGTTTTTTCCTTAGATTCATCCCCTAATGACACCATTTTATCACACATCTAGAACTCTTAACCAATCTCTAAGGTTTTCCCTCCACTGACCTTAGTATATTTTGTGACATTAATATTGTAGTAAGGATGTTATTTGGTGTGTGGGAGCATGAGCGTGAGTAGGACCAAATCTTTATTAAAATATTCTATTGACATTGAAAGAATATTAAAAAAAATTCCTTGACACATGGCATAAAATATATCATGACATGGAAGAATATTTTACCATGTTTATATGGATGAAACATAATAATGGATGAAAAAAAGGATAAATAAAATGAAAAAGATGAAAAATTAAAATGAATGAACACAACCTATTCATAACCAATAGTTATGTGCCAATGTAAACTCTACCTCTTCACAACCAAGAGGTTTGTGTCAACTAAAACATTACTTATTCATCTCCAAGAAGTATGTTCCCATTGGGAATTGAAACAATATGAGGCCGCACATTTTCAATACCATTTCACATTGTTTTTTATTTGAATTCAGTTTATCAAATCTTTTACGTCTAATATCATTCTTACCACTTGAAGAAGAAAAGTGCGTTCTTTCCCCATTTCCACCCTAACTTACTAGCTCCATCTTTTCTATAGCTACCATCCATTTGCAATTGTTACACATCTATTTTACAATGGAAAAATAAAAATGTATAGAAATGGTCACACCAAACACCTTGGAAACTATGATTGAATACACATTAATCTCAAAAATGCTAGATAGAATATGTGAAATGACAATAAAACATTTGGAAAGATCCAACTTTGATAGACCCCTTAAAGAATTTCCTAGAAATCAGAACATGGGGAACAAAATGGAAAAGGAAAATTAACAAAACAATTGAATGGGCAACATGGTGATGGGTGAATGCAAAAATGGAAAAAAAAAGTCTTACATTGCTCAAGAAACTGTAACATTCTGGATATGGAAGACTACCATTGGGCGATGTTTACACATGCCATGGAATTCTTTCAGGAATGTGCAAGTTTGAAAAAACTAATTCCAAAACATTTCTTCACAAGTTTATTGCAGGATTTGTTGATAAAGGACTTGGTTTCCCTTGGCAACCTCCTATCAACAAAATTTATGAAACCCAATAGATGATTTTATGCAACTCCAAGTAGGCAAACTTGGGTGCCACAAGATTTAAAGAACAAAATGTTAAAACTTGTGAATTGTCGAATAGTATGCCCTACCTTGAAACCATGAAATGTCTATGATAATTAGAAAAAAAAGAGGTCCTAACAATGAAAGAAGAAACCAAAATACCATTCTTTGTAGTAATAAATGGTTCATTAGAATTTTTGATATAAATTAAGGTTAAAGTTGAACAAAGATTTTGCTTCTTAAAAAATCCAATTTTTTTTCAAAAATTCTTATTTTTGAAAATCCAAATAATCTTAATATCTAGACTAAAGGATTATATCCTCCAACCCAATATTATTAATTTGTGTACTTAATTGCTTTATTCAATATTACCATCTTAATTGGTACTTTGATAATCAATGACAAACATATCACTAATTATTGGCAAGCTACCACTTACAAATCTATCCATGAAAGAAACACATTGTTGTATTTAATTTTGGACACAATTTCTAAGCCAATAGAAAAATCATGGTGAATTCCTCAAAATGAGAATTAATTTGAACCTTTATGCATACTATTAAAAATTAGGAAATGGGGCATTTTACAAAAGGACAAAATGGGCAAATGGAAAAAATCAAAGAACAAATTATGTATGTTGCCAAAAAAAACCCAAGGCAAAACCCCCACTTCATAGAAAAGGAAATATAAGACTAAGCAAAAAAAACGGCCAATGGCGTCCAATTTCAAAGATATGAACTCCCAGTACTGGGCACATTCTGTCGTAACCCCACTTTGGGCTAAGTGTGAGGATGAAACTCACACTCCCAAAAGTGGGAACTTGGAGTCCTCCGGGACTCCCAAAAAACTCAGAGCTTGATTGCAAGGGTCAAAACACCTTGCATTGGAGTTTTTTTATACCACTAGAAAGGTCTTGAAGTGTAGATGTCCAAAATGGCCTCGCATGAGCCATTTAGACATCTGCAGCCCAAATTATGGGCAAAAGAAGGGCCAGGAGTCAAATTGGCAATTTGACTCCCGACCACTAAAAGTCGGGAATCGACCCGATCCCAACGTCTACAGAAGGAGTGCGACATGGCGTTGGAAAGCTCTCAAAGAGAGCTACAAGATTACTTCAGACCTCATCCCAATTGGAGGTCTGAGCAAGAAGTTATGGATGCCCAAAGCCTCGGGAGTCCAACCTGGGACAGTTTCGGGACTCCTCCTTGGGAGTCCCGAGAAAAAGTGCCATTCGGATG
>Ga0209208_10012478_pt1 | contig 10754 bp, 9 predicted proteins | sample S1TSphfallax_3_FD_187694 | JGI IMG/M metagenome (GOLD analysis project Ga0209208, IMG submission 187694) | Host-associated microbial communities from peat moss isolated from Minnesota, USA - S1T2_Fd - Sphagnum fallax MG (SPAdes) (version 2) | ecosystem: Host-associated > Plants > Peat moss >... | reverse complement strand
ACCTCCTTTTGGGGGCCTTTTTCTCTTGTGAGTACTGGCCATACCCTGGCTCTACAAAGATCCACATTGGTTGGGAGAGGGATTCCTAAGGAGGTAAAGAAGGATTGATGGAGTTCTGAATATGTCTGACCTCTTTTCCCCCCTAGGGCTATGCTTGCTCGTGTGGAAGGGTGAGGAGATTATACATAAGTTAATACCATTGCTGTCACTCCAACTCCCTGTTGTCCATGATGCAAGTGTAGTAGCAAGTGCCTGACTTTCATCAACCAACAGAGCAGATTGTGTGAAAATAGAAATTCTGTGTTTGGCGAGAATGTCATGACTTGTGGGAGACTAAGCAGTATGCAGTTGTGCTCCAGCTGTCTGAAAGACATACTATGCTCGTAACTCCTAATATGCAAGGGGAAGTAAATTCCAGTGTTGGGTGTTTCTTTACTTTTATGAAGAACCTCTGGTTCTAGAACCTAAATTAGAATGGTTCCAGTTGCACAAGTAAATGGAACCAGCCATCCGGGTCTGGTTCTTCATTAAAAAAAAATTCCAGTTCCAGTTGTGAAGATCAGATCCAGTTCCAAGTAATGCACATCAGATTCAGCAATTAACTGCTACTTAAGCTCCGGTTTGCTCTTGGTTCTGTAATTATTTTGGAAAAAAATTCTGGTATTGGTTCTGGTTCCACACATAAATAGAACCAGGAACCCAGTTCCAAGTCCTGTTTCTAAAATAGCCCAGTTCTGATTCCAGAACCAGCTAGTTCTCACAATTAGACCCAGTTCTGGTTCAGTGTTCACTAACTAGAACCAGAACTGGTGATTCGAACCCACCAAACCAGGTAGGAGCCCAACATTGGTAAATTCCTTAATTAACTTTGCAACACTCCCCAAATGAACAGGATTTTGAATGTCAATAACATTCAGACCTTGTGATTCTTGGCTTTGAGATCATGTCACGTGGGGCGACATGGAATGTTATCTTTTCAGGACACCAATAAGATCAGCTCTGCTCATGTCTCATATGTCATCATGGAAATTGCTCATCTTCGACTAAAGGCAAAGAACAAAGAAAGAAAAACAAAGTTATCCATGGAAACCACAAAACCACAATATTTTGACACTGTCATGAAAGCCCTAAAATCAGACATCACAAAAATTTAATAAACCAATGAGGACAAGAACAAAATGAGTATGTAGAGGTGGCAATAAGAGGACAAGGATGAGGAGACTTAGTTCACATGAGATGATGTTTGGGCTTTGAACTTGCTTCAAGTTTCTTGTGGATCTATGTCCTTATTATGAAGCTGATGGTAAAATTAAATGGTACATACAGCAATATTTTATATTTATGATTGAAGTTTTCATAGAACTGGCGTAGAAAATCATAGTCCATGGTCCTTCATAAGAAGGTGTGCACTGGGTACAGGATTTGGACTTCATTATGCAAAGGTCATGATTTCCAATATTATGAGCTTGGAAAGAATATTATGCTAGTTTGCAGTCATTGGAAATATCAATTAGCAAAGTAATCAGCTTGATTTCATAGTTATTGAATGTTATGCCTCAACCCTTAGTAAGACAATCAGCTAAACAAGTCTGTTACCCAAATATATGGATATTGCAATCCTTAGTACATTGTCTTGATAAACATGGCACAGAATTTGAAAACTGATCACAACCTAAGACTTAGTATGCTAGTGGTTTTTCAATATGAGAAATAACATAACAATGTAGTAATCTACAACATTACCGCATAATGTACTGCATGGAGCCAGCTTTCAAAAGGACACAACACCTTTGATATATGAAGGAGGGTATATGGCACTTCCTCTTATTTCCCATTTCTTTTGTTCAAGAAAATTTTAAAAATTTAATTTGCTTTATCTCATTTCCCTTTTCTATTTTGTTCAAGAAAAACTTGTAAAATTTAAGGCACTCTCACCTTAATTTCTCATTCCATTTGTTCAAGAAAAATTCAATAGGTGGAAAGATTCTTCCCCTTATTTTCCGATTCCTTCTTAAAGAAACAAAGTTCTTTAACACTATGGAATAGGCCCTTAATTCAAGGAACTGCCTACTGGCCAGGACCATACTCCCCTACACACAACCTTGTATAAGGCTATCAGCTACCATATGGATGTTAAAACTTTTGCACCATCAGGTAAGGCCTGACAATTGGGGAATGTGTTCGGGCACAATGCCTTTCATTTTAGTTACTTCTCCCTTCCTAGGGCTGTTACTTCCACATGACCTTGCATGCAGCCTTATACTGCTATCCTAGGGGCATTAACATTGTTGCACTGCCAGGTAAGGCCCGCCAATGGGGAATGTGGCTGTATAGGCCCTTAATTTCTGGAACTATCTCCTCCTAGGGCCTTAAGGCCTCCACGTGACCTTGCATGAGGCCTTATACAACTATCCTAGGGACATTAAAACTGTCTGTCACACCACCAGGTGTGACCCAAGAACGGGGAACATGGTTGCACAGGCCCTTAATGGTGGAACTACCCCATTCCTGGGCCTTAACCACTCCACACTACCCTGCTTGTGGCCTTATACAGCTAACCTAGGGACAGTAAAACTGTTGCACCACCGGGTAAGGCCTGACAATGGAGACTGGCTGGACAAGCCCTTAGTTCCAGGAACTGCTCCCTTTCTAAGGCCTTAGTGTCTCCACACAACCTTGCAAGTGGCCTTATACAGCTATCCTAGGGGCGTTAACACCGTAAGGCCGGACGATGAGGGAACGCGCCTGGGAATGGGTCCTTCATTTCCAGAACTGCCCCCTCCCGCGGCCATACGCCCCTACACACGACCTTCCATACGGCCTTCAACGGCCACCCTAGGCACGTTAACACCGCCATTGCACCTTTCAAGTGTGGTTTGCTACGCCGGGAAATGTTCGCTGCGAGAATGCGAAAACAAAGCGGAGAGTGCTCTGCGTTGTTGCTTCCGGAGCTCCGAGTACTTTTTGTTTGTTTGCAAGCGGGGTCGGTTCTAGGGGATGGCGCTCAGGACGCCATTGAAGGCCAGGGTGCAGTCTCCGGGGCCTCGTTTGCTCACGCCCAACGATGACGACGCGGAACGTGCACAAATGCGAGTGGCGCGCGCCAGAACGTTGTTGCGTAAGTCCTCCGGGATGATGATGGCCTTCGATTTCGAGCAGGTGTCGACGCCTCAAAGGGAAAGCAACGTGCTTAGTCGGGACCGTATCCTGGAGCTTCACAAGAATTGCATCAAGCTCGCTGCGGAGAATGTACGTGAGCACTATGTCTCTCTCCCCCTGTTGGATTACTGTTAGGATCAGATGATCCCCGATTGTTGAAGAACTTCTTGTTGTTTTCTGTGCTCTGTGTGGTGCTTAGCTCCGTGAAACTTCTCCGTTCCCCTGACTGAAACGCTGGTGAATTCAGAAGGTTTGTGTGTTGTGAAGTGCTGCAGTTCAATCCCATGCATGCAAAGAAGAATGGCGAAACCAAGGAAGTTGTGGCTTATCGATTTGGAAAAGGCTTGGCAAAGTCTGTGTACGAATGCTTGAAAGTTGTCCAGAAATTCTCGAAATGTGCGGTGCAATTCGATTGACAGAAGTTTACTTAGACTTCACATTTTCACGACAATTGATATCGTCGATCCGTCCGTAGGCCGCTCGGTTTAGAAGGCGTCATGAGGATTAGGAAAATACCTTCATAATGCAAGGAGACACGCAGTAGCCGACGTACAATTCTGGGAAAGCAAAAACCAACGATCAATCGTCTTTCTTCAAAAGCCTTTAGGGTTTAGCTGCAATCAAATGGAACAATTAGGAGCTTCCAGATATGAGTGCCATCTGTCATGAAAACAACAGGCTCAAAGTTTGTAGTCATGTAGCATACTGGCTCACCATAAACCTTGTTCATGTGGCTGAGGGGATTTGCAGAAAATTACCCAGCGCAACACATGGGATCTGAAGCTGATTGACCATCTGAGCACTCTTGTTAAGGGAGGACATGATGATGAGGACCAGACAAATTTCCAAAAGGTGTCATCTATGTCCTCTACAACCATTGACCTGAAACTTGGCGTGAGGAAAGAAATGTCTTAGGGAAATTTTTGAGACCAAGGTCACCTATAGTGGGATTGCTAGTTGAGCTAGTATTTCAAGTAGATGCAGTGGATGCATTGTTTTTTTCCAGAAGTACATAGACCTTGTCAGCTGTCTGGCATTGACCATGCTTCAAGTGTCAAAGATGATTGTAACAGGTTTCTTTTATGGTGTGGTAAGTCTTGGATGTTGGTGAAGCATATGTCTGCTTACTTGTAGCAATTTCAAGTTTCATTCTTAATGCAAGGCCCAACAAGTCTCACAAATGATCATTGATCTGGTTTTCAACAGAGGGAGTCTATAGAAACAATTTAATTTTCTGTGAACAAAATGGCAGGCGAGCTGCACACTAGAAGCAGGTGTCAAGATATACTCGACAAGAGTTGATTCTGTGCACACAGAAGCCTACAAAGTATTAGGGGGCCTCAATCGGACAGCTGGGGCTACCAATGACAACTGTAAGTGACACTTACACCAGATTAGATACTTGGACTTCAATTCAAAATGCCCCTCATGCTCTATCGAACATATAAATCATTTAACTCAGGTGGAAATGGTGTGTTCATGGGCCAGTGGTAATAGTTGACATCAGCTCTCTCATTATGAGATATGTGGCCATATACTCAGAGCTTGAGCCTAAACCTTAAGGGTGACTTTAGACTATAGCAAGTCTGCTATACTCCTTTGTGATGAAGAATACCTTTGCTATATGCTGCAACATGGTATCAGGTTAGAAATGTGGTTGATATTTCGGGAAACAGAAGATGCTAAAGAGTCCTTGCTTGGTGTTTCAAGGGAGATTTTACAACTCATATCGGAGTGAGACCATGTGTGGTCAAAGCTGGAAGGCTCATTTGGAGACGGTCTATCTTGACTCATGTCTGAGAAATGGCTAATAACAGCTGTTTGAATGTTTCTGTTGGTGCACAGCCCAGTTTGAGGATGTAGACAATGGCAAGGAAGGTGAAGATAATGAAGATGAACCACGGAAGGATTTGCAGAAGAAAGTATGTGAAGTCTTGTCCCAGTTAGAGTTTGGCAGACACAATCTACATTCTTGACCTAGATTGAGAGAAGACGGTATAAGTTAGAATAACAAGCTAATGAGTTGCAATGAGCAAGTAAGGTGCAGGGAGACCAGTTATGAAGATGGTTGATTCCAGATTGTGTTATTGGTGTTGCATATGAAATGGAGAACCAAGATGTGAATTATGTCTTGCATGGCAGATTCTGTATGTTGGATAGTCAGATGGCAAATAGGTGAGTGGTGGTAAATACAGCCTCTTTGATTAGACCCCTGTAGTTTGCCACAGCCTTGGTAGCTTATGAAATAATGAGCAATATAAGAGATATAGAGTGAGGTGAAAAACTATTCATCACTTGCTTGAAGGTGAGGATCCAATGGCTGGTGTGTGTAGATGGGGAACCGCTCAAGTACTTTAGAAGAATCATTTGCAAACCTCAATGTGAAGAAATTTGATGGTAAGATACGCTTTATAGACAGATGTGCTATCATGTTTGACTGCACATGGATGCTCCTTGCAAGAGTTAGCTTCAATAGATTTTCATTAAAAATCTGGGGTGAGGGGGTGAGGTGTGCACAGGGTGCTGACTGCCATGATTGTGTGGAGGCAACAGGATTTTCAGCAATTGCATGCTCCTAGTCATTGAGAGATGTGCTTTCATGTCTGACTTCAGATGGATGTGCTTTGCAGGAGTAAATTTTCTTCAGCAATCTATGTGTAGGTTGGTGGGATAGGACAAGGTGTGTATAGACATTGAGTGGTATTATTGTGTGGAGCCAGTAGGATTTCATTAAGTCATACAACTAACCATAACATGGCCAATGGTGTGTGCAGTGGCATTCACTGTTGACCCCCTGTTTCACCAAATGTCAGCACAATTTGATGAAGGTGGAGCCAAAGGCCTGCTGCTCAACACGCTCAGTGTATTTCAGGGCTGTGAGATCGTCTGTGATTCTTGGGTGACACCTGAGAAAATCATGAAGTCTACAGATAAAGTTCATGCTGAATTTAGTACCTTCATCGATATGTCCTTCATGAAAGGTGAAACCAGGGAGCATACACATGATATCTCTGTATGCCATGCCCTTATGTCATAGGACCCATTTGCACATGTCAGATAGAGACAGGAAGACTGGAATAGAAAGGTAACAGAAGAATAGTCATCAGTGTCCAGTTGACAGCTCAGAGACCAACAGGAGTAAATGTTTAACAGCAGAACCCACGCTTGAGAAAATTCATATGCATAATGTCTTGAAGTCTAGCATTTAAGGTACCTCTGGTCCATGCAGGGAAACACTTGGACTAAAGAAACAAGAATGTTCTGAGGAAGCCAAGGTGAACAAATGAAGGGAAGACCCAGTGAAACACTGAGAGATTCTGCATTTTTGGAGAAATGAAGTACCAATGTGGTCATAGATAGTCAGTCCATGCTTGCGAATTGCAGCTGGACTTCTAAATATAAGGTTGATGTTTCATATGTCTTCACATAGATTTTTCCATAGACTCACATGACCCTTCATGGCAGATGATATCGAGTGTGTTATGAACAGCCTGTTGAAGGTGACAGAAATTTCACCAACTCTAAAGGAAATCTTGAAGATGTTGGATGATCCATATCGGGCAGTTGTGGAGGATGAAGCTTATTCTGGCTCCCCTGGAAGGTGTGAGACTGATTTTCCATGGCTGGAGAACCATGAGGCTCTCTCAGGAGAAGATGGTGACGAAATCAGTACAATTGACTCTCATTCAGGCTATAATGATTATGAGGAGGAAAGGGGTTCTCTTGAAGGATTTCAGGATGTTGTGAACTCAACACCTCAGATGGGTTCTTGGAGTGAAGTGACCCCAGATCTGGATGATTTTGAGGTTAGACTTAGTCTGCCTTATATCTAAAGACACACATGTTGATGCCTCATGAATTTGGGTATGTTTCTCTTATATTCTATGTATGAAATTATCACCCATGGGATCCCAGAGTACTCTAGTCTTATATTTTCAGTTGTGTAAGTAAGCAATATCTATGACTATCGGAAGCGCTACAGGTTAGAATTGATTTAGGATCACAATCATTCAGAAGTGACTGTTTCCTCCCCTCTTTCCTGTCTAAGGTGTGTGTTCTACTTGGACATGATTAGTAAACTTTGGAAATACACCTCTCTTTTACTTCCAATTGTAAATTGGACCAGATGTCTTGCACCTGTGGAATGTTAATTCCTTCTCCTCCAGTACCCTCTGTTCAGCCTTGGCTCTCCCTTATTTCTGCAATTTCTGTTAAGTAACAAGTTTCTTTCTATGAAATTCCAGCCCATGAAGATTGTCCAGATTACAGATGTTTGACCTTGCTTTCAGACTTGTGCTCCCTTTCATGCTTGCAGGGAGATTTGGGTGATGGTGAGGTTGAGGACTCAAGGGTTGGAGACATCATGAGACATGGGTCAGTTGAATGGCTTACAGCTAGCTTTGGTCAGTCCACCCAGGCAAATGCATGGGCTGGTCCAGACCATTGGAAATACCACAAACCTAGGGGTAATTGCTGCAACAACCCTTTCCTTGTGTTCCCAGTATGTCAGAGAACATCTATGGATGACTGCAGAGTATATGCAAACTGTAATTTTCTGGTGTCAATTTCTGTAGTGTGTCAGGTGTTGCCTTTTGTGCTCATTCAAGTTCCAAGATTCTTGTTATCAAGTTCTCCTGTACTCCATAAAGACCCTCTTTCACAAGTATCCTTCTCTCACCATTCTTTTGCAACCTGCTTGTGAGGTGGACAGATGCTCAACATCGTATGGAGACTGTGGAAGTGGGATGCACTGAAGGCTCAAAGAAAAAGGGGAAAAAGCAGCAACATTTTGTGCTTGATTTTGAGAATCCACTGGAACTTGATATGTCTAAATTTGAGCCCCCAGAGAATCCTAACTCAACCCTGTTGGTGCATCGTGGAGGGTCTTGTAGCTCACTTCTCCCACCAGACTTGCATTATGAGGCTCTCAATCTTGTGACCCTTTTCCTTAAGCCTACTGTCCAGGTTTCTCTGTCTCCCTCTCTCTCATGCTCAAATATCAATCAGCTTGTGCCAAAACTGCTAACGTGGCTATTTGTGGTAAGTTTTGGATGTTTCATGGAGGCATTCATTCAAGTTGAGAAACATGGAGGGATAATAGTAGCTATCCTAAAAAATGTTGATTCTACTTCCAAGGAACAAGGTCCTCCTGTTAAACAGGCCAAGTCTTGGTGGATAAGGGCTTGAGAAAACTTCAAGAGTTTGTGAATTTATTGAAGAGGGTCTTCTCTCATCAGAGTTGAAGGACCTTTGAAAAGAAGTTTTCTGAGCCCATTGACCAATTTGGTTCAAAACATGATACAAAACTTTCACCCTACCATTTTCCATTGAAGACTAAGGTCAAAAGGGTTTAAAGGGTCACCTGACACTTCTTTTCTCCAATTTGCAGTGCCTTGGAAAGTGGGGCAAACCAAAGTCAGGTATAATATCTATGATCCATACCTTGTTCAATGTACTAGAATAATATTCCATGCTTTTTGCATCATATTTCCATTCTGCAGATTTGGTGGTCTCTGATTTGGTGTAGTTCATACAATCATGACCTGAGCACATCCTAATGTCTATGACTTCTGTAGATAAGGCAAGGCCAAAGGGACATTGTGCAGAAGATTATGATATGGACTCTGGTAATGATGAAAGGGCTCCCTTATCTGACGGTTGCTGGCCTGAGGAGAATGACCATGGCGAATTGGACAATCTCTTTGAAAATAACCTTATCAATGCACCACCCAAGGTGATTTTTCCAGACATAATATAGCTTGGATTTGAACTTGATACCTGCATGCACTCCAACATATATATTGCATCATATTCTCAACCTTCCTGCATATATTGCTGCTCCCTGTTCTTGTCTTTGCTGTCAGTTCACTTTTTTCATTGCTTGAATGACAGGTCCGAAGGATCAGCATTAACTATAGAAAAACATCCAAGCAAGTGGATGTGCATATGCTGAAAGCAACTCTATGGGAAGGCCTTCAACACAAGCAAAAATGTGCAATTATTGTGAGTTGCTTTTAATTTTTATCTGTCCCAACAAAGGTGGTCTCTGTGATGCAGTTCAAGTTGGTTCTTTGAATTTAGAGTGATGATGATATACTTGTGCTCTTTAAGAGAGTGTTTGAGGAGAGTTAGACCCTGGAGAATGCTGGAACAAAGGTATTCCAGAGCACCACTGATCATGGTTGTGACCTCTCTTGGGAGTACAGATATTGAGATGGTCATTGGTCTAACAGCATAACTCCAGAATCAGTTCTTGAATCACTAGTTGAGGTGACTTCTACACCTTCAAAATGAGTCACTAACCTGATGTTCTAGTCTCCCTGCTAATGTGTTTTGTGCAGGGAGAAGAGTTTAGCCAGGATGAAGGGGGAATTTCCTTTCAAGACTTGCTGGATTTCCTGCCTGAAGATTGTCCAGCTGCTGCCCAAGAAGACATCTCTGTGCATATATGTTTCCTATGTTTACTGCACTTGGCAAATGAACATAACCTGTGTATTAAGGACTGCTCAACCATGGATGAACTCCGAATCTTTCAAGTTGTAAAACATGCTGCACTGGCATCAGATGTGGGAGATGGATAATAGATCTCAGCCCTGTGCTTGATTGAACATTTCTTGATGTATTGTGTTTCTGTTGATATTGTACAGTTGCTAAGCTGATGATGCAGAACTTCTTCCTCGCATGAAAAGATATTGTTAAATCAATGATATTGCCATTTACTTTTTCTTGCTTGGAGATCATAAAAATCTCTCATTGTGAACTGGAGCAGTTGATGCAATATGGTTTTCTGGTATGATTGTATGAAGGTTGACATGGTTCAAAGTTCAAAGTTTCTGTAAATACCTTTCCATAGGGAAATTTGGCACAATCAGATTTTCATCAAAGTCTACTGAAAGGTTTTGGGTGTACGCAGAGATGCAAAACTCTGGTATGGAATTTCTAGAATTCAAGCCATGTCATTCTTTTTCAAAATAAATGTGAGATGTTATTCCTTTCAATCCTCTTTCAATGTATTAAATTTAATGAATGTAAGAAATGCTTCGAAAGCTTTTAATTTAACAGGAAAAAAGTAACATCTTTTTAAATTTGAATAGAAATGGTCCTGTTGTAAAGAGAATTAGATCATATCCCAATAGCAAATAGATGGGATTTTCCATTAGTTTAATGGGGAAGAAATTGGTTATTAATTATTCAATTGTGCCTCAGGAAATATTTAGTACTATTGTTGAATTCTAAAAATATTGTTTTGTTTGTTACTGTTTAAACTTTAAAATTACTGAATGGAATGAAAATGGGAAAGAATGGGATAAAAAAAATTGTAATTTAAGAACCTATGATGATATCCAAGTTTGGGAGAAGGAATTCTTGTAGTAATGGCTTAGGGATGGTTTTCAAGTAAATCTCATATACTTCCTCCCCTCTCTTCAAAACCCTGGCATGATTCATGATTTGAAACAAAAAAACAGGAGAAAATAATTTAGATTGTGCTAAAATTATCAATCATGGGAAAAAGATTGTAAATACTTTGTGTAGTTATATTTCATCCAATAACAAGGAAATAATAAGGAAGCAAAAAAAAAAATTAATTTTTTTTT
>Ga0209208_10012477_pt1 | contig 10755 bp, 7 predicted proteins | sample S1TSphfallax_3_FD_187694 | JGI IMG/M metagenome (GOLD analysis project Ga0209208, IMG submission 187694) | Host-associated microbial communities from peat moss isolated from Minnesota, USA - S1T2_Fd - Sphagnum fallax MG (SPAdes) (version 2) | ecosystem: Host-associated > Plants > Peat moss >... | reverse complement strand
CCGATTTATCTTGCGTTGATGGCTGCGATAACGGCAGGGCTCATCTACTGGTGCGGGATTGCGCGCCGTCGGGCCCTTAAGATCGTGGGATGGTATCTGGCCGCGAATTCGATTCTGGTCGTGCTGGCGGCAGCCCTATTTGCGGTCGGTTGAAGGTTGGATTTTAAGCAAGAATGACGCCCTCGTCCGGGGCAGCTAACCGAACTTGACGGATTCGGCTGTTCGGCGACGGTAAGTTATTGATGTGATTGAGGCGCACTCCCGAAGGTCGGCACTACACGGCGTTGGCGGCTGCGGCCTGGACGGCCAGCGCGTGCGCTTGCGCGAGGGGGGCACGCGCTCGGTCCAAAACACCTCCAGATCCGTGTCGCCGCATGATCCGCATGCGCGCCACTGCCGCCAGGGGGTAGGTCTTCACTACGCGCGTTTCCGCTGAAAGTGCGCCAGCGACATGAAGAAAATCAAAGCCTAGGCGTGAGCCGCCAGGGACCGGGCGGCCTTTTTCAAGTCGAATCCGTCAAGTTCGGCTAACATGCCGGATTGCATGCTTTGATGCTGACGGTGTATTCACCAACGGCCTGCCCGCCCGGACCCTCTTTTTTGATCTTGAATTCTTGCGAGCCGATGATCACGTCTTCCCCGGTTTTCAAGGGGACTTCGAAAACGCCGGTGGGAGCCGCTTTCTCAAATAGGAAATGCACCGGTTGGTATTGGAGTGGGTACGATATGATGCCGAAGCTTTCGTGAAGTCCCAGCGGGGACAAATACAGCGCTATGACTTTCGTGCGGTCATTCGTATCCCGACGTGCTGCGCCGACCAGGATGGATAATTTGTCTTGGGTTGCTGTTCCGGTAATCTCGAAAAAGAAAGAACTGGGAACGGCGAGGAGGGAGAAACCAGAGCCTTCTGCAGAATACAAACCTTTCATTGCTCGAGTCATGGTCGCGCCGGTAGGCACAGTTGTCGGGTTGATGTAGAAACGCTTCTGTACGGCGCTCGCCATCAAATTCGGATACAGCACGCTAAGAGCATTCTCGCGCAGCTGATAGTTGTTCGCGAATCCTTCGATGCGCCCCTTCAAGGGTATCGTGGCTCCGGCCGCATCTTTTGGGTAGTGAAGTGTGATCTGAGCGACAACGTCATAAGTGTATTCCCAATACACCTGGTTGTCGTGAAAAAACGTGGCGTGCATATGGGCCGTTACGGGACCAGCGAATTGCTCGCAGTATTGATCCATATAATGGTCGAGCAATAAACTGGATCCATCGAAGAAAAATCCTATTAAATTGCCTGCATCGAATTTCAGATATGTCTTATCCTTGATCACCGTTCCGGGAACACCCGGGATCGTTTCGCGGGAAAGCGTATTGATGTTCTTGGTAAATTGTTGATACGCAATCCCAGCCCATTTGCTGCCTGTCACCGCCTCGATCTTAGGGCCCGCATAGTCCGCCACGAAGTCCTGGGCAAATGCGATCACGACTTCCCCGGCTTCGTTTGTGAAGAAATTCATCATCGAAGAGACTATCTTGATTCCTTCCGCGGCGATCTCCAGGTTGTCGCATACGAGCTCGCCCTGCGTGACCTCGTGCCACTTTGACTCAGCCTGCACGGACAAATCGTCAGCGTTGCCAAGATACTTGATCGTCTGTTCGCGATCCTGATCAGTGACCACTTTCCAGGGACCCGTCACTTTGGGATCATCCGCCGCCTTGATCAAGGCCGCCAGGTTGTCACTCAATTGCCTGGCATAGGTGTTCATTTCGTTAACCTGGGCAGCCATCTTCCGAATCTTATCGATCGCGGGCTGCTTCTGCGGCGACGGAGGCAGGTTCTGCATCTTCGATGTCAACTCCTCCAGAATTTTTTGCGATGTATCCAGAATCTTCGGGAGGGCTTCGGTGACCCGTGAACTCAGCGCGGCCGGATCTTCAGCATGAAAGACCGCATGGGCCTTCCCTCTGTCATCCGGGCCGGTCGCGACAACGGTGTAGTCTCCTGAAACGGTCGGGGTGAAGCTGACCTTAAACGTACCGTCCTCGTTCACGGTGCCCGATAACTCGGCCGATTGGGGAGGTGATGCCTTTGGGGCCTCGATTGAAAAGGATACGTGGTTATTGAGGATGCCGATCGCCGTACCGGTCAAGTCGACTGCATGATTCTTCAACACGATCGACGGCGTTGCCTGCAGTGTGATCGGAAGCGCATCGTCGTCCGCGGCATCGTCGGTGGCCGTCGCCATACTGCCCCACAAAGAAATAAGCATAGCGGTGAGCACGATCAATGCTCGGTGTCTGCGCGTCGAGATACGGCGGCAAGCGCGGGTTTTCCTCACATCGTTCAACAGCTCGGGAAAAGCTCTTTGCATATCTCACGTAACACTTCCGCGCCGCAGAACCGGACATGGGTCACCCGAATCGCGATCTGCTCACCGTTACGGAAGCCGCTGGCATTTTCGACAAGCTTGGCCTCTTTGTTTCACTGCCTCCGTCGCTCCAGACCCCGCAACGATGTTCCCAGCTTTTCCACCTCGCCGATGTTCATCGCCGGGCGCGGGCGGCGCCCCGGCCGCCATGGCGGTCGTGATTCCCAGAGCGGCCGCCGATGGGGAAATCGCGATCTCGGTAGATCCCAACCGGTTACCCCGCCGCGTCTCGCATCTTCTTCACCGCAGTCTTCGCCGCCGCCACCATCGACGCCTGTAGCCCCGAACCCGCCACCTGCGGCGACGACGCACTCACACACAGCAACACCTCCCCCACCAGCACCCACAGCTCATGACGCCTTTCATCTTGACTAAAGTACGCCCCGTCCCCCACTCCGCTCACCTCCGTCACCGTCCTTCCCTGCACTGGCGTCCTCTCTAGCATCTTGAACATCTCCGCCGGCGTCATGCCCATCATCGCTGTCAAACCCTCGCGCACTGAGACCGTGCCGTTATTCCCATTACCGTCAAATGTGCACTGTTTGCCTACGTCCGTGTTATCCAGCTCCTTTCCAGCTGAAACCGGCGCCCCATTGATCCCTGCCGCCGTCGCCTGGCTCATCAACTCGCAAGCCGGCACAAACGTCTCCGCCCGCGCCCCGCTTGCCACGACCAGCGAAACCAAAACCCACAATGTCAGCCGCATCGCTAAACCCCCATGAATATTTCGCCAAAAGCCGCAAAGCCTCCGCCGCTTTCGTTAACGGCAACTAATTTGAGTTATGCATGGCGCTTCTCATTTCGGCGGTGTGAATTTGAAGACGTCATCGGCAAGCTGCGGATTCGCTTGCGGGATGAAGGTCGTGGTGGTGCGGTTCAGGGTACCCTGCGGGGAAGGCGCTTCCTCGGTGACTTTGCGGACTAGATAGGTGTCCGCCTCGATCCAGACGGTGAGCTTACGGACGTTGACCTGTTTGCCGGTACCGACGTAGAGATCGCTGGTGCCGCCTTCCAGCCGGTGACACTTCTTCTCGCCGCAGGATTCGATACCCGCATCGCGCTCCGGAACGAAGTGTTGAAACGCGCTCGGCAGATTGGCCTTCCCATAGAGAAGCGATGGAATCTTGCTGCTGACCGCATTGGTCGGGTAGTCGTTCAAAGTGATCGCCCCGGTATTTTTCGGATTGGGAAAATCAGTCACCTGTCCGGTGGCTTTCCACCAGGAGTGAAACGCGTCCGGGTCGCCCGTGATGACGAGCCGATCGCCGCCGCCCTTGCGGAAATCCAGCAGGAAGTAACGCGGGTTACGGTTGAAAGCCGTACTGAATTTGTGTTCATCATACGCCGTCGGTGAGTACTCGTAGATCACCGTGCCGGTGTCCGAGTAGCTGTTCAGCGCCTCGTATGTGGAACGCACGTGCTCGAGGATGGTCGCCGGAGACTCTTGCGCCTGCGAGGCTGCGGACGCGAGCATCAGAATCACCGCCGAAGCGCCGAGAACGATTGTCTTCATTGAACGATTTCCTTCCACCCGCATCACCCACACAGTTCCTGTGGCCACGTACTCAAGGAACACGGCTGCAGTACTTGACCGGACATTCGACGTCACACGAACTCGGGTCGAATGCAGCGCTGCCGCTTGTTGATCGCATGTCGATGCTTACCGGCGGCGGGTGGCGCCAAGGCCCACGCCGGTCAACATCACCGCCATGACCGTCATCGCCGCGAGCGGTTCCCAGTTACTCGTACCGCGGTCGATTCTCGCCGTGGTCGGTTTGCCCGGCAGATACATCACCGGCACGGTGTCGCCGACTTTGAAGGGTGAGGGGCGAGCACCGGTACGATCGTGGAAACGCACAACCGTACCCTCCGGCCCGGTGTACTGCACCACCGGAAAGAGGAAAATATCGCCGCTATTTCCCGGGGCGGCCTCGTTGAGTTCAATGACGATGCCTGACGTGCGCACGCCGTGTCGCAGTTCCAGCAGACCGCGCGCCTGCCAGAAGTCGAGTGCGAAGGTCACCAAACCCAGGACGATGAAGATCACGCCGGTACGGCGCGACTTCGAGCCGGCGCTCGTCACTTGCAGCGTCAATGTCGGCGACGCCCCCAGGGATTCTGCGGGCTCGATGGGCATCGCGCTCCAGGGCGCCGGCGCTGCAACCGGCTGCAGCTTGGTGAGCAGGCGCTTCACGCGGCGCCAAAGCCAGTGCGCCATGCACGCGACCGCGAGTACCATGATGACCCAAACGATGAGGCTGTGTTTCACCACCGTCGTACCAACAAAGATGAGCCAGGCGCCACTCAGCAGCAGTCCGATGGCGAGCGCCCACAGGAGGGGGGCATGCTGTTCACGCGCCTCGTCCGGCTTATCGAGCATCACCTGGATCGGGGCGTGCCGGCCGGTCTGAAGCCCCTGCGGGCTGTTGCTACCTTGGACGGACGTCGCCTGGCGGGGCTCACCGCTGGGCAGCGCATAGCGATACACGCCATGAAAATAGGGTCCCCGCCGGCGAACGCCGATGATCTCTCCGTCAACCTGCAGTCCGCGCAGTCGCCAGGAGGCGAGGGTGTTGAGTATTGCCGCGCCGATCAGCAGCAGGCACAGCCCACCCAATAAGTCGACTATCTGTCCGGCAAAGAGTCCAGAGCCGAGCTGAAGCGAAAAACTGTTGAAGTTCATTTTACCCTCGCGACCTCGCTGACTGGTTGCTCACGAAGCGCCCCCCTCGATCCGATGGAGCGGGAAGACGCTGCGTTGCACTCGCGTCAATCGGAAAGAACACGCCCGCTGCACGGGACCGGACATTTGCGCTGGCGCTGGTCCGGCGGGTCCGAGGCCCGGCACCCAATCGATCTCATGCCGCGTCGCGCGTCGCGTGTCGTGGAGTCGTGTATCGCCGGAATGTCCGACCCAGTAGCTTTTCGGTGTTCTACAGGCGGAAGCAATCATGTCAGTCCGTCGGCCGAAGCGTTGTACGCACCGTGCAGACCCGGTTGACTTCAAGCTCATAAACATTGGGGATCTGAATGAAATCACGTGTGACGAAGAGGGTATGTGTCGCCTTGGCTTTATTCGCCGGAACGACAGGGTATGTCGCGGCGGCGGGCGAGCCGCCCGAGCCACCGCAGCGTCCCACGACTTTCAAGCCGCCTGAACTCGAGGAAGCGGCAATTCCCCCAGAAGAACCCACGCTTACCGTGCCGCATGCGGGCTTTGCAACACCGTCTGCGTTCAATGCCCTCCCGACCACTGCAGCGCCTGGGTCACAGACGCTCAGTGGTCCGGTAACGCTGAGCTACAGCGGGACTGCGAATGCCTTCTCGGTGACGCAGGGCGGCACCGGCCGTGGTGTGAGTGCCTCGATAACCAATGCCAAAAATAGTATGAGCACCCTGTACGGCGACACCACGGGATCGGGCGCCGGAGTGATGGGATCCAATCTCGGCACGCTCGGACCCGGCGGTAAGTTCCAGGTCACCAACGCCAACAGCGCGCAAGCCGGCGCATTCGGCACCACCAGTGGCACTGGTCCCGGCATCCTGGGAACCATCACCAACAAGACGAGCCGGTACCCGGCGGTTTTGGGCCAGAGCACGACCAGCGCCAATGGGATCGGTGTGGAGGGCAAGGGCAATTATTACGGTGTGTATGGTCTCGTTCCGTCCTCGGCGAAGAGCACGTTCACGGCGGGGGTGTTGGGCGAAACGGATGTGACCGGAGGCGGAAACCCGAACTACGCCGTGTACGGGTATTCAGCCAACGGCGACGGCATTGGTGTCGGAGCGACGGCCGACAGTGGCTATGGAATGTATGCGTACAGCAATTCGAACTACGCGGTATACGCGTTCAGTGCCACGGCTTCGGCTATTTATGCCAGTTCGCCTTATCAAGCTCTCTATGCGGAAAGCAGCTACGGCAGTGCGGTGTATGCCAAAAACGCCAGCGGTACAGGCGTTTACGGGGAGTCCACCACCGGGGACGGTGTGTCCGGGTATTCCGACAGCGGGAGGGCCGGTAACTTCGTGGGCGATGTGGTTGTCACAAAAACGCTGACCGTGGGAAGTGTCGTATATTCCAGCGACAAGAACTTGAAAACCGATATGCGTGAGATCGACGCAATGGATCTGCTGGAGCGCGTCAGCGAGTTGCCGATCACTTCGTGGACCTACAAAAGAGATCCGCACAAACGCCACGTGGGTCCCATGGCCCAGGATTTTCATGCCGCCTTCGGACTGAATGGTGACGACGAAACACACATCAGTGAGGTCGACATTGCCGGCGTCAGCCTTGCCGCGATCAAGGCACTCAATGGCGAGTTGAAAGCCGAGAAGGCCGCGCAGGAAGCACAGATTGCTGCACAGACCGCGCAGATTGCAGAACAGGCAGCGCAGATCGCAGAACTCCGTGCCACGCTGGCCACCCAGGCACGAACGGACGCGGAAATGAAACAGCAGTTCGCCGACTTGAGTGCTGCGCTCGAGAAACTCCAAGCGGGCCGTGTAGCGGCCAATCGTTGAGGCCTCACCGGCCCAAACCTGGCGCAGTCGATAAGTCGCGTCGAATCCGAGTGCCACGCGGGTGTCCGGTTCAGCACCCTGTCGGTGTTCTACCCGGAAGGAGGTATTCAAATGCATAACACTTCGAACAAGCGATGGCTTTTAGTCATTGGCGGCAGCCTGGTCGTATTGAGCGGTTCAGCATCGGCGGACGCCGCGTACCAGGATACAAGTCAGATCACCGGCGGAGCATTGGTGCAGATGTTCCGATCCATTCCCTTCATGCCGAAGAGCGCCAAGCAGGTGCTCGAACCCATGGTGACCAATGTGGAGCTGCATGGCAACCAACTGGCGATGGTGTCGAAGGTTTCCACCGAGATCATCGATCTCGACCAGGAAACCATCACCCGTATCGATAATGACAGGAAAAGCTACACGGTCACGACGTTCGATGAAATGCGCCAGGCATTCAAGGACGGTTCAAAAAAAATCGCGGACGCGGCGAACGATCCGAAAGAACCCGCCGCGGAAGCGCAGCGCCAGCCGCAGTACACCGTCACTTTTGACGTGTCCGTCGTCGATACCGGCAAATCCAAAACCATCAACGGTGTGGCCGCGAAGGAGCAGATCCTGACCATGAAGGCGCACGTCACGCCCGTGGTTCCTCCGCCCCCCGATCAGCCTCAATCCGTCACCTATAGCATGATTACGGACATCTGGAGCGCACCCGAACCCCCCGAAATGCGGGCCGTCGATGACTTCTATGTCCGTTATGGCAAGAAGCTCAGGCAAGGGGTCGACAGCGCGGCCATTCTTAAATCCATGCAACCCGGAATCAACCAAGCCGGCATGTCCTCGCTGTTCGCAAGCCAGCCCGGCATGGGCGCCGCAATGCCTGACATGATGAAACAAATCGCGACCGAAATGGAGAAGATCAAAGGGGTTCGCCTACTCACGATCACCCGCATCGGGGGTGAGGCGATGGTTGCGCCATCAGCGGACCCGGCGACGGTTACTGCCGCAGCAGGAAGTTCCGGATCCGCCATGAGCAATGCGGGCACCGTGGCCGCGAAGCAGGTGGCCACCGATACGACGTCTGCCGCCGTAAGCGAACAGGTCAACCGATTGGGTGTCATCGGCTCCGCCTTTGGCAATTCGATGGTGGGTGTGTTTCGCCATACCGTGGCAACCACGCCAAGTGCCCCGCCGCCGCCCAACGCGAAGAGCGGGCAGGCCGCGGGGTCGGACGGTGTTCTTTTGGAGATGACCTCGCAGAAAGGCTCTTTTTCTGCGGACCCTGTGTCCGCAGCCTTTTTCCAAGTTCCAGCCGGATACGTCAAGGCCGAATAGTCGATTGGAAACCCAATGAAATGACAAGTCCATCCAGGCGTCGCTTGCTTTGGCAGCAGCCATCAACAGTGTCGTTGTCGAGATGAAACCCGGCCCCAAGGGTTGCCGTGGGGCCGGGCAATCCGATGGGGCTGGGTTCGAGCGCCCGGCTATGGCGCTCAGCGTTTGCAAGACGCTGACCGACGGTATCGGCAATCAGTCATGCGTCGAAGGAAGTTTCAACAGCGTAGTCGAGCAGGTTTCCGGAGCGGCGGTTCCCGCGAACTCACCCTGGTCTGAGCCTGTGCCAACCGGGCATCCCGAGTTTCCCTTAGGACACAAACTGATGTAATCGGAGCCGATCTGGCCCGGGCCGAGATATGCCGGGTCGCTGCTGCTGATGCTCACCGTCAGCACTTTGCCATCGCTCGATAGGCACCCGGTCCCCGTGGAGGTCAAAATGACCGAGCCGGCGGTCTTCGTGAAGCCCGACCACGGTACGCAGTTGCCTTCCGCGGGCAAGGAAAATCCTTTCCCGATGAACGTGGTGCCGCCTTTGCCGAAGCCGCCGTCCACCGCTATGCAGTAGTTCGATTCGGCGGCTTGGGCGGCGGCAGTAATCAAGGCCGCAAGGGCGGAGGATAGCACGGTCGTGGTCAGTTTCTTATGATGGTTCAAGAGAGTCTCCTTTGTGTGTTGCGGGACAATTACCAATACACGGCCGGGAAGCCAAAGCGGACATCACGGGGCGCTCGCGAAGCGCAACAGAGATAGGGCAGTGTTGGTTACAGCGCGGCCGAGGGAGTCGACGTGGCGGCGCGCGCAGCGGCTCGGGCGGACAGCAGATCGGTACTGGACGGATCGTCGTACCGGGCCAGGGCGTCGACCGCCTTCTCTGCCCACGCGCGCGCACCGTCGAGATCGCCCGCAGCCCTGAGGGTCGCACTTCGCACCAGCCAAACTGCGGGAACGGCGCGGATGTCGTATTGACCCGTAACGCCGTCCAGTGACGCCAGAGCGGTTGCGCTCAATTCCAATGCGCGGGGCACTTCCCGGCGAGCGAGCTCAGCCAATGCAAGATCCGCCTGCGCCAAGCTGACCTCGATCGGGTGAAGGCCCTGTGATGCCGTGAGCACACCGCGAAGACTCGCCTCCGCTGCCGCAAAATCGGCCGTGCCGGGCAATGAGTGTTGCAGCAGAAAGCGTCCCCAGCGTTCGCGGATGCTGAGCGCCGGGCGGCTCGCGGGCGGATCCTTGCGCAGTGTCTCCTCGAGCGCGGCCTGCAGCTCGGCACGAGCTTCCGCTGCCCGGCCCGCGCGGTCATAGGCGTCGCCGAGCAGCTGCCGAAGCCGCCGCAAGTCCGACTCATCGTGCGGCCGCACCGCGTAAACCCGCTCGGCCGCCTCGAGCAGGGGAATTGCCTCACGCGGCTGCCCTTCGGCGCAAAGCGAGGCGGCGTAGAGCATGCGCAGAAGCGTATCGTCGGTCGTCGCCTGCCAATCGGCGGTGACTTTGCCCAGCGTATCCCGGAACATTGCCAGGGCAGCGTCGCGCTCGCCGCGTGAGTGCAGCATGAATGCATGCCTTGCCTGGATCATCCAGTACAAGCCGTGTTTTTCGCCGAATGTTTTCCGCTCCAGTTCCGTTGCCTGATCGTATTGCCGACCGGCCGCCGCGAAATCCCCCTGAGCTTCCTCACAGCGTGCGAGGTTCGCGAACATCACAAAGAGATCACCGTCGTCGCGGTCTGCAGCAACCTGCTCCACCGCGATCGCCTGTCGATTCAGGCGGCACGCTCCCGCGAAGTCTTCGCTCAAATTGTGCAGCGTCGCAAGATTGGCGAGTGCGGACGCATAGTCATCACCATGAGGCGACAATTCCTCATACAGCGCGATCGCGTGCTCGAGCGCCTGACGGCGAGCGTCAAGGGTTCCGGCCTCGGCCTTTAGCGCCTGTTCCTTTGCAAGCCACCATCCGGCCCGCAGCAAATCGTGATTCCGTCCCGCGGCATTCAGCAGGGCATCGATCCGCTCGAGCTGGGCCTCGGCCTCTGCGTAATTCTGGGCGTAGATCGCTGCCCATGCGTCGGTGAGCATCCCCTGAATGACTATCGGGTGCAATGGACCATACTGGCGGCGGGCGAGTTCGACACGACGCTTCTGCAGCGCCTCGAACCGGGCACTGTCATTGAGGTAGCCATAAATGTCGGCGACCAGCCCCAGTAGTTCAATCTGCAGCACGGGTTGTCCATTGAACTCGCGCTCGATGCGCCCGGCATTGGCGTCGATGAGTTCCTTGGCGGTGATGTCCGTCCTTGGTTTGTCCTGCGCGACCCGCGGATCCACTGCGCGAAACATGCTGACCAGGAAATTTTTGGTGGCGGTGGCGCGATCAGCCTCGCGCTGGGCCTGGGTCCATTGCCAGGCGGTGCCGGCGAACCCAATGCCAAGCGCGATGAACAAAGCGGCTGCGGCCGTCAGCGGCCATCGATTGCGCCGGA
>Ga0209208_10012476_pt1 | contig 10755 bp, 5 predicted proteins | sample S1TSphfallax_3_FD_187694 | JGI IMG/M metagenome (GOLD analysis project Ga0209208, IMG submission 187694) | Host-associated microbial communities from peat moss isolated from Minnesota, USA - S1T2_Fd - Sphagnum fallax MG (SPAdes) (version 2) | ecosystem: Host-associated > Plants > Peat moss >... | reverse complement strand
CTATCTCCTCCTATGCATGGTATGGAATTATTATTTTTAGAATGAAAACAAAGGCTTTCTAATTCCACAAACCATATGGGGATGGAAGAAAAAGTCCATTATGTTGTCTTTTGTGAGTGGGCTAGGGTTAGAAAAATGAAGTTCATGCTTGCAAATGAAATAACCTTAAGAATATATGGTTTTGTAGATATTATCATTGGGCCATTTCTTCAAACCTTTAAGAAATAAATTTTCCTTTTTAAGTTCTAAAACTCAAGGTAAACATTAAACACCCATTCCTTTTTTTAACAAATCATTTTAACATGACTTTGTAAATATGAATGAAAACACATTAAGGTTTGTACTTTTTGGCATATGTGGAGTCCATACTAGTGTTAAAATAAAAGCCCATTTTACATTGTAGCAGAATATATTATATTACACAAGTCATATGGCAAAATTAAACAATTTTTTTTTACTTATAAATTTTATTGTATCAAAAATTTACATTAAAAAAATGAGAAGTTGAATCATTAATTCAAATGAATAAAGGAATTTATTTTTAAAAATCCATATTTCATTGTATATTTCAATTTATGGTTTTCAAAATCTTTCAAAATTGTTTTCCTTTGTATCAATGGCATCACACTACTTTCTACATTAAAAAAATCACTCAATTAAACTATATGGTAAATATAATAAGTCAATCATATGATATGGACCATGATGCTAAGGTTTTGGCACTTCAAAAATCCAATATGTTATGGTAATTCAAAATCTATTCATAAAATTCATACAATGTGATCATATCACATGTAATATATATTTTTGAATCCTTTTCACATGTTATTCATTTATATTTTGTTCCATGGCCCATGATTGATAATCCAACAAGTTGTGACATGATTATGTACTCCACCTTAGTGTGCTTTCACTCATGCATTGTGGGTTTTTTTTTGTTGAAAGAATTGATGAAATTTCAACATAAGGTTTAAATCTTAAATTCCATAATGTCAACTCCCCCCTCCCCCTCCCCCCTTTTAATTTTCCGAATGTTGCATGCTTTGGAGAATTTGGAAACAAAACCCCTTATTGAACCTCTATTGTTTCCAAATTGAAAACTAAATTGAATAGATTGAATTTTGAAGTGAAAAGTAAAAAAAAAGATATTTGGGCCACTTTGACAAAGTTGGCCCATTTTAAATTGCAAGAAATTTAACACTTACAAAATCTAAACAATAGACTAAAAATGTCATTTAATGATAATGAAATTTCTATTACAACTACCCCACCCATAGCTTTTAATGGGTCTCAATTTTTTTTCATGTCCAACATATTGCATTAATTGCTTCCTTATCCTCATGCATGAACATGAAAAATGAAACAATATAAGGTGAATGATTATTTAAATTGAACCACCTTGGCTAACCATTATAATTGACCAATCGATAATGATAATTTGATTATGCATTTCCTTTTACAATCATTAAATCTTGTGCATATTTACTACCCCAAATTGACATAAATGTTGCATTCCATCTAAAATATATTGTGGAGTGTATTACTGAAATTATTATTAATTAGTTGTGGGTGCATCCAAAGCATTCCAAAAAAAATGGTAATGGATTTGGAAGGCACTTAATATCCATGAATATCCCTCCTTATAAAAAACAAACAGGAATTTTACACTTCTCCTTCAAATTGAGAGGGAAATTATGTCTACTTATAGGTGTAAGATCCTTGTCACTTTTAAGGAATAGGTGTAAAAGCTAGCCCTCACATGGTGTTTGTCGTTGCCTTAACACCAAGTTAACAACATCATGTGGTAAGAAGGTCAATGTTAATCATCATCAAGTTAACAACTTAGTTACATAAAACGTGTAGGCTGTCCACAACACATTTTCCATGATAACAACCATCATTATTGTCAAGTATTTATTATAGAACATTAATTTTATGTAGGATTGTATTTTTTATTGGAATGCAATTAAGTTTGAACAAGGTTTTAGATGTTTCTTGGTTGGGGGGTTTATCCCCATGGTGTGATTTTAGAATTTCATATTTTATGTTTCGAAATTTAAAAACCCATAATGAAAACAACATTGTTATTTTGGTATTTTGCTATGCTTTGACTTTGGATTTTTTTGGATTATAAACGAGTTTTTTAATTTGTGTGCATGTTTTCATGTATTTAATTTTGTTGATCTTGATAATTTTGGGCGTCAATCTTGTTGCATACATTGCATACAATATTGTTTCGTCATTGAAATTAGCAAACCTATGATAGATATTCTTTCTCTATCTCTTATTTTGTGTTGTTAGTTTATTGAATCCTTTGTTTCCTTGCACTTTTTTTAATTTTGCAATTGTTTCTACAATGATTTATGTTGTTTAATGTTTGTGATTTCTATGTTACATGTGTCTACAAGGTTTTATGTTATGAGTTTGCAATGTTTCACCATTGGTGCAACATTGAAAAAACTCTCTCTTTAGTGTTTTGTTGTCAAATTGTTGCATCTTCTATCTCAAGATTTTCACTTTATATTTATTTAGTCACATTTGCAAAAGTTCCATGCTATTTTTTGTTTGCATTCTTATTCTTGCATGTGTCTATAGGGTTTCATTTTGGTATATTGTAATGTTTTGTGATTGGTGTAACATGGAAAAATCTATTCTTTTCTTGTTTTGTTATCAATTTGTTGCATCCTTTGTTTATTTACACTTTGTCTTTGTTGTACTAAACAACACCAAAATTTGAAGTCATAGAACTTGAAAGTATGTTCCTCCCACCAACACCAAATTATGTACATTTGTAGTGCAATTTGAAATATTTGTTTTGTACAAAGACATGTAGTGATGTTCAAATGGGAAATAATGGTGTTTATGGGCTTCAACTTCACACTTGTTTTCTGATTACCATTTTCAATTATTACAAAATTTATTTTATTTATGCATGTTTCATGTTGTTGGTTCTAATGGACCAATATTAGTGGTCATTATTGATTATTGATTTTGTCCTTTTGATTCAAACTTTACGACACCAATTTGTGAATATTGGCCCCTCTTGATGAAAATGGTGGTGCATTCACCCACCATCATGTTGGTTGACTCCAATCTTGACCTATTTTGTGGTGTGGAATTTTGCAATCTTTGGTGTGTTTTGTGCCTATGTTAGAATCTATGAATGCATTAATGAAATTTGCCCAACTACGTGATGGTTTTATTTGTGATTTTGTGGCCATGGTGAAGATTTGCCAAAACAATTTGCATAGACTTTATGTGGATCATGTTGTACCTTTCACTAATGAACTTTTTTCAAGGCTTCCATGCACTAATGGAAATAAATCATGATTATATTTCTTTGAAGTGAATCACAAACCTCAACATAAGGACCTAGAGTTTTCAAATAAGTAAAGTAATATAGTAAGGCTACCTCCCCCCCACCCCCTTCTTTTATTGTGATTTGCAAGTTTGGACCTTGTGGAATTTAATGGACAACATATTTGGGCAAGGCATAATAAGAGCTTGGAAATTGGGTGATAACTTTGTGACCTAAAAAAATTATCTTGTTGTGAATGGGGTAAAACAGAAAATGTTGGTTGTTGTTGTTCAATTTATTAATGAGTTGGGAATGTGTTTTCATTCATAAGAATTCGTGCATGCATTAGGGGTGGTCTACCTTCAATATTGCTTATAGGATGATCTAGAAGGCAAGTTTGAACCACATTTGAATACTTTCGTGAAATCCTTATATTGCACCCCTCAAAAGATTGGCCCTTAAGAACAATGGGTTCTTCCATCAAGTTGGATGTTGTAACATTAGATTTGCAAATATTCACCTTTGTTTTGTCAATGTAGAACAATTCACAAATTGCCATGGCCCCTTTGCATTTGGTTAATCCTCTAACCCAATTGTGAAAGGGATTTATTATTAACCACATTGTCAATCAATGCACCACACAATAGTATAATTGGCAAACGTTGTTGTTATCCAAGTGATTGGATCAATCAAAGATGAATGGACTTTCAACACTTTAAACTTCATCAAATCAAAGCTAACTAGGTTTACCAATCACCTTGATTTGGTGATCCAAATGCTTTTACAAGAAAATAATATTCTCGAAAACTTTCCTCGTGATGTTGCCATCCAAGGATGGAAGGCAATGTCTATTTGGTATGGTTTTGATGCATAACTTGAACCTTTTTTATTTTGCAAAATATTCAAATTGTGAAGCAAATTACCTCTTGAGACTTGTTATACTAATTGAAATTGGTACAATTTGTACAATGATCACCAAGCTATGAATTATTGGCATTGGGCATTTGCTTATGGTGAACAACTTGATCACAAAGTCATACTTTGGTGGCCTTTGCTTCCATAATCATGGCTTATTTAGTAAATGACATTGGCATATCAACACATCAAGGTCATTGTTTTAAAAAAAATAACACTACACTCCTTTACTTTGTGTAGGGCAACCATGTGTTGCAATGGGCAAGGATGTTTCTACTAGGGTCTAATTCCCCCACTTGATAGTTTTGTTGAAAAAATATAGTTAGCTCAATCAAGTAGTCACATTATAGGTTCTTTTCATAGTAAATTGTAATTTATTCAACATTGAAGTTTATGCATTCGCAAATTTCATTTAAAAACCAATGAATTCATTTTCCATAATAATATAAAATTTGACCAAATGACACACAAAGTAGCATATTACTTTGGATTTTGGCACATGAAATTGCCAAAATTTTCACTTTTGCAAATTGAAAAAAAACCCATTGTCCTTATTATATAGGTAAAATCAAACTAGATAGATGTGCCCCCATTTCATAGTAAAAGAACATGGTTTTTGGGTGGAGGTCATTTCTTTGTGTGGAGTAGGAAATTTCACTCAATTCACCCATTGAAAACTACTAATCAATTTTAAATAGATGAATTGGAGTACTTAGATAGGCTAATAGAGGATTATGTGCAAGTTTACAAATGTGGAAATCAACTTTTCTTTAAGATTGGGGCCTTGTGAATTACAACAAACTTTGTCCATTGATGCAAAAAGGAAATGACTCATGGAAAATGATGTACTCATGCAAAATCAAGATTATATGCAAACATTTGAAGGAATGCATGCATATATATATGGGAATGATGTCAAATTTATAATATGCCATGAGAAGGATGCATGCATGCATGGAATGGGACACACATTCCATTGGCAACTTTTATTAGACAACAAGTTAAGGGCTTGAAATGTGGGCTATAGGTAGATAGGCTGGGGGCATTCCAAAAATAAGGTGTTTAAAACAAGGCATTAATTAACCAAGTCCACATTTTTATGATGGGCTATACCCATCATAAAACAAGAGGTGAAGACTATCATGAACCTAAACTTATGTAGATAACAAGGTGAATAACATGGAAGGTTTTACACCTACATTGAGGTAATTTCCTTAAAGCACTTCCAATAGCACATTGCAGAACAAATATTGCATGAAGAAGAAAATTTATTATACCATTTTGGAGTAGGAAAATGGCTTTGAGCCAACATTTTCACACAAAATTCGAAAGTGGGCAAGATGCATTTCACAATCCAGTTTTTTTTTGTTATTGGTCAAACTAATTGATTGATTGGTTCAAGTGTTTGTTATTACTGTTATCCACCTTTTATAATGTTAGTTTTTTGTTTATGGGTGAAGCATGAGAACAATAAACCATGCATTTTGGATGTGAAATTTACTCTTAAAGGGCCACTTGTCAAAAAAAGATGTTAAATAAGCCAAGGAAATTAAATATGTTCACAAAATAATGTTTCCACCACAACATGATGTCAACAAAACATACCCCCCCCTCACCACCACAATCTATGTTTCATGTTTGCATAACTACCACATGGGCATGTTACCAAATGTAGTTTGTGTAATATGCGATCCCTTCCCATGGCATCCATGGATTAAATATTTTGACCATTGCATGTCATTTCATCCCATGGGCCATTTCACAAGATCCCATGAATCAATCATATAAGTTGTCAAGATTCGAAACCCTATTCACATTAATCAAATTTATTGCCAAATCTTACTAACTTGCTTCCTAAACCCTAAATCCTATAATACACAATAGTAGTTTCCATCATTGTACAAGCTTCAAACAAAAAATATTTCATATATTTGGTAAAAGAATTCATGTTGTATTGCATTAGGTCCTTTAAGGTGGTATTGAATTATTACAAGTTGTTTGGGGAGAAATAGTGGAATGTGAGTGCAAGATGTTTATAAAAGCTTCAAGCTTAAAAATACTATTCATGTAAGTTTTTAAAAAAATTTAAAAATAAATAAATAAATAAATAATATATTTGTTATTATTATTTTGAAGGGTTTGGAATCCATGGCCATGAAATAATTATGGAAGCAACCTCATATACTAAACAATGTTTTGCTAGGGCACTCATGGATGGCACGGAACCCTTTGACAAAAGAATATCTTCCAATGGCTAAATGTTAATAGAGAAATGAATGCAAATTTGATGCAAATTATGTTGTGTTATTCTAGTTTACAATGCAATGTTGAAATAATTGAATGTGCATTTGTGAGGATTGAGTATATTTGTGGGTTTGGGTGTTAAGAACGTTGCATTCTTTTGCAACATGTTGGAAATGTTGTTTTTGATGTGAACATGGGAAGAAGGAATGTACATTTTTTTTGTTTGGCTTTTGTTTGGTGGGCTAGTTGTCTTTTTTATTTGGTTTGATTGTCATCATAATAGTAGGAGACAATTGTGGTGTTGTTGGTGGTGTCATTTTGGTGCAAATGTGTGTTATAAAGGCATTAATGTTGTTAGTATTTAGGAGGTTGTTAATTTTGTAATTGTGGTTTTTATTATTTATTTATATATTCCTTTAGGTTTAAAGTTGACATTAATCCTAAGCGATGTCCATGGAATTTTAGGAACATCTTACGTATGGACACTTTGATAACCTTGTTTGCATAATTTTGTTTGGAAAACATTTGGTTGGGAATAACTGATATAACCTTGTTTTGTGAATTTGCTTGCCATTTTCGTAGTTTGGTTTCCTAGCTTTCCAAAACATAAGCTCAAATTTTGGGGATTTCTATTGGAAAAGATAGTGGTGATGGGTGTGATCACCATCAAAGAAGCCAAAAAGTTCATTGGGTGATTGAAAAAAACTACACTTTTGTTACAAATATTTATGTGGTGTCATTTTAATGTCATGTTAATCATGAGAATTTGTGCTAAATGAGTAATATGAATGTTTAGGATTTCAAATAAAATTTCATTTAATTTATTTTTGGGGTTTCAATTTAATAAAAAACTTTTGAACTTGAAAAATAGTTACATCAAAAGTAGTATATTTTACAAAGGACTATGGCAAGGAATTTCTTAATAAATAATTTTGTATGATAAAAAAATTAGATGATAATAACCTATTACCCGCACTCAAAAAACATTCTTAATTTAAAATTTATGAATTTTGAATTTAAAAAATATTCAATGTATTTTTTACAATTTCAAAAGTTCAGGAGTCTTTTACAACATGTAAATGGTGTGTAATACACATGACATACAAAAAATAGTTATAACTTATGATAAAAAAAATTCAAATCCCAAAGACTTTAACATATTTTGGAAGGAATTGAAATTATGATAATTTTTCAAGACGAAATGCAAAATCTAACAAAAGTTTTACACTTTAAAAAAAACCATGTGGCTATTTTTAAAAATAAAATAAAAAACATGTGATTTATTAGAGAGACTATAAATTTATTTAGTAAAAAGTTATAAAATATTTCATTTAAAAATTCCTTTATATGCAAAAGTCATGAGGACTAAAAAAAGGCCACAATATTTTTGCAAAGTAATCATGTTGGCTTGTTTGATTGTGATTTCACCCTAAGAATAACTTACCTTGATGTGTATTACATGTGAAAATATTTGCATAATGCTTGGATGTTTGCCACAAATTTACAACTTACAATTTTGCTAATGTAAAAAAATGTGGCATGGGAATTGAATTAAAAAACATGGTTTAAAATTTAAGGTTCATTTTTGAGAATAGATTATGGGATGTTGAATGAAGTTGTAAGTTTGTGTGGGGGCATCACAAACTTAGCATCTCACAGTTTAGTAATGAAAGTCGTGCAAAATTCGTTCATTCATAATTCATACGTTTCACACATTAATATCATGCATTGAAAACACGTTTGAAACATGGATTTATTAGAAGATGCAAAATCCGTGTGACATTTGTCCATTCATAGGTTTGTACATCATCTATTGACACATTTATCCATGTATCAAACATGTTTTCAAGGCATGAAATTTGTGTGAAAAATGTACGAACCTATGAATCAACAAACTTCACACGATTTTCATTAATGATTCCTCATGTGTTAGATTTGTGATGAGATTCATCATATGAATTGATTTGGGTCAAATTATCCGATGGTTGAAAAAAACAATGTCAACAAATTTGAGGTTACCTTGATCCTACACATTAAAAACAACTTTTCTTGACCCAAAGAAACATTAAACCTAGCGGGTTTACATGGACCTAGACATGACAAATTGAATTTAGTAGTTTTTAAAGGTTTTTTACAAAGTCTAGGTCATAAGGTTAAGTACCTAGGCCAAGGTCAATTTTAAATAATTTTTTAAGTTTTTAGGTTCTAGGGTTTTAGTTGTAAGCTTCAATATATATAGGAATCTCCAATGGAAACAGTAAAATAGCCTTTACACAAGTGTGTTGTGATGAATCTATGTTGGATAGAGGCCCAAATAAAGTTTGTGTGGGTGGAGATTAATGTTGGGTATGTAATTGTTCCCTATGTTGTTTTCTATTGTTACTTTTGAAATTTGGTTGTGGGAATACTTTGGGAATTTTGAGAATCCATTCAGAACTTTAACAAACTTGATGGGAACACCATAAGCACCTTTTGAAAACTTTATGGAAACATTTTGAAAACATCAAAATCTTAAAAAAATCATAATTGTTTAGAAATCAATTTTGAAACCATCCTCAAGAATAACCTAGAATAGGCTTGACCTAAACCTAAAATTGGAGGTTCTTGTAAAGGTTGAACATGTTGGCCATGGAATTGTTCATCAAGAAAAGTTGGCCCAACCCCCAAAATCAACAAATTTTAACTTTTGAAAGTTATTATATAAACTTGAAACCAAAAGGTCTTTCATTTTTAAAAAAGAAACTTTAGACCTGAACTGAATGATTTTTGGAAAAAAAATCATTTAAAAAAAAGAAACTTTAGACCTGAACTGAATGATTTTTGGAAAAAAAAAAACTAAGCCAACATCAACTACTTGGAAATAATAAGAAAAAAAAGGTAATATTAAATCTGCAATAAATAGTTAAATGGTTGGGTGTGTCATTATTGGTCAATGTTTTGTTGACATTGGTTGTGGAGATGTTTTAGTAAACACAAGTTGTGTGTTCACATGGTGCGTAGTTGCAATGTTGATTGGATTCAAGGTCAAATTACTAATCCACATTGTTTTTTCTTGTTGATTATGGTGTGGTCCATACATGTCCCAATAAGTAAAAAAATAATGCAAATTTGTAATGCCATATGAAATCAAGTAAAAAACCCTTCATGGGAAACTTTTTGACCACCATCAGAAATATTGAAAATTGAAATTATTAATGGTGCAAAACATTGTATATAAATGTTGGTCAATTAATCAAGGTAATTATCTTAAAGTAACTAGGAAATATGGATTTGTGTGGCATTTGGTGATGCCTAGTTACAAAAGTCAAAACCATTATCCATATGATTTAGGGCACACATGTCCATGAACATTACCCAATTGCTTTGACACATCAAATATTATTCACGATTATCAAAGTTTTTACAATTTTTTTCAAGTACCCAATAACTAATGCAAGTAACCGACCCCTAAGTGTGAATGACAAGACAAAAATTGAAAGAAAGGGCTATGTAGTCTTGATTGCTTGTTTTTTGAAGAGTTTTTGGTTGTAGCCAAAGTGACGATTTTCCATAAAAAGATGTAGAAATATGGTTTTCATCCATAGGAATGTTTCACCAAATATGGCTATAAACCATACAGTAAGCCCTAAATTTTGTAGTTCCTAAACTGAACTTCCTTTCACATAATCTGCACTTCAATCCTTACATTTAAAATACTAGAGAAAGAAATACAAACTTGATACATTTCTAATTGCAATAATAATCCTACTATTTACATACACAATTATGATCAGAATGCAACATAATCACTATTGTTCTTCATTACTTCAAACATAATGAACATACATTGGCTCTGAAAAAAAAAAAAAAATTCCCAAAAAAATTTCCATCTCCAAGTTCCTCTCCATCTTTCTAAAATCTCCTATGTAATAATAATCCTTTTTTCACCCATCCTCCTCATGGAAGAAGATGAATTCAAATCTTCCCCCTCAATTAAACCTTGTAAAAGCATTTGCCAACAAAGCTTTTTAGAACCTTCTGAAGTGAATCTTTTCCAAAAACTTCTCTTCATACTTATATGGTCTATGGCATAAAGAGTTTAAGCCTTTTGTACACTGTTTTATCTCTATTTAAAACCTTATTAGATAGATGGTTTGATCTACTCATCCATAAATGGGATTTACAAAATCCACTCATTGGATTTGATGTTTACACATGGTTACAATCTTTGAAAAAAGTTGTAGCCAAAATCAAGCAAACGATGATTAAATAAAAAAGCTAGATTGAATTCATATAGGACTAGGTAGGTGCCTAGTTAA
>Ga0209208_10012475_pt1 | contig 10755 bp, 8 predicted proteins | sample S1TSphfallax_3_FD_187694 | JGI IMG/M metagenome (GOLD analysis project Ga0209208, IMG submission 187694) | Host-associated microbial communities from peat moss isolated from Minnesota, USA - S1T2_Fd - Sphagnum fallax MG (SPAdes) (version 2) | ecosystem: Host-associated > Plants > Peat moss >... | reverse complement strand
CCTCAACTCAGACATACAAGCAATTGGATGTTGTGTTTGTCTACATGCTAGAAGCCATTCTGTGCACAAGTCCACAAGACACCACAGATGTCAAGCAGTTGTGAAGAAGAGCTTGATATATGGGTATGTCATAAAATTCATGACGTTGTTTGTTACACACATTGCAAGGCTTGGTATGAATAATGTGCTTCCTGAATGGATTCAGCATTAATTTATTTATTTTCAAAAAAAATTTAAATTTTAAAAATAATAATTACTCAAAATATCAAAATTCAGTATAATCAAACTCTGTCAAATTTGGGATGCAAATGTAGGCTAGGAAGCCCATGCACAAACACACACATGGTCTAGTAACACACTGATACTGTTATATAATTATTATGGTTTTATGTCGTTTGTTGTTAATATTGTGTGTGCAGAAGTTTTCAAAATATCAAAAATCCAATGCTGAAGCTTGAAAACATATTAATTATTGTGCAGACACTTACCAAATCTAAATTTTTTTTTAATTTAAAAATATTGGAGTACTACATAGGCTGGTTCAGCATCAAGGTGTGTAATATTTTTATATTTTTTGTCAGTTATGTTTGGCAGTCAAAAATAATAATAATAATAATTTACAATTCTAGACTATACTAAATAGTGAAGCAATTGTGCTTGAGAGCTCCATTCAAAAATTTTGCAATTGGCAAGCACATATTTTTCAGAATTTTGGGCAATTTCAAAAAATAATTTTTAATTAGTGCCTAACCAGCCCTAGGTACTAGGGTAGTACTTGTAGTATGAGGTCTGATGTTATTATTTCAGGTCCCTACAAAGGCTTATAGGTCTCGCCTAAGGGATCATACCTACCAGCCTGGTAGGTAGGGTCCTTCAATACCAGACTAGGTACCTACCTATATACCTACTATGCTTAGGCCTGTACACAATTGCACATGTGGTAGGCACCTAGTACCTACAGCAGCCTAAAGAGTCTCCCAAGTGTGCTCTGTTTTGCTGAGGAATTGGGAGAAAGAAGAGGAACAAGTGGGGGAGAGCAATGGCCAAGCTTTCACCACACCCATCATCATCATCTTCTTCGTTTTCATGTGTATATCCTTCTGTCCTGGCATTGAAATCTTTTTCTTCCACTCCAACATCTGTTTCTGCAATCTTTCCTGTGTGCAAATGTGAAGTAAACAGCTGCTGCTGTTGCTCGCCATGTTTACACATACAGTTGTTGGCTAGTAGTAGTAGTAGTATTAGTAGTAGTAGTAGTAGAAGAAGAAGAAGAAGGGGAGTGTGTGAAGACAGGAGGAGGCAAAGAATCTTCTGCCGTTCTTTTCGGTTTCAGCAAACCAGCAGCGTCACCTCACATTTGGGCTCAGATTCAGACACCAGTAGCAACAGTAGTGATGTGTTTTCTTCACTACCATTATTGCCTGATTGTTATGTTCAAAAACTTGGATTCTCGCAAGAAGAGGATGAAGAAGCTCCAGAAACAACTCCACCTCCGGGCTCAACTGTGACACTAGGGTTAGGGTTAGGGTTTGTAGCTGGGAGTTTGATGGTGATGAACCCAGGGTTGGCTTCTGCTGCAACAGAAGCTGTAGCAGCTGGAGCTTATTCTGTAGAAGATGCTTGGAGGGATCTGGTTGCAACGGAGCCCAAGAACGCACTCTCGCTTCCTACTTGGATCATACATGTAGCTAGCGTTGTGGAATGGTTAACAGCAATGGCACTGGTGTGGAGGTATGGAGACATCCCTGGCAAGGAAGCCTGGAAGGGTCTTTCATGGGGAATGGTGCCACTCCTGGGTGGAGCCATGTGTGCATGCACCTGGCATTTCTTCTACAATGCTCCTTCTCTGGAGTTGTTGGTTGTGTTGCAAGCTGCATTGACAGCTATAGGAAACTGCACCATGTGGATTGCTGCATTCCGGATATATCAAGCATCCCAACAACAGCAGCAATCACAGGTAGGAGGTTCTTCTCAAGAAGGTGAAGATTGACTCATGGCTTTTCAGCATGTGTTTTGTTTGTCTCCAATTCAGATTTTCTCATAATTTGAACCAAATGAAGTCAGATAGATGCCTGTAGAGGTAGGTCTGTGCAGTCTCAGTCTGCTATGTATCTATATTTTTTTGCAACTGAAATTGAATTTGCAGAAGTTTCATGATTTCCAAGCTTTGTCAGGGTGGGGAAGGGAGGTGTGCCATTGATTTGTTGATGTTTTATATTTCCTTTCTCCTTGTGCAAAGCGTGAAAATAAGTTGTTAGTTTGTTTTGCTTCTTTTTTTTGGTGGTGAACACAGATGTCTGTCTTGCATCTGTTCTCACCCCCTAATCATGTGACTTTATGGATAACTCTATTACCTGCTGAAAATTCACTGCATATTCATTCACTCATCACTATCTCATGTGTTGTGTTTCCAAATCCTTGTAAGTTTTAGTCTTGTCTCTAGGCTAAGCATTCATGGTTTTGCATCCTTGTGCAAAAGAGCTTTCAACAAGCTTTTTGGCATACTCCTCCAATGCCAGGGCTTTTTCTCAAGAACCCACTCCTTGAAATCCAATAATATAACATACTAGATCACAAGGTGAATTCAAAATGAACGCATCATATATTTATTACTTGTAATCTGAATATTAATCTCCCCTACGATCTCCAAGCCTTCAATGCCTCTTCGTATCTGGATCAAAGTTCCTAATTCACTCATTACTGCTTCCTTTCCTTCTACTGTCACAAACTGCAACCAGCCCTACCTGCAGTTATATGCTTCATCTTGTATCACAGCCTCCAATCATTGCTGAAACACGTGTCTAACACGGCTATCAGTGGAAGGAGATTGTTATAAACTTTTCTTATTTCATGTACCCTCTCTTTGGGTATTTTCTAGAGCATCTTTGTATTAGTGGACAGATTGTTTAATTCCTACAACAAAATCAGCTTGTGTATAAAGTAAATTTCTCCTGTAAAGCCTGAGACCTGTTTTACCGAGAATGTAATAGCCTTGTTTTGGATCTCTGCTCAAGTATTTCCCTGCTGGCACATTCCTTGACTGCGTGAAAATCGGTCTTGGAGTATCGTCCCCTGCACAGTTTCCAGAGGTCAAGAGAAAAGGACATGAGGGAGGAAGTGTTGCAAATTCACCACATAAGTATCCAGAGCCAGTATCCCCCTTGTGAATTAGAACTTCTAATCATGGCTCTAATTCATAAGGAAGATATTGGCATTCATTCCAGATTTCACTAAGGACTTCATTGCTGCTCTAATTGCCCTATAAAAAGCTCCTAACTGTTGAGAATCTGAATTGCTTGACACATGGTACCTTAATACAAACATAGTCACACCTCTCAAACTCAAGAACATTGATTGAACCCAGCACTGCTTTGGAGTTGCAATTCCTACCAGAAATGGTTCTTGGACCAAGTTGCATAGGGATATGCAGGGCTCCATAGCGCATGGAAAATTCGAGCCACTGCCCTGCCTGTGAAACTTATATGCTCATGCGCTTTCAAGAAAACCTGCAATCACACAGTCAGAGCCAAATGTGTATCAGCTGCTGACAGCTGTTCACAAATCCATGTGAATTGTAAGATGGTAATTCTTGCTTCTTTCAGAATTAAACATTAAAGCTGATTTTTTTTGCTAAGTAAAATCAAGGATTTAACCAAGCAGATCTTGTGTAATTTATGCCCTTAATGAATAAAGAAGTAGTGAACTTTTGCTGTGAGATTACCTTGATGTCTGCTCGTAAGAATGAGCTGCACAGACAGGGCAAACAGACTATCAGTCATCAAGTCAACCTTCTTAAGGCCAACCATCCAGAGGCAGCACCCCTCATATGGGTCAAGAAAGAATGATCACAGGCAACTTGTTTCATAAAATCTATTCTGTTTGCTACACCCTTTGGTCTTCAGATCTTGGCATTACCTGGTAGATTCCACAATGCTGGGAGTTGATTGAGAGGAAGAGTAGTCATCATCTGTGAAGTATGAAACAATTGTCTTCTGTAGAGAAACCTGTTCACTTGAGACTGGAGTTCCATCAGAAACAATATTGAGTAGATCACCTGTCTGAGCAACTGCTGCAGATGCTGCTAGATACATTGCATCCAACTTCGCCACCTGGTCCATAACAAAACTTCCCATCAGTTGAAAGCACTAGAAGTGCTCTCTCAAGAAGCACATATCCTCTTGATCTCTATTGTTGTGCCAACTCCAGCAGAAGCCATGCAGAACTTCATTAAGAAATCTGATGGATTGAGATCTTCAGATTCAGTTGACATTTGAAACAATCCAAGTCCCACCCCTTCTCCACTGTACACCTGAATTTACAGTTTGCATCTACATTTGATTGCAATTTGAGCTTATGGATCTTTCATATCAAAACCTGACATGCTTTTCCAGAATCCCAATAGGTTCAATCTTCCAATTACACACAAATTTTTACTTGTTCCTCCAGTAGAGACCAACATAGAATTTTTCCCTATTCTAAATTTATGTCAGAAGACTCACCTTGCAGTGTTCAACTTCATTCAGGCGGTCAGTGATTGAAGTTGCGAGGTGACAAATGTCTTGGGGCAATTGTAGTACTTTAAAGCAAAATGCCAGATCTTGAAGCTCGTAAGAAACTTCACCAGCATTCTACATGCAGGGATGCTGTCAGAGCTCAGCAACAGAAGGGAAATAGCTGAACAATGAACCTGCATAAACATGGACAAGCATGTACTGTTCAGCTGTTGTCAACCTAGAATTAGCTGTACCTGCAGTCTTTGAAGTTCTTGCTGCACATCCATCAAGGAGATACCCAACTCATTTGCAAGTGATGGAACCTGGAAAGTGTGTTGACCATGTTTGGCATGGTTCCTGCTCACACATCCCCAACACAGAAGAAGCAATCTGAGACAAGGCTAAAAATGCAATGCTACCTGAATATTCCTATCACTACATGTAAAATGTGTGGATATGAGCTGTCAAAATTGCAGTGACCACAGGGGAGCTGTCAGCTGAGAAAGCAAGGCAAAACTTCTAACAAATAAGATGGCAAGGCAGAAAAGAAAGCACCTCTTGACAATTGCAGCAACCAAAGGGCTGTGTTTGGCTAGTGAATCCGGGGAATTCTGAACAGACAATGGAGCTCACTAGTTAGTGAAACATCTTCTTCACAAAACTGGTACAAAAGCAGCCATTCTCAAACCTACAGTGGTTGTGAACACGCATCAGAATGTGATGCATATGGATCATCAGAAAGAAAGTGCAGATTCCACAGAAAGAATGCAAGAATAGGAAAAATCTTCACTGACTTTGTAAAATGTAAGAATACATGTTGCCTTCAGTTTGGAAAGCACATGTACATACTGCACTTCTCCCACCTCCAAAAACGACAAAATTGTTGCCATCACCTGTCATGCAAAAGAATGGTTTTACTCAGCACACTGAATGCTTGTTTATGCTGCTCACAGGGTCATTTAAGCAGGGAAGTCTCAAGTGTTGGTGAGCTCAGTTGGATGGTAACCCATTGTAAGCATCCAGATATCACAGTAAGCTCATTACTGATTGGAAGGTGATCCACCACAACTGAGGAGATCGAGAGTTGTCATACCTCCTCCTTGAGATCCAATTCATTGGCTGTGGGCTCTATAGACATTGAGCTCATACATGGGGAGCCCACCAAAGGATTCTGGAATACCCGGCAGAGAAACTTGTTGACAGAAAATGTATCTACACCATCACTGCAATAACAGATACATCATAAGCCCCAAGCAGTAGCATTACCCATAACTCCTCTGCACAATGTAGTACATTAGCAAAAGGCACATCTCAGTTTACATGCACTATACTGGACAGGGAGGGGGGGCACCTATGTGCAAGGCTGCGAAGCTTCAGATAGTCATTGTCTTCCAAATAGAGATGGCAGAAAGCAGGCTTGCCATCACGACCAGCACGCCCAGTTTCCTACAATGAAGAGAAAACAAAAGACTCTTTTAAGTTTGAAGTGTTCCACTCTCCACTTTGGCCAAGATTCACACTCAACTGCATAAATTGAAACCAAAACATATGGGAAAACAAAGCTTGCTGGAGAGTCATTATTCCTTACCTGGACATAGTGTTCAAGGCTGCGGGGCATGTTGTAATGAATAATCTGCGTCAAAACTAGCAAAAAGTCAAAATTTGCTTCTTGTCACCAACGAGTGCTCATATCTTCATTATTGGGTTCTTATGGTGTTCCTAATATTCTTAATTTCCTAGCAAAAACTACAAGTGAAAAGGAAAAGATGGCTGACTCACAGCACCAACATCACTCTTGTCCAAACCCATCCCAAACGCAACTGTAGCCACAACCTGTAAACCCACAAGCACAACATACTCGACTAAATGAAGAGAAGAAGAGCAACAGCAGCTCACTGATATGACTTCCAAGCTTCAGACCAGATTCACAGATATAGCAAAATAACTCCAATCAGTTAGGTTGCAATAAGGCAATGCTGTGGCAGCACCAAAAAAACACTGCCTCGCAGTAGAAGAAAGTGCATACCACACGGAGTTTGTTGCAGCAAAAAAGCTGGTAGATACGGGTACGATCAGAGCTTGACTTGCCACTGTGGTAACTCTGCATTCACAAACCCAATGTAGCAATTCTTCATTGGATTTTACTTCTCCACAACAGGCCATGAAACTAACAATGAAAACTCTTTTGCAACGCACAGAATGTGCAGAACAAGAGGTTGCACATGCATGAAAATATCCCCACAAATGCACACTTAAGAATGTGAAAAGCACAGTAACTTGGGAACAAAAAAAATACCTTAGCAGAGATGCTGTTCTCTTCCAGATATCTACTGATGTCATCGGCTTCCAGCTGCACATTTCACCAAAAACACTTGTCATTCAAAGTACTTCACTTGTAGACACAGGTCATGCAAGGTTACAACAGATGTCACTTGCGTGGATGCAGTGGTAGCACAAAGCTATATACCACACCTGGTAGGTGCAGTAGACAATGATGCTCTTGACAGCAGAAATTGGCCTAGACTTCAGTAGTGAGAGTAAATCCTTCCGCCTGCAATTTGTTGATAAACCAAGCAACCCCAGTGTTAATTCAGTTCCTTGACCCACAACCGGTTGTGATGAAGACAATACATTACTCAATGACATTTATATTAGCAACTTAGTTCAATGACATAGGAAGCACATGCCTGTGTGAAGGTCGTGAGACAGCTAAGTGCAGATTCTGTCGCACATGTGTGCTTTTGATAACGCCAGAGACAGGGATGGATAAGGCACTCAAGATAGCACACTCTGTCTCTTTTGTAGCTGTTGCCGTCAAAGCCAGTACACATTTTGCTCTCATACGGTGTTGCAAAATGCTGCCCAGCCGGTAGTACGACGGTCGGAAGTTGTGTGACCTGAAAGAAAGACAGAAAACATCTTTAATGATGGAAGAGGACCTTGAATGAAGCAGTGATCCTCATTTCTGAACTATTCTGCTGCTGCAGAAATTTAGTGTTAGACCTGCCTTAAAGAAGAAATGTTTGAGAGCCAGCTCCTTGCATATGAAGAGGACACAAAGGGTTTATTTCTTGATTCTTCACTTTCAACATACCATTCCGAGAGGCAATGAGCTTCATCTACAACAGCCAGTGAGATTTGAGGCAGACCATCCATGGCTGAGAAAAAGCTCTCACTGAAGAGCCGCTCTGGTGATATGAAGAGAATCTGCAGCATTAAAGCAACACCATGGACAAACTCAAGATTACAGCTTGAATTCCAAGGGTACACAAACATCAGCTCGACCCAATGTCAAGAAATTCAGAGTATCCCCCAAAATACAGTGAGGACGAGCATTGCAGTCTTCTTATAGATGATGAAGACCTTTACTGTGTAGGATCTGCTAGGAAGCATAATCCACAAACCTTGACTTGACCTGCGCGTAGTTGGCTGATCACAGCACTGCTCTCGCTCGGGGTCTGTGGAACAATTCACCCCAAATTGAGGAAGCCACTTAGTTGTGCTGGTTGTGGTTGATAGTGAATCCCTAATACTTGAGGACATGCATGACATGAATCGCCAACTAGGTAGATCCAACACATGGATGTGCATGAAGATTAGGGTGTGAATGTGACGGTCTCAGTACCTGAGTACTATTGATAAGTGCACCAGGAAGCAAAGGGGGAAGATTCTGAAGCTGATCTGCCATCAAGGCCACCAACGGACTGATCACCAGAGTGATACCAGGTAAAAGATATGCTGGCAGCTGAAATACAAAACAACCCGAGTGAGTTTAGCTTAGACCAGAAGACAATCCAAATGCCTATCAGAGCTTCAACTGAAATAGCAAACTGAGATGAGGAGAGAAGGCACTGAGAGGGAGTGAGAAGACCTGATAGCAAAGAGATTTCCCAGCTCCAGTGGGTAGACTGAGCATGGTATTTTGGAAGCTGAGCACACGTTCAATAGCAGCCATCTGTCCCTTACGGAAAGAACTCAAGCCAAACACTGGCAGCAGTACACTGAGCAGGTTTTTTTCTCCAGGGTTTTGCAGGGCTTTTGATACAGCTTCTTTCAGGCTCTCATCATCATCAGTCACATTTTGCTGCAGATCTGCTAAACAAGGGCTAGTAGTAGTAGTTTTGGATTCACACCAAGGAGTTTCATCAAGCCAGCCTTCATCAACCCACAATGATGAACACCCAAACTTCAAAGGACGACTAGCAATTGTTTTGGAGTATTTCCTTGTTTTAGGGTTTGATTGCTGATCAGCAGCAAGATCTTCACTGGGTTCAACCGTTTCATTTCCCTCCACCTCACCAATCCCACCGGCGGCAGCAGAGCCTGTGTACCTTTTGAACTTCTTCCCAAAGTTAACTCGGCGGCCATAAGCACTGGGCCTGCGAGAGCGGGTACCATTCATGAACTTGCGCCGTCCTCCCTTTGCATTGATATTCAGCTTCACAAAATTGTCCCTTTCACCTGCCCGCAGATTCGAGACACCACCTCTTGTCTTCTGCCACCACCACCACCACCACCACCAAGACATAAATGTGAGAGAATGCACCAAGCGGTGGTGGTGTCAAGATCTTCATAAAAATCTAATTTGCAAAACACAGGCAGTGGGACCACACACCACCAAGAACAGATCCAATAAACCCCCTAAACCCACCAAGAACAGATCTAATGCAAAAGACAGATACCTATGTCAGACAACAATCAGCACCTAAGGAAAAAACTTCTCAAAATGTTTTGTACTCAAGGAAGATGCAAGCAAAGGTGTCTGTCAGGGAGGGAGAGAGAGATGCCCAACAAACCTGCACTGTTGTTGTTGTCGTTGCAGAGGCTGACCCCTTGCTGCTGGGTCTCTTGGGTCCTCCTGATTTTCGGAGAGCTTTTGGATGTGACCAGGAACTCTCTTCCCATGATTCCGGAACCTTCGTAACCTTCTTCACTGCTATTGTTGTTCTTGATGCAGATCCAATTTCCTCTGTTGCAACAAACCTTGAAGTTTCCTCTGCGGCAACAAACCTTGAAGTTTCCTCTGCGGCAACAAACCTTGGCGATTCTGTTTCTTCCTCTGTGTCAATCTCTTCTGTGTAATAACTCCTTGGTGATTCTGTTTCTTCCTCTGTCTGGATTTCTTCTGTATAACAACTAGGCTGCTGCAGTACAGCATTTCTCACAGATCTTCTAAGTGGAGGCACCTCAACTGTGACAATGTCCTCTTCAATTGGTGTTGCAGCTGCTCCATTGAGAACAGGCGCCACTGCTGCCGCTACCGCTCTCTTGGAGGATCTCCTCCTCCCTTCAGGAACAACAACTTTCTCTTGGCTTCGATTTGCAACCTCTTGGGTCTTCTCAGTGAAGACAGGCAATGTGGCACTTCTGGCAGATCTCCGCACTGCAGAAGAACTAGGTTTCGTAACCCTCTCTTGGATTTCTGATGCTTGAGTCTCTTGGGTGATGACAGATCCCTTCGCTGCAGGAGTAAATCCACTTTCAACGGCATCCTCCTCATGGGTTTGTGCTGCTGCAGTCACTTGAGCCTCTTCCAGTGGGACAGGAAGAGCGATTCTTCTGGAAAATCTCCTTCTTACTGCAGGTGCAACAGCTTCAACAATCTCCTCTTGGATTCGTACTACTGCAGCTACTTGAGTCTGCTCATTAAGGACACGCGATGCAGCATTGATTCTGAAGGGATTTCTCACTTCAGGAGGAGCAAGGACAACCTCCTTTTCTTGGGTATCAATTGTCTCCTCCACATGAGCAAATCCCTTGGCAACCGTGGGTGGTCTTTTTCTTGGAGCTTCCAAGTGAGTACCATCTTCTTCACAATAGGACTTCTTCTCCGCTGCAACTATGAAGTCTGCATCTGCTGTAATAATCCTACTACCAGATGTGATGCCGCAATCAGACTTGGAGGAGGCCAATTTGAGAAAACTTGAAGGTGCCAAACTCGCAAATCCACCAGCACACACAGGCCTTTCATCTTTGAAAGCCTCTTCCTCACTCAATCTCCCATGCCTTTGCACTTTGATAGTGAATTGCAAATCCCCAGCAAGTGGAGACACCAGCTCCTGCCGTTGCAGGTGTCCAATTCTCCACCCACTTGCAGCATTACCATTCTTCTGTGGCAAAGGCAAGCTATCTACAAAACCCATGCTGTGTCCATCATCATCATTTCTTTGCTGCTCCGAGTCCTTCCTGAGCTTCTTAGTAACCGCAAACACATGACCAGATGCGAAATTCTCTCCCAATACTCTCTTACCCAATGACTTGT
>Ga0209208_10012474_pt1 | contig 10756 bp, 6 predicted proteins | sample S1TSphfallax_3_FD_187694 | JGI IMG/M metagenome (GOLD analysis project Ga0209208, IMG submission 187694) | Host-associated microbial communities from peat moss isolated from Minnesota, USA - S1T2_Fd - Sphagnum fallax MG (SPAdes) (version 2) | ecosystem: Host-associated > Plants > Peat moss >... | reverse complement strand
TGGGTGGGTTCCCATCCTTGATTTTGGTTTACATGATTTTCTTATTTTCCTCCATGTCGCAACTCTAACTTTGGGCTCGTAACCAAGGCCAAGGGGTTACAAGGGTGCGAGCCAAGAGAAAGCCCGGGAGTCACATCACATATTCCTAGGACTGTAGAAAAGTGTGAGGGAGTGGACCCTCACACTCCCAAGGCAACTCTCACTTTGGGAGATGGAATCCTGGTGGACTCCCAAAACTTCAGAAAGAAATTTCAGGGGTCAAAACTCAATGGCTTGTAGTGTTCTTTATATAATTGGAAAATCTCTTAGAGCGTAGATATTTAAAATGGGCTCGCATTACTCATTTGGACATCTAAAACACAAGTTATGGCCTAAAGAAAGGCCGGGAATCAAACTGCCAGTTTGACTTCCGACCAGAAAAAGTTGTGAATCGACCTGATTTACTTGTCTGTAGACAATTTGCGACATACCATTGGAAAGCTCTCGACGAGAGCTACAACTTTGTTTCAGATCGCATTTCAATCCGAGGTTTGTTTGCAAAGTTATGGGGCTCCAAAGTCGCGGGAGTCTCAACTTGGGTGATTTCGGGATTCTCATTTGGGAGTCCCAGGACAGAAAACCATTTGGATGTGGGCCCCGTGGAGAGATGCAGAATATGCTATAAGGGGGAAGGTGGTGGCTTCCCCCAAGTCCGAGCTGTGGTGAGTCTTGTGTGTTTGTGTTGCCTATGGTTCGTCCTAGCACCAAAAGTGTTCCAACTACGCACTAACCACCTTGTGTGGGTTTTGTGCAAACCCGTGTGAATGAGTGAAGCTTGTCAACTTTTCCTAGTCCCATCTCAAAGCTCCAACACGCCCCTCTACCCCTCAAAGTGCTGTGAGCTAGTGAGCGTGCCATAGCTCTTTTTTTTTCCGTTGTTTTGTACTTGGATTCACATTTGAGTCTTTCAAGGAGTTGGGAGTGTGTCACTACAACTGAGTTTTTTGTAGCTGTTACTTTGAGAAAGGTGACTCGACCTAAGATTATTTTCTACGTAGGGTGCTTAAACCACTTCAGCTTGTAAAGGTCTACAGTTCCAATGTAACCAAAAAGAGAGGGTCCATAACACATCTGCTTGTCGCACAGGCTTACTACTGATGTAGGGTCAGTAACTCTTTTGTTGTTAAGTAGGCATCATTACAATAGTCTGGTTTTGGGATTCTACAATTCTTGATCCTCCATCATCGAATAATTCCTACAAAGTTGCAAACCCATCAACCTATCTAAATCTGCTACAATCATAATAATTTTTAATTGTTGCTAGCGGCAACAACATTCCTACATTGTGAACGTAAAATGTTAGTAAGGTCTAGCTTGAAGTTAGAGCTCTCAATGTTCATTCGGTCTGTGATGAGCTGTTAAAACCCCTCTTCCCCCTTCACAGAAATGTTTGTGTTAATACTTGACACATATCAACTTATGGGTTCTTCTCAACAATTGAACAAGATATACCAAGTTGGTTTGCAACTACTCAAGAAGGGGACTAAATTTTATGAGAGGTATGGATCTATGAATATTGTCTGTGATTTCTTCCATCCTATTTCCCTCTCACACATTCTGCCCAATCCCAAGGATACCCACAAAGAGGTTTCTGGCTCCCATTCTAGTATTGTGATTCACCCATTGGATGACCCAAGTAAGTTCTTCCCAAACCCCTACAGATGCAGTTTTCTACATGCTTCTAATTCTACAGCTCAGACCACCTTTAAATGTCATCAGTCTTCAGCATCAACCTTTGATCAATCCTAGTTCTAAACAAAACACAGAGCCGACCATCACATAGTTACTGGCGCAGTGGAAGAAAACACAACAACTATCTACGCTACGAGCTCCTTCTCTCCACTCAAAAACTTGCCTTGTTTCTGCCTGGCAACCCCCTTCTTATCCTCGTCTAACTTCTTGTTTTTTCCGTCTTCCTTGCACCCTTGAATTGCATTTCACCATTCATCTTCAGCTGCCACCCCTGAATCATGCTTCACCATTCCATCTTCAGCTGCCACCTTGTTTCACAAAACAACAAACCTTACAACTTACAGCCACTCTCAAAAGATAAGCCCCACCATCTGCATGCAAAAAGTAGATGGTGGTTTAACACCTAAACCCTAAAACAAAAATAACATTCACACTATAAAAGCTTAAAAGACTATTTGTCTGGTCACTCCCTGTTCGGTCACACCAGATCTTTTTGTTGTGATGGACAAATCCAAGAGATCCATCGCAATAAGATGCATAGAACTGATTTGAACCTACAGAAGAACCAACTCAAGCTGGGGTAATACAACATTCACAATCACCTTCTTTTCAACACCTGATTTAAGACTTATTATATGACCTCAGTTGGAATCTCACTGAATGAGCAGTGTGGCTGCCCTGTGGACGCAGGAAATTTGCACTCCTCAATAGGCTGCCTTTGCAACAAGTGTGTGCACGTGTGAATGTGTTAGTATGATTGATATTAAGTAATTAGTTTGGGCTGCCTTCCAAGTTCAGAATGTTTTTTTGCAATGAGCCTCCTTGATTTAAACATCTCTGAATCTTTGAGACTCAACCAACAGAGAAAGATTCACTCCAAACATAGAAGCCTCAATATTCGAGCACCTATATAGTTTCCAAGGGGACAACCCTGGAGCAAAGCAAAGCATATGGGACAAAGTGAGGTGCTCTTGGGAACATGTTGAGGAGCACATTGAGAACATGAAGAACATCTTAGGAACCCCTGGGAACTTGATTGGAACACGTTGGGAAGTTGGTGGGAACACATCAAGAACAACAAAAATTATGGTCACAAGGTTTCACCTACTCTCAACTTGAGTTCATCTTTTGGGAACTTCATGGAACATTTTCTATTTTTTAACTGTTGCTTATAGAACTTGCCATAAGAGGCAGAGCAATCTCAGGATGAGCTTGTTGTTCTGTAACATCCAGGGTTTTGTGATTGCAACCAACTGCAGTAAGAATCCTGATACCTTTCAGTTGGTAATTAGGCCGTGAGCTATGCACAACAACCTCCAACCTTTATTTCACTAGAGACCAATTCCTCAGCAAAGGTACCAGCATTGGCTCTGGTTGGCCCACTGATTATGACCCTATTGCTTCTTGGATGAAAACCTAACAGAGGCCATCTTGATTCTCATTGGTTAACTTTCTGCCCAGTAACTGGCAGTCTCTCACCAGTTACCTCTTACCTAGACCAGTTACATAATGGAATGTGCATGGTACAGGCCATTGTGCCTGTTTTGCTGCCTGTTGAGGAATTTTGGCTTGCCCTGTATCAGGTTCACCAATGCATCACAGGCACCTTACTGGGCACAATGGCCTGTACCCAGCAGATTCCATTACATGATGGACAAATGAAAGCTTGAAAGAGGTGCATGCATTCCTTGTCAGTTTGAGGAGCCTCTCTCTATATTGCAGGTTAGCTTCTTCTACCCAATGAGCTATTTTCCCCCAAAAAAGCACTAATGTCCTGTACCCACTAACTCTGTGGGGATTTCTTCATCAAAATGGGTTGCACTGAACACCCTGACATCACCTGTACTCACACCAGCATGGCCTTGAGGAATTCCTGGAATGGTTATGCACCGACACCCAAACTCAGCTACATCCCGGTATCAAGATGTGTGAGTCCTGGACTCGTCAGCTTGTTTGCCACATATGTTGCATCACAATTGTAGCCTGCATGGAGTTATGGTTGTGCAATAAAACAAATGAAAGAGGATCTACCACAGCTGCAAGAGCCTCACATTGCATAGGGTTATGTGTGGAAGGGAAATGAGCATTCAGGGTTGGTTACATTGTGACTGCGATGTAGGACAAGAAATGGTACAGGGCACCTGATACTTGTGGTACATGTGTTACCTTGGTTGATTGAAAATGACAAATGGGTCTAGCTGGATTTGATCTGAAGAATGGTCTGGCATTGCTGTGAGGAAAAAAAAAGTTTGTGTCAGTTCTCCAATATGCTACATGAGGCAACTCTTCGATGTTTGGAAAGTTGAGGATTTTAACTTAGCAAGTGCCAGTGAAGAATCTGAAGATGTATATGATGATAGAAGGGTATGTTGTTCATGCTCAACATGACTAGAGCCAGATAAAGCTCTAGTTTTCTGTACAAGGGAATCAGTACTGAGCACTATGTACTAACCTACATTTGTAACGTCAAGAACTCATGAGATGTACCATGCAAATGCCAATAGAATTTGGAGCATAAATTGTATACACCCACTGAGCAAAGAGGGACCTCACCAAACACAGTGACACACCCTTGTACTATCTAGAGAGGAAAGGCTTAGTCCAAATCATCACAGGCAGATTGACATCAATATTCAACCAGTATGGAAATATGAGCTGAGAAACAAATCATGGCATCTCAAACACACGTATTTATTAAACCCACCTGCCAAATGGTGAAGTTCTTAACACCAAAGTTGCACAAAGTGTTAGCTGTCCTAGGTTTGAACAAAAGTTGGATGGGTATCTGAATTTTTGGATCCCATCTGGCCTAAATCTTCAAATATTCCTCAACTTCAGTTTACTCTTGACCTCAGCTACAACACACTTGTATATTCTAAAATGTTTGACACTAGCTGAAGCTGGTGTGAAGTAAGAGCGTTGTTCCTACATCAAGTAAATCCTATGGCTTTCAAGAGTTGGGTCTTTGGTGATTATAGCATTGGCAATTTTTGGTGGTACACATCCTTGCATAGTTCAGTGTTGGGTGGTTCTCAACTGCTCACTCAATTCTTGACCCAATTCTCAACCCGGTTTTCACAAAGAAAACCAATTGGCACTTTTACATGAGAGAACTGACCTCAGGCTCACTTATTGTCTACACTTATTGGTTATGAGGAAGGTAAGGCCATTGTTGAAGAATATGATAAATTTTTTTTTGTTTCCAATGCTTCTTAAGTGTCATTATCATTTGCATCCTTTGGTTAATGTTCAACCTCTTGTCAAGCTTTAGTTTTTGCTTCTTACCTACTCACCATTCCATGTCATAACTATCTACCAACTTGCCTATGGTTTAGATATGCAAGGGACCTTGCCCTAGATTATGGGTTAATCCTCTTATTCCATGCATCAATTCCTTTGGTAGGCACTTGTCATTTGTTACTTCTACCAATGTAAAAGGTTTTTTAAATGGAAAAATGGAAATTGATTCTGATTTGGATTCGCCATTTCTTCTAATGAAGATTTTGGAAAAGTTTGGTCATGATTGTGTAATTAAGCTTTCCACGTACTTGCTTTGTCTTGTTTTTCTACTTTTATTGAATTGAACAAAATGTTCAACCTTTAAATGATTTTACCTTTTCTTGTTCCTCATGAGGTGTAAGCAAATTATCACCTTTGACTTTGGGAGTTTTTTTAAAAACTACACCTTGCATATATTGGCTTCCTTAAATGCCAAAAAATTGCATGATATATATTTTTTAGATTCTCATTTTTCATATCTTGTGCAAGTTCATCCTTGGATTTATGGGAGTTGGCAAGTCCAATAGGTTTTTTTTAATTGGAAACCAATACTGAACAATCATTAACATGACTTGAACTAGTCCAAATTCTTCACTTTAATATTGTCTATCTTAAATCTTTTTTAGAATGTCTAGCACATTTTGCAAAATATATGGTAGTCCAATTCATTAGGTTTATTGCGATCTTCACATGGAAAATGTACCACATTAATTTCTTCACATAGTAGGTCTTCTTTTTTTCAATCTAGAAAACTTGCATCAATCCCACAATTCTAAGAGGACCTATTTTGCTTAGAAAAATTGCCACCAAAATCCTTCTTTCTCATTGTGAGAAATTGTTTTGGCAATCCATGCTTCACACTTTCAACATTGACATTTCTTCAATTTGAGCTTCAATAGCTGTAGCAATTGGGCAATAAAGTCTTCAATAAAGATGATCTCTTGCTTTAATTTTACACAATCATTTGAATATATTTGTGGTTATATGTGGGTGTATTGTTGATGAAATCACATACCAATGCAAGTTGAAGTTTCCCATGCATATTCCAACCAGTCCTCCAACTTCCAACACCCATTGAGTATTCTTCAAGGATCGTACCTTAACTAGGGCTTGAACCAATGATAAGTTACAATGGTGGCATAATGAATAAATTTAAACTTTCACATGAAAAAAAATAAAATCATATTTTCATTAGTTGATTGTCATGGGTAGCATGGAGCAATGTTGAACCCAAGTTGGTTATTATGAACTCAGCTAGAAAGAACTGTTGAGGTCATGGTGGATACAAGTATGAGTAGGTTATGGATGTAAAGTTTGGTTAGTGATCCATAACTGGCTAGTTCTAGGGGGCCAACATGCTGATGTGTCTCATCTTAATTGGACATAATCCAAACCATGATTAAATCACATATTAAAAGCTGCCTGAATTTAAGGCAGTGGTTTGGGACCACAAGTGGCCCATATCCATTCTGTGTATAGACAGAAAAGTGATCCACATCCACCTGCTGAGCATGTTATGGATGTAAAAGGTTGCTGGCTCGAGGCTACTGACTATCAGAAATAGCCTGACTGCTTCGAAACCTCAGCAACCAAATTTCAGTAACTAGTGAGTGACCTCTGGCCAGTTAGCTAGTCTGCACCTGAAAACATTTTGTGATGCATCTATGTGCGGAGTAGGTTATCAATGTAAACTGATACCTGGGTTGAAAACCACCCCCTAAGCAGCTTAATATGTGAAGAGTTAGATGAACAAGATCATGGCCTAAAGCTGGTTATATATGTTCCAACTTCTTCATGTTTTCAGAAGAAGAAACACAATTGAGCTTGAAAGTCACTCTTTTGAGAAAAACCAAATGTCGTACATAGGGGGCGGGTGGGCGGGAAGGGTCCAATATATGGGGGGAGTCACCGACATTGTAACTGTTGTTGCTGCCAAAGCAATCAAATCAGTCAAGTCTGGCATCGCATCGAAGATCTAATGTATGTACGAGGCTGAGAGGGAGGGCTCCAGAGTCGCCAATGTTGTAACTGTTGTTGCTCCTGCTGTAGCAATCAAATCACTCAAGTCCGGCATCTATGAAGGAGGCCAAGAGCAGGTGGGGGGAGGGGGCACGGGGGAGAGAGCAAAGGGGCGTCATGTGGTGTAAGGTGAATCGTCCTACCAAAGTACACATGCTAAGATTTTCAGGCACAGTTTTTTAATTCTCTTTTCCGATCTTGCAGAATCCACATGAGATTGTTGTCACCAGGACCGGATCATCACAACCCGATTGGATCGTCAACAAAAGGGTGCTTCCTGCAAACCTTTTGGTATGTGTATAGTTGTGCATTCAAATGATTTTCAAAATGTCAAAAAATAAAATCCAAATTGTAATTCAACAACAACCCACATTGAGCAAGTAGAAGCTGGTATTTGACTGATCAAAAGCAATGGCAGGCTATTTTGGAGAGTGCAGTGCTTTTTCTGCTTACGGATGGGATTTCACAAACCTAACGATCATATGCAATGCAATGGGATCATGAAGCTCATTTTTGCAAGCTAACAAGTGTAGGGTAATAATGCTCAGGAGGGAGACGTCCCTGAAAAAGCAGAACTGTGCACCTGCTAGAGAAGAGTGTAATAAAATAATAGGATCTGACAATAGGATCTGAACTGTTGTTCCCTGTTTCTCGTTGGGTAATCATACTGATTGGTCCACGTGGTTTGCTATTAGTAGACTCCCACCTATGTGTAGTCACCATTTCAGTTTTATGGGTGGGGTTGCAAAAAAGTAAATAGCTAGTGTTGGCCTGGGTGGGGTCAAGATCAGGGTCCGCGCCCAGTAAGTAGTGGGTCTTGATGAGGGAAGACCTGCCACAAGACCCATTCCAGTCGGCTTAGTATAGGAGAAGGTTTCTCGTTTAGGCCCTTCCGGATTTTGAAGCGCATACCGAGGCCGATAGGCCGAGGGTAGGTGTTGAAAATTCTTTTCCCCTAAAGCTGTCCCTCCTCATACTTTCCACCCTAAAACATTCCGTCCTTCTTCTTTATGCCATATGGGCTTTTGCCTTCGTCCTTCTTAGGTTAGTTTCCATCACATGAGTTGTGTCCTTAGTAATCTTGTATTTTTATAAAAAAAGTCTCTGAATTTCAGTTTTTAAAAATTTGATGGAATTTTTAATTAGATGACATCTATTTTGTAAAAAATATTTCATTTAATTTCTTTCTGGTAAAGAATTTTTTGTAAAGAAAAAAACATGTGTTAAAGAAATCTAAGGGTTTGGAAAGAAATCTGGCCTTAAGGAAAAGAAGTTGAGCATTAAAGAAAAGAAATTATATCCTTAAAGAGACGGGTTACGTTTTGGTTCCTTCCAAAATTTGGAAGCGACCAGTGACAGCCTTGCGGGTTCTTCACACCACTTTGTGGAAGGGACCAGAGACAGCCTGGTGCGTTTGGAAGGAGCATTGGAAATCTTCCTCCCCAGAAGCGATCAAAAAATACATTAAGCAAATAGGATCGGTTCTTCACGGTGTGAGGAAACCAAGCCCTTCGACTGGGTGTTTTGGGCATTATTAGTTGGGTATTTTTGCCTTAGCTTGGATTTTGGCCTTGAGTTTAAAAACATGGCTTCAAGCTGCCATTCTTGCAATTTGTTTTCTTTTTTTTGGGGGGGGCCTCATTTTGCATTCTTTATAGGCTATGTATGTGACTTGGCTTTTTTTTTCTTATTTCTTGCTCATTCCCTTTGTCTTTGTTTTTTTTCCCCCCTCACTTCTGAGTCTCTCCTGATGATTTTACTTTTTTTTTCTCTCCCTCCTCACTCATTGTGACTTTCATCATGAAAAATAAAAAATCAACTCATTTCCTGAAATTTAATTACTTGGAGGAGAATGAGATCATAAGAATGTGTTCTGTTGAAGAGAATCAAGATTTCCTTGCTACAAATGTTTGTATTGACGACCTAAAATATTGGAGCTGACCCCACCTGGAAACCAAAATCAACGAACCTTGTAAAACTTAAAACCATCAACTCAAGGAATCGACATTCTAAAAGATTAGACTTGACCTTGAAATTTATAGATTGTCCTTCTTACAAAAACACTACACCTGAATTGGACCCAAACCTCGCCAACACTGTAAATAACTAAACTTGGATGTGAGAAGAAATAGTTCTGCTGGGCCATATATTGGGGATGCTGTAAGAGCATGCACAACTGTAGGAGTAAATGGGGCCATTACAGTACTTTTTTGGAGGAAGATTTACAGAAAAACACAGTGAATCTTCTTTGGGCTAGTAAAATTACACATGTTCGTAGCAGAAAAAACATTGGGGTGAAAATTTGCCAGAAGGCGACACTGCAAAAAATTTCTGGCAAAAATCCTCTTTTTTTCTTAAAATCAATTCATCAGATTGCGCCCCTTTTCAAGGAGCGAGTCCTCACAAGGATGCCTACTGGCTACACGTTTAATGCTCCTGGAGAAAAGTATCGCCAGTTAGGCGAATTATGTCTGAATCTGTGTGGGGGGATACTCGCCAGTACTGCAAAAATTACAAAATGAAAAAAAAAAGACAAATTGGTAGTGCCCTGAAAGAGCACCTGTAGAGGAAATTGGCTGTTTCTCTGCAACAATCCGGCAAGGTGGTGATAGTTAAATAGTCTCTCTCTTTGTACAATTGAGGTTTTCAGGTTCATGGGTGGGGCTGGGGGCGAAACAAAACATGCACACTGGATATGCTAAATACTGATAGAGAGCTGCTGTCGGGCACACTCTAAGGCCCTAGGGGACGGCTGTTACTTGAATGAGGAGCCTGCACAAGATGAACCTAAAATATTGAAAAGCAGCCTTGCATGCTCTGTCAAGGAAGGTTTAAAAAAAACTCCGCACACACTCGGGGAACTATGTGGATGAAGAATTCATCTGCAGAGAAAGGGAAGTATTACGCTTTATAATGTGCCTGGCCAGAACACTAGAAAAACACCCAAAATATTCGCTAACAAAATATTTCTGTGAATAACCCTCCTAGAAATTATGGATCTTTCAAATATTGCTTAAGAATGGGAGGGATCTTGTGTATACCTACAGGTGTGAGGTCCCTCCTACTCCTAAATAGTAGGCATACAATCCCTCCCACTTATATCACCTTGTCATCTTCACATGTTTAGGGTGATTCCAACCATTGCTAGAGTGATAACATGTACGCATGCTTTGACACAAATTATATTATTTTCAGAAGTCTTGAAATTTTTTCAATCTTTTACAGTAATTTGCATCTCAATGGAATTTCAATTCAACTCAATTCATTTTGAGCACAATCTAATTTCAATTTAATTCAAATTGCATGAAATGTCATTCAATGTTTTACTTCCAATGGAACTTAATTTTCACAAAATCAACTCATTTTTTTCATCATTGCATCATCGTTAGTATTGCATTACAACACAACACAAAGTTCAAGTTAATTATTTAGCATACATGTGTCGAAGCTACCAAGGCACTACAATCGTGGGCTTTAGAAACATCATTGCATGCCTCAAAATTCTTGTTAGTTCATGCATTTTATGAAAAAATAACATTAATGTCAAGATGTTCATGGATTCTTTCTATGGGATGGCAAATAGAACTATGAAAGCTTATTACCAATGATTATTGAATAGGATCAAAAGGGTTTGAAAGTGAAGAGATTGTAGGAAAATTGCAATTCAACCTTAGTAAAATTTAAATGGTAGAAATCAAATACAAGGTCTTCACATCTAGATATAAAG
>Ga0209208_10012473_pt1 | contig 10756 bp, 7 predicted proteins | sample S1TSphfallax_3_FD_187694 | JGI IMG/M metagenome (GOLD analysis project Ga0209208, IMG submission 187694) | Host-associated microbial communities from peat moss isolated from Minnesota, USA - S1T2_Fd - Sphagnum fallax MG (SPAdes) (version 2) | ecosystem: Host-associated > Plants > Peat moss >... | reverse complement strand
ATGGGTTTTATAAAACTTTCCACATATTATGGGGCTTGATTTGTTGTGACCCTAGCCTTGGGCTTGCGACCAAGGTAAGGGTTTATAAAGGTGTGGGTTAAAAGTGAAGCCCAAGAGTCACATTTCTTGCTCCTAAGAGTGTTGGAGAGTGTGAGGGAATGAACCCACAGATTCCCAAATGGGCTCCCACTTTGGGAGTTGGAGTCTGAATGCACTTTTGAATTTTCAGAGAGCAATTTCACAGGTAAAACTCATTGGATTGAAAACTTCATTATACCATTGGAAAACTCTTGAGACTTAAATGTTTGAAATGAGCTCACATGACCCATTTGGGCACTTAAAACACAAGTTATGGCCAAAAGAAAGGCTAGGAATCAAACTACCAATGTATCCAGTGGAGAGGATGATGAAGGTTCTAAAAGGTTATGTCTGTTCCATGGCACGACCTTAAGGTTTTGTATGGTTAAAAGTTATGTGTTGGAGGAGACATTGGGTTTTGTGATTGAATATTTGCATGAATTTGAACATGTGTGTTTAAAAGAATTTGGGATGCAAAAGACGAAAAATGCATATATAGAGAGGTATGGGAAGGGGCTCCAACAAAAGTTTTGCTTAGTTTTAAACTATGGTGATCTTGCACATGATTGTGTGCCGACAAATACAAAAATAATGAGTCCATGGATATATTGAATTCCTTTCAACCACCCCTATATTTTAAATCTTAGCAAGTCAATTTTTAGGTCAACCATAGACTCAAACAATTTATGGCAATTTTTTATAAATCAATTGAATTTTGGAGATTTTGGTGCATAGTTATGTGTGTGATTTAATTGTTGAAACCCTAAACTACAAACTACATTCACTATGAAAAATTGTGTCCATGACAACTAAACTACCCTACAACTAGAGCTCCAAAATAACTAATATACAATTGCATTGCATTTGTCCCATGGAAATCCAACAATTTTCTTTTAAAAATGCCATGTCAAAAAATCAAGGAGTCGTATTGTAATTGCAAATTAGTTGCAAGATGTATATTTATACGATGCAATGTACACACAATATATATGGTTGTAGTCAACCATGTTGGACTTTGTTGACAAGTTGCACTTTAATTGCATGTATCAATTACATCATAATTATGATAAATTTAGTTATTAATCAACAACTATTTTGCAACAAATGTATGGCCTTGAATAACACATATGATCATGCCATGTGTATACATTTCCATCGCTTAATATATATGACATTTCAACTTGTTTGCAACTTATATGCAACCATATTTCAACTTAAAATTTGAAATTTAAAGATCTAAAATTTGGGCGGGAAACCTTTAAGCAAGTCACACATGGCATTATATCAATAGATCTACCCCAATGCATCAACAACCTTCATGTGCTTATGTTTATGGGCTTTCTTTTTTTTTTTTTCTATTGGAGGTTGAGGGTTTTTGTTATTACTTTTAGAGAGGTTGAAGGCTTTTGTTTCTATTCTTGGAGGTTGAAAGTTCTTGTGTTTGCTCTTAGAGAGATTGAAGGTTCTTGTTCTTAGAGAGGTTGAAATTTTTTGCTCTTGTTTTAATTGTTGAAGGTTTCTACTCATACTTTTGGATGTTAAAAGTTCTTACTTTTATTTTTTGATGTTAAAGGTTTTTGCTCTTACTCTTAGATGTCGAAGGTTTTTATTTTACTCTTGGATGTTGAAGGTTTTTTATTCTTGGTCTTTTGTTTATTTGCATATATTAAAGAAAAATGATGTGATAATATATTCCATTTTATTTAGAAGTTCAATGTACAAGTTAGTTTAACTTATAATGATGAGATATTTATGAAAGGTGATTTTTAATGATAATCATGTTACATATGTTTTGTTTTGTGTTTGAATGTTTGTGATGACTTTTGTTGTTTTTATGTTATAGGGTTGAACTTTCATTATGTTTCAATCCATCAACATCAAAATTATGTTTACAAGGTAATATTCTTTCAAAAGTACCTAAAATTGTAATTCAGTTTACTTAATTATAAGCACAATATTTGATTTTATTTGCAAGTGTAAAAATTATAGTTTAATTTGTATCAATGTTCTACATATGTTGCATTTTAGTGATAAATAAGTTGCATGTTAATGGCAGTATTGTTGTAAACTAGTTTTATTCAAATTAAAGGGATTATTTAGATTTTTTGACATTACAATGTTATGATATGGTATTGATTTCATTTCACATGTGGAATTAAATATCATAACATGGTAGGTTTTAAACAGATAAAAGTGGATTGAAGAAATTGCATGGCTCAAGCTCCATTTCAACAAAAATAGAAGAAAACATTCATTTATGAAACATCTTTTAGAGGATAATATTTGATTATTGTGGGTCATCATTTTTATGATCCAACCTTTTGTTTAGATAGATAAATGTTTTTGTTAGAATAGTTTGAGCATTGTGTTTAGATTCATAGTTATATTGTTTTTTGATAGAAACATTAAATTGTCTTTTAGTAATGTATTCTTCAACATGGAATGTAAATCTATTTAAAGTTAGAAATCCATTTCATGTTTATAAATAATGATGTCCAATGCAATTCAACATTATTTATTATAATTAGGACAACATGACAATGGTTGTGTGAAGTTTGTATAATTGCATTGTATATTGCAATTTAGTTGCAAAGGATAGGAACAAAATTCATTGTTCAAATGGATGAATGAAAGAATGAAAGAATATATTTGTTGAATTAGTTGTAAAATAATTGTAGATAAGTTATAAAACATAAGAATAAAATTCATTCATCAAATGGATGAATGAAATAATTAAAGATTATATTTTTCAAACTAGTCGTAAAATAGTTGTAAATAAGTTACAAAAGGTATTAACATACGTCATCCATTGACAAATGGATAAAAAACCATGGTGGCATTTTGTTTACCATGTTGGAATGTGTGTGAGAATTTGACATGGAAATTAGTTGCAAAAAAGTTGCATATAGTTGCATGTTAGTTGCATTGTATATATAATATTGTATACAACATAGGGTGTTCGCTACAACTGCTATAACTTGTTTGTTAGCATTCAAGGCCATATAAATACCATGAGTTGCAAGTGTTCATTGTAATTGGAAAACCTAGTTGCAAGCCCAATTGCAAAACCCTATATTTTCTCATAGTGATTATTACCAATAAGGATTGTGTCTTAGATGTTACTTACATATTTATCTCCATTTTTGCATTTGTGGACAACTAATTAATTGTATGTTCAGACACATAACTTTGAGTCATTTATTTATACTTAAGTTAGATTTGCTTCAACACCCATACTTGATTATCGAAATGGGTTTGTTTTTAACTTTTTAGGTCAACTATGGACCTTTGAACAATACATGGCAAATTTTGATAAGTTAATTGATTTTGGAAATTTTGGTACATAGATATATTTGTAATCTACTTGATTAAACCCTAAACCCCAAATTGCATTATTACCATGTGGGGTTATGTTTTAATTACTTTATAATATTGTTCACAATTTGACATCTATTTACATCCAATTGTTGGCATTTCTAAGCCCACATAACTTTGATTCACAATTGGTTTAAAGTTAAGTATTCTTGCATGAATTTCAAACACTTCCATGGCTTGATGTATATTTTGTCCTTGCTGAAACCCTAATTCTAGATGTTTAATGTATCATTTTTAGATTTTGCATTAGGCTAAACAAAGCTCATAATGTAAGCAAGCTTGTACCAATTCATGTGTTCGATTATATAAATTTGGGACAAATTTAGTTGCTAGCTAAATTTCATTTGTTTTTTATCTTGTGGTGATTATAAGAAATATAAGGATGAGAAGGTATGCATCGAGGATGCAAGAGTTGAATTTGAATATGTTTGGCTATATATCAAACCCTGCTAAAAGTGGCCAACTTGTCATATTCCCACCACACTTGCAAGAGATTGATATGATGGGCATGATGGAAGTAATTCGAACCCATCAAGTTGATAAGAATTTGCCTATTTATGACAATCTTTTGTTACTATTTGTTCCCCAAAGTTTCATTGCATTGAGTTATAAAAGAATGAAGGCATATGGGAACCACTTTATAATCGATGATGAATAAAACAATTTGTCAGTTACATATGATTTTGGTGTTGCATCCATTTTCCAACAATCACAAGGAAGTGAAGATGATGTGCTTTGTCAAATCTAGTATGTCGAGACCTTGAAGGAGATTTTGTGGCTAAATTATCGTCCAATGGCTTCACCAATTGTGTTGTTTTGTTGTAGTTGGGTGAAAAATGGGAATAACAATAGAGGTAACCCCACTTATAAACGAGATGACACATGTTTTTTGCTTGTAATTTTTTGTCACATATTTCATGAATTTGATAAACCATTTGTTTTTCCTACACAAATTTAATCGATATTTTTTTAGAATGAGCCAAAGTCACCATGGTGGAAGGTTGTGCTTGGGAGGGAGCCCAAAAGTTGTCGAGTTATTGCAAACACCTATGATGATTGCATTGATGCACGTGATGTTGTGTCTAGGCTTGAAGTTCCACTTGAGTTTCTAGATCTAGATAATATTAGTGTGCTAGTAGGTGTTATAGAATTGAATAGAAAAGAAATTGTCCTAGCTACTCAAGCCTTACAAGCTAGCTTGGAAATGGATGATGTGGTATGATTTAGAGTGTGAAATTTTGCACATTTCATTTCAAATTGTAATGAAATTTCTTCTATAGGTAGATGTGAATTTTGTGCCTCCTTACTATGTGGTTTATGGTCGTATTATGCAAGATTCAACTATGTAAATTAAACTATACTAGCTTTCTTCTACAAATGTTTGTTCAAATTTTCAATTGGTAGATGTACATGCCTAATTTTCTTTACAGACATAATATTTTTAGGTCTTGAACTTGCTATAGTTTAAGGGGTGAAAGCACATTATGGGAGGCCCACTTCGGGCACTTTCATGACATGTACATAATGCATATTTCTACAAAACATGTTGCATTTAATTTTGAATTTATTTTTTGGTGTTTGGGCTTGATATTTTTATTTTCACAAAGTTAATGATATCTAATAATATTTGAAAATTAAATTCAAGGAATAATGGATATATTTATGGTATATGTAGTATAATAAAACATGTTTATGTTATTGGATTGCACTAACTTTGCATTTGAATTATTCAACCAAAAAATGTTTGAAATGAAATTTTTTCAAATGACCCACCTCACATATCTTGTCATCTTTCATTTGAAAATGACAATTTGTCAAAATGTTAATCTACCACATACTTATGGTCATCACCCCAAAAACACCCATTTGTGATACAATAATTATCAAAATTTTCACATGGCTCACAAACTTGTTCCAATCATATGGAATCACAATGTTTAATAAATACTACAAATTTCATAAAGACTAAGAATCATTTTAATCATTTTTTGAATATATTTACATTTTTAAATATGTTCTTGTCCTTTTTTTTCGCACAAATATATTTTAACATCACATCATATTAGATTAAAAAGTGTAGTTTCTTTGGAACTTAATTTATTTGGGTTTGAACTATCATAAAATGCAAAAACATTATGAAAATCACTCATAATAATGACATGGTTGAAATTTGAACATGGGACCCCTAAAAAACAATACAATGTGACAAAATTTTTGGCCCCCTTGTAATGTGTTTTCACCTTAAAGTTTATGATATTTTTTGTCTTAGCCCATGTAAATATAGTAGGTTGTGCATTTAGTGGAGAATAGGCCAATATCACATGTGTAGATCTAGTCATTGTATAGAAATGCGTTCACAATTTAAATATATTGGAAGACCCATAGATAATAACATGGAATATCCATGGAAAATAACAAAGGAAATCCAATGTCCATGGATGAATACATTAAATAGTTAATACTTCAATATATTGAGAAATAATAACAAATTGTGCCATACATTTTGTCAATGTTTTTTTAACAGGTGGCACAGTTCATATTGTTGCAATAGTAAAAGAACCATTCCAGTTGCAGATTCAATGATTCAATTATCATCCATCAACAAATGCCATGAAAAAGGATGATAAATGTTCATATTTCATCCACTTCTTCAATTACAATTTAAACAATTGTACGTATAGTCACATCTACAACTAAAATTTAATCTCAACCATGGTGTAGTTGCATATGCAACTAAAATGACTTGCAATTACATTGAAACATAGGCCTAACACAATTGTAGTTGCAAAATTAATCAATTTGGACACTAGTCATAATGTAGTCACAAGTTAGGGGTTGGAATGGACAAGATTTCTTCTAGTGTAATAATTTGAAATTTTTTTCTTTTGTGATTAATCATTGATTTGGAGTTTTTCTTTCATTGTGTTATAAAAGTAAATCCACATGTACACTTTAATTAAACTTGTAATATAATATACACACTACTTTTAATATCATTTCAAGAGTACACTTTCACTTTCAATGAATTTTATGGTCTAACATGTACGTAGGGCAACATGATGTTGCAATGAGTTGCAATGTAGTAAAAAACTAATAATAAAATAATTGAAGAATAGTTGCAAAATAGTGGAAGAATAATAATTATATAATGGCAGCCTAGTGGCACTAGTTATATCAATGGAGTTCATAGTTGACAATTAGTTACAAACAAGTTCAAAATGTCATATTTAATGGGCAATGAAAATGCATACAAGTGGCATGATCATATATGTCAAGGCCATACACTAATTGCGAAATAATCATTGATTAGTTGTTACATTTACCTTACATCACAAACTTAGCATCTCATGATTTAGTAACATTTGGAAATCATGCCAAATTCATTAATTCATAACTTTTGTATGTTTCATGCACTGATATCGTGCATTGAAAACACATTTAACATATGGATTTATAGGAAGATGCAAAATTCATGTGACATTCATCCATTCATAGGTTTGTACTTCATCTGTCACCACATTTATTTATGTGTCAAATGTGTTTTCAATGCGTGATATTCTTATTAAAATGTATAAACTTACGAACTTCGCATAATTTTCATTATTAATTCATCACATGCTAAATTCATGATGTAGTTGTAATTTAGTTGTCACATGCTATTAAACTGCAAGTTGCCAACAAAATCAAACTTGGTTGATTACAATTGATTTATGTTGTGTACATTTTACTATATAGATGTCCATCTTGCAACTAACTTGCAACTAGAATACAACTCCCTGATTTTGTGACGTGGCATTTTAACTATTAATTCTTCATATTTCCATGGTTGTATATCGTAGTTGTAAAAATTATTTTGGAGCTCTAGTTGCAAGGCAATCTAGTTGTTGTGGACATGAAATTTCATAACATGAATTTTAGTCACCACATTGATTAGGACCCAAGTTTATCTAGTTATTTGTATCCCCTAAAATTATGTGGTGATTGGATTTCAATCACCATTGGGGTAAAAAATTTACCTTTACAAATATAATTAATGTTTTCATTTAGGTTGATGTTAAACCAATGTGACATTGGGTTATGTTGACATCAAAGTTGATACAATTAATGTGATGTGACAAGGCCGATGTTAGTAAATATGGTAATCTTAAGTGTAGTTGGATCCTTCTATCACATGATGGGATATCCCTAATAATATGTCATGGGTTTCCTTCATTAGGTTTTCAAAGAACATGTTCACTTGGGCTGCTTTTCACTTTCCTATAAAGCTTCAAATAAAAGCCCTTATAATAATTTCTTATTTAGTTTATGAGGATACTAACCTTCCTTTTTCATCTTTTAGTTTGGTGGTCAAGGATATGGGTGAATGTTCTTTACCCATTTCCAATTCATTTCCAACTATAATACACAGTTTATTTATTAATACATTGTATTTTTAAGGGGATAGTTGCACAATGGTTGTAATACCCAAGTGTAATTGCATAATAGTTGTATATGAGTTGTTTTTTGAGTTTTAATTGCAGGGTAGTGTGGTTTCAACGGATGTGATTTCTCATAATGCATTAAAAATTAAAGTTTGATGATAATAATTCAGTTAGACATTTCAATATCTTTGAAAATTTTATTATAATATTATCATTGTTATTAAATTTACCATTTTTTTGAATTTATAACTAAGTTATGCATTTCAATATTTTTGATGAAATATAAATTAACATCTTGTGGCTAATAGACATTCCATCATTGTGTTATAATTTGATGATTCAGCTCCCATTTTTCTTAAATTTAATTTAACTTTGTTAGGCATTTCAATATCTTTGATGAAATATTATATGGTCAAATTTTGTTCATCAACATTCCATTTTAAAATAATTAATTTCAAAATGAAGAAAGAATAACAACTTTTTGTCAATTGTTTTAAGTGACAAAAAAAGTTGAATTAAATCCAAAAATAACATTTCAGTTCAAATTTAATTAAATATTTGTTATATGAAAAATAATTAGCATGTGTCTTTTCATGTCCATGAAGTATATATTAATTTAAATTAAATTTGACATTGACATAAATAATGATGAATTATTGAAAACCATATGGAAACATAAGAAAAAGTAGAATAATTGATCATCATTAGTAGTGTGTAGTAGCAATAAGCTATAATTTGATTATATCATATAATATATTATTTTGTTAAGTCTTTCATTTTAAGATCGTTTTTATGTATCTCCATGGCTAATTATAAATTGTTAAATATCACAAAGTTTATAATGTTACAACATTTTATGGATTATTTTTTTGGGTGAGGAGAGGTGACGCGCTCCCAAGCTCGTTGATAGATTCAAATGGGAATATGAAATGAAAACATCGAAAAAATAAAGAGTTGGGGCATGTGTTTTGGCTCGCAGCACTTTGGGGTAGAGGGGCATGCTGGAGCTTCGAGATGGGATTAAGAAAAATGACAAGCAATCATTCACTCACATGGAACTGCACAAAACCAAACAAGTTGGTTAGTGCATAGCTGGAGCACTTTTGGTGCTAAGACGAGCCGCGGGCAAACTTGAACTCACAAGATTCACCACAACCCAGACTTGGGGGAAGCCACCACCTTCCCCCTTATAGTATACTCTATGCCTGGCCACGGGACCAGCACCCAAATGTCATTTTGTCCCAAGACTCCCAAGTGGGAGTCCCGAAATTCCCATAGTTGGGACTCCTACAACTTTGGGGGCCCACAATTTTGTGTGCAAACTTTTGATCGAGATGAGGTCCAAAGAATAGTTATAGCCCTTGTCAAGAGCTTTCCAACGATATGTCGCACTCCACCTATCCGCAAGGAAATTGGGGTGATTCCTAACTTTTAGTGGTCGGGAGTTAAATTGCCAATTTGACTCCCAACTCTTCTTTTGGCTATAACTTATGTGTTAAGTGTCCAAATGGGTCATGTGAGCCCATTTTAGACATCTAAGTTTCAAGAGCTTTTCAATGATATAAGGAATTCTTCAATCCAATCGGTTTTGACCCCTGCAATCGCTCTTTGAAAATATGGGAGTCCATTGGGACTCCAACTCCCAAAGTGGGAGCTCACTTGGGAATGTGAGGGAATGAACCCTCACACTCTTTTACACTCCCGGGAGCATGAAATGTGATTCCCAGGCTTCCCTCTTAGCCCGCACCTTCTCAAGCCCTTGCTTTGGTCGTGAGCCCAAGGCTAGGGTTGTGATAAGAAGGGAGAACAATCATTTTGGAATTGGAAAAGGTTATGTGAATAAAAATATAAGATCCTAAATATATTAATTTTTGGGTAAAAAAAAATTTATTTTATATTTTATAATAAAATCTTATTTATTATCAAAATTGAAATATAATTAATATAGGGTAAACATTAGTATCAAGTATTAAAATAATAATAATAATAATAATAATTACATATGTATTATGAACTTTGTGTTAATATTCTTGTGGGAATATAAGTCATTTTGGCTAGGGAGCAAGTGACACCTTTATTTTACGCCTAAATTAAGGAGAAAATAAAGATGTTATAAGGGAAGATGTCGCAACCCTACTTTGGCCAAGTGTGGGGGTGAAGCCCAACACTTGGAAAAAGTGAGGATTTGGAATCCTCCGGGACTGCCGAATGTTTAGGGTTCGACAGCAAGGCCCAAAACACCTCGCATTGAGGTGTTCTTAGTGTCGTTGGAAAGGTCTTGAAGCTTAGATATCGAAAATGGCCTCGCATTGGCCATTTGGACATTTGTCGCCCAAGTTATGGGCAAAAGAAGGGCCGGGAGTCAAACTGGCAGTTTGACTCCCGACCACAAAAAGTCGGGAATCGACCTCTTCCCAACCTCCGAATTGAGAGTGCGATACGTCGTTGGAAAGATCTCGACAAGGGCTACAAGTTTGATTCAGACCTCGTTGCAATCAGACTTGGAAGTCGGGAGTTATGAGCTTCCAAAGTTCCGGGACTCCACCCGAGACAGTTTCGGGACTCCAACTTGGGAGTCCCGGGAAAAAGAGCCATTTGGGTGTAGTCTCGGCGGGGCGTCGCAGGGTGAACCCCTTACGAGGAGGGAGGCAACATCCCCATCAATCATTAGAAAAATTGAGAAAGTACAAGGGGGGGAGCAGGCACCACGAAATGGCAGCCTCGCCCTCCCCAAAGATGCGACCGTGAAGCCATTCAGCCTTAAAGGCAAGCTCAATGCTATTTTGATTGTCCTGAGTCCTATCCTGGCTAGAAGATCTAATGGCCTTCCAGGTGGCCATGCCCACCTCCGCCGTAGCTTCTCAAGATTGGAGCAAAACCCT
>Ga0209208_10012472_pt1 | contig 10757 bp, 8 predicted proteins | sample S1TSphfallax_3_FD_187694 | JGI IMG/M metagenome (GOLD analysis project Ga0209208, IMG submission 187694) | Host-associated microbial communities from peat moss isolated from Minnesota, USA - S1T2_Fd - Sphagnum fallax MG (SPAdes) (version 2) | ecosystem: Host-associated > Plants > Peat moss >... | reverse complement strand
CTTCGACTTTATTCTAAAAAGTCATGGGAGAGTTAGGCTTGGTGCACTCATTGCTTTGAAAACCCTCCCTCCAATTTGCCGCAAAATCGGTAGCCAGTACAAAATAAACCTCCTACGTTGGTAAGATGGGTGGACTAACAATCATCCGCAAGAGGATTTAACCAAATTTGGCTAAAGGTCATGGAGAAAAATATTTTTATTTATCAAACCTCGTTATATATTGGCAACACATAAGAACCTATGGTTTACATATGGAAGGTTCAACTTTTTTTTCTTTCCTCTCGAAGTATGGCCACTTTGGGCCTTTTTCACCCCAAAAAAAATCCTTTGCATAGTTTGCACCTTCCCTCTCTCTCCCCCCTCCCAACAATTTTTTTGGTCACGAAGTAACAAATTAATTTCAATCTAGAAATAATAATAGTCCCGTCATCAACTTTAGGGAGTTTCCCGGCTAAATCCAATTTGTCCAAACATTTTCGCCTCCCCTTTCTATAAGGTTAAACTAGGATATTTGAGAAATAAAACCATTGTTAAAAGCTTCCCGATATTGATTAAGGGAGAGGAATGTAATTGATATTAATGGAGTGCCTCCCCCTTTGGCCCACCTATGTCGGTGAGAAGGGGAGGACTTTGGGCAAAACATATGGGATAAAAGCAAGGTGCTATTGGGAACACCTTTGCGGAACATATTAAGAACTTAGGGAACATATTGGGAATCCATTGGGAACTTGAAAAGAACATAGAGGGAACAAAGGAAAAATGAAAAAAAATCCTCCCTCAAGGGGGAATTTGTTTAGGGTTTAGGTTCACCCAAGGTGGAATTGTGAGGACTTTAAGGAAGGAAGTTTATAGTCTTCATAATCACTAAGCTGAAGGTTCAAGGAACGTTTCTACCATTCCTATTAGAAGAATTTGACTAGATCCCAAACTCAATGAGACATTTCTTAGTCTATTCACTTGCAATGATCATGATAACATATGTCCTGTTGCAATGGATGAAGTGTGTTGAATGAATGATACTTATTGGATGAATTAACGATACAATGGTTTATCATTTGCATTGGACTTCATTTCCAACCCCAGGAAAAGAAGAGAGAGAGAGAGGACATCAAAATTACTTGAACATCAAAATGAAATGCAAGTTGATCAATTACTTGAATTGATTAAGTAGCATGGATGAAATCAATTTAACATGACTATGACATCCTTTGATACATGACCAAAGATGAAATTCAACAATCGTGGATTTTGGTGGATGAAAATTCGCTTATGTGAGATTGTCATGGACATAATTGGAATCAAATTTGGGTAGTTGTTGGTTTATGGATTGTTTTATCGTTTGGATGGATGGGTCATGAAAAATCAATTTGGGTGACATCCATCCATCATAATTCATTTTGTTCAAGAAATTCCATTATTATTGAAACAAAATTACAATCATATTTCAATTGACAAATCATTTACCTTAATTAATTATTAAATAGGTGTGAATTTGTTTTGGGCAAAAAGTCATGTCTCAAATGTAAATTACTATAAACACGAATTTTAATGACAACGATTGATTGTAATTGGTTTAGATAGGACAACTTGATGTTCCATAAGTCATCAACGATTGAACAATTTCAAATTGGAATGCATTTAGCCCATTCCCAAGTGAAGAAGCAGGGAAAAGTGTCTTTTTGGATTCATGTATTTTTAAAGTTATTTTTTCAACACCATATTCGTGAAAATGTTTTAATACCTTCTCCACCAATTTGCATCCTTTCTTTTTTTCAATGGAATTTTATCTTAACACAATTGTTGAATTGAATTTGGTTGAATTGGAATTCAATTCAATTCATGTTGCTTTGCAATGTTATTCACACTTCAATTTCACATAACAATGAATGAATGTCTTTTATTTCAAAAACATTCAAATATTTTTTTATCCCACAAGGATATTTTTATTTTTATTTTTTTTAATGTTTTTAATCTTGGTGCAAAGAAGAAGAATTTATTGCATGTTACACATTTCATTTTATCATTATTACCTCTTGGCCAAAATTCATTTTTATCAAGGTTATTTTAGCATGTCATGTCATTGATATATGAATGTGTGTTATTTAATTAAACTTCATGTGAATATTTTGACTTTCAAAAGATTGTTAACAAAGGAACATATGTTAATGTTAAAGGTGAGAATATTTTTTTTGCATTTAATATGTGGAAACAACCATAACGGGGTCATTTTAATATTATGCATGGTACCTGTTCACCTTCTTTTATAATTTCATAGATCATAAATTTTATGATTTTGTGTGATTTTTTGTAATTATATAAATATTATGTGAGAATTATATGCACAAAAGGCAATAAGAAACAAATAACGAAAATTTGGTATACGTTTAGTATTGATAAAATGAAAATGTGTCTTCAACAAAAAACGATAATGAAGGTCAACGATGGAATTAAAAATACAAAAATGATGTAAAAACGTTTTTATCACACAAATTATACTTTTTGATGGAACATTTTTTGTCATGAATTTTTTATGTTTGCGCATGGACATATTTTTTCCTCCTTCCTTTTGATTTGAATTGACTTAAGGTTTTACATAACAAACAATGTTCATCTCATTATGTGTGCAATATGTGAAATTAAATGATTGAAAAAATTAATGAACTAAAAAAACAAGATGCACTATTCTTCTCAATGTTCTTTCTATGAATTTTCTTTGGCTAGAAAATTATTTGATATATATTTTGATAATTGGATTAAATTTTATGCACTATATCATTAGTATATTACATTAAACCATATGATATCAACCCATTTATACATTTACAAGCATATTTTAAATGATAGAGGTATTCATCTTTCAAAAAAAAAAGAAAAAACCTAAACAATCAAAACCTACACATTTGTCAAATTACTTTTTAAAAATTCAAGATTCAAAATACAAAAGAAAATTGATCAAACAAATGTTGAAGAGGTATATTTGTGAATATTATTGATTTTGAAGTCCACATTTGACATTTTTTTGTCCCATAAAATTAATATTCAACAAAAATGAATAACAATTTATGAGTGTTTACAAAACACTTTGTATACATGCAAAGTGTCATTTGATCATTGTTTACAAGGTTGTGTGCATAATATCAATAAATAAACAAAAACAAGGTTGTGCATGTCTTATAAGAAAATTGAAGGTTACTAACAATCCATTGGAATATTTACATGTTTGAGAATCCAATTTTTTCTATAATAAATATATAATAATACCTTTGCATGAATATTCTATTAAATAAAAATGATCTTCCTATGAATTAAAAAAGAAGTTTTTTTTTTTTTTTTTTTGGAGATTAATTTATTAAAATTCAATTTGAAACATCTTAAATTATATCAACATATGACCAACATTTTTTTCATTATAAATGTTACGGTTTGATGATAAATTCTAGTAAATTTATAGTATTAGAATTAATGGTTTTCCTATTATATGAGTTAAAAATATCCTTGTAACTTATGAAAACCTTTAGACTTGTTATTGATATTGTGGAGAAAAATAGAAACTGAAAATATTGCTATAAAACAAACATAATTTAATGAGATCAAATGGTTTGTACATATTTTCAAACTCATTTGGCGATCCTTGTCCATTATGCAAATATGACCTATTAGAAAAAAAAAATCATCTGATGTATTGGATTTTTTTATTGTACATGGATGCCATTTTTATGTTTTCATTGTATTTATTATTGTAATACTTTGGCATTTTTGACATTGATTATATTATTTGTAAGAATTTTGTGTTTTTTTTTCAAATAATCTTCTTTGTTAAGCAAAATACATAATTTTTTGGAATATTGAATAATATTTTATTCTTGACATCATAATGAAATGTTAATCCTTTTGCTACTATCATTTCATTGCGTTAATTTTTTATTCACACAATTAGGATAGTTAATGGGCCTTTCACTCTATGACAAAGTAACACCCCTTCTCCCCTTCCACAAAATGTTTTAAATTTTTTTTTAAAAAAAAAAGTTTTAATTTTACAAAATAGGTAAAAGAAATTTAATAAAAAAAAATTTCACACTGGAAAATCATGTATTTCCAAAAATTTCTCAAAAGAAAAGGTTCCACAAAATAGTAGAATTTCGCCACAAAAAAACAAATGAACCGCCAATTATGGATTTACGAATGATGGTCTATCACCACGTTTAGCCAAATAACAGAGCCCTCATGGATGAAGAAACCCCAGGGATGAAGGCAGAAGGAATGCACTTCGTCAACCCGAGAGGGCCAGCACTGACTTCTCGTCCATGAAAGCACGATCCTGACCCTTATAATCCGACGTTCGTGGCCGGAGATCTCTGACTTCTCATCCATGAAGGCACCATTCTGAGCATAGTAATCCAACGTTCGCGTCTAGAGATCTCATCTTCTTTCTGATTGCAAAGCCTTTGCAACGCTCTTTGTGGCAGAAGGAAGCTTTTGCAGTGATGGATATGGCGGAGGACTCTCAAGATACGCAAAGCGCGACCGACTTGCTCAAGATGCAGGCGTCTGCAAATGATGACATTGAGGTGAATCGGTTTTGTTACTATTACCTGCAAAATGTTGATAATTTTTTTCGAGTTTTCTACTTCTTTTTCTAGGATGTTTTTTTTTATGGCCATTTCTGGTCTGTTTTTTCTCCTCCCTTTCCGACCGACTCTCAAAACACGCAAAGCGCGGACCGACTTGCGCAAGATGCAGGCCATGTCCAGATGATGGCATTGAAATGAATAAGTTTCTTCTATTACTTACCTGCAAAATACTGATATTTGTTTCCATTTTTCCTGCTTCTTTTTCTAGTATGTTTATCGACCTTTGTTTTGTTTTCTCGTGTTTTTTTCGTTCCTCTTTGTGTTTTGAAATCTAGGAGATTTTTCTCGCAGTTTTTTTAGCAACGGAAACAAGCTGATCATCCGGATGAATATAAGGAGGAGCGTTGGAAGCTCTACAATCTTCGTTTGTTTTCAGAACTAGATGTTGTTATCGGGAGATCGCGTACTTTTAGTATTAATACTTAGACTGTGTTCTGGTTTTTTTTTTCCCTGGTTGGAAATGTTGTTGTGAGAGTTGATGCAAAGACTTCTTAGAGAGTATCGTCTTACTCTGAACATGTGTTTGCAGAGATCCTCTTACTATGATCATTGGCGTGATTGATTCGTGTATGCTTTCTAGAGTACTCGTTGAATTTTTTGGAATGTGTCGAAGTTGATGGCACGCTAGTGACACAAGCTCACACTCAACATTTGTGCATCTGCAGCTTCATGATCCATTAGGGGCTGGAATTCCCCATTCGCCAGCTGGAAATGACACAAGCACACAGTCAGCATTTGTGCATCTGCCACAACAGCTTCATGATCCATTGGGAGCCGGAATTTCTCCATCAAAAGCTGAAAATGACACAAGCACACAATCAGCCTTTGTGCATCTGCCACAAGAGCTTCATGATTCGTTAGGGGCTGGAATCTCTCCATCACAAGCTGGAAGCGACAAAAGCTCACAATCAACATTTGTGCATCTGCCACAACAGCTTCATGATCCATTAGGAGCTGGAGTTCCTCATTTGCAAGCTGGAAATGACACAAGCACACAATCAGCATTTGTACATCTGCCACAACAGCTTCATGATCCATTGGGGGCTGGAATCTCTCAATCACAAGCTGGAAGTGACACAAGCTCACAATCAACATTTGTGCATCTGCCACAACAGCTTCATGATCCATTAGGGGCTGAAATCTCTCCATCACAAGCTGGAAATGACCCAAGCACACAATCAGCCTTTGTGCATCTGCCACAACAGCTTTATGATCCATTAGGGGCTGGAATCTCTCCATCGCAAGGTGGAAGTGACACTCTATCACAGTCACTTCAGCAAGTGGACAATGTACCTGGGTCTGAACTTCCTCAGAATGAAGCTGGGAGAACAAAATTTTCACATGTACCAATCTTTCGCAACCCGCGGGGAGCAGGAATGGGGCGTGCTGGAGGTGCAAAAGAAGCTCCAAAGTAGTGAGGATTCCATTACTGTTTCTTTTCAGCACCCAAATTTTGACATTCTTCATTCCAACTTCTTGAATCAGATCCTTGGTAAGTTGCAAACACTATCAGAAGGTTTTTTCTTATACCATGAAATGGGCCTTATATCTGACCTTTGGCATAGACTCCATGGTTTTGCTAATGATATAGAAGTTCTTTTTCCTTTTGCATGCAACATTCTCTATAAGAATAACTATTGGAGAGAATAGTGAAATCTGCAATACCCTCACTTGGATTGTTATAATTTAACTGAGGCTCTGCACAGAAGAAAAGAACATGTCTGTCAAATGTTGTGTGTTCTACATTAAATGTGCTTGCCACATTACTGTTGGCAGCTAAATGATGTGGGTAGTGGGTAGGTCTGAAGATGATTATCAGTACAAGGATTTAGACAAATGATCACGAGAAAAGCTATAGCAGCTCAAGTAATGTTTACTGTGTCGCTTCTTTTGGAGATCTGGAGCTGTTTGATGCCTTTCTAGATGGTAAGCATATCCACTGCATGTTAGTTTCCATACCATTGAATTGACCACCTTGCTGATCCTCCAACAAGGCTATGTTCATTAATGTGTGTAGCAGTTCCAGCAGGTTCATATTTGCTTGACAGCACCATGTCTCCCAAATTTCTCTTCCATTTTCAATGATTTGCCCATGGCCAAAACTGTGCTGTTGCAATCAATATGTCATGCATGACAAATGTTGAATGATTTCTCTACAGATAATTGTCCATTGATCATTACCACACCTTCAACCCAGATCTCTGAATTGGAAAATGCCAACGGCAAAACAAAGACTGTCTGTGATAGTTCAGGAAACAAGACCTTGATTGATTCTATTAGGAACACAATTGTATCAATCGTTTGGTTTTTACACATTGGGCTTTACATAGCAGTGAATCACCTGCACTGGCCTTGGTGGCAAAACCAAAAAGAGCTACAATGCTTTTGTGCATACCATGTATCCTGAAGTGCCAAGTATCTCAGGAAGTGCTGATTGTACCAGTTATCTCTCTTTCTCATAACCTCCTGCCTTATCTTTCTAATTGCTATCTGATATGTAGTTTATCTTCCACAAAGTCATTAGTGAGCTTTTGGTCATTATTTTACTTCCATGTTTTGCACCCATCTTGCATTTTTACTCCAAACTTGAATGCTGCCTTAAGCATGGCTTTCCTTCTGGTTGTTGTATTTGACCCAGTCAACCTCTTACTCAAAGTCCCAACAATGTAGCTGACCATTTTGCCTGAAAGGAACATGAGGATTAACTAGAGTGTTACTTTCACTTTAACACCTAAGGAACTTGAAATCCTCTCATAACCTTTTAGCATGTCATTGTTGCCAAATTTCAGTAGGTTACATTAAAATAATACAAATAAGACTCTAGTCCTGGTTGCAGAAAATACAGAATCCATACTGCTGATGTTCCACAGTGAAAAGATGAGGAAAGATAAATACACCCTTGTGGAGGTAGGACAGCAGTCTAATTAGAGAAAAATGGAATGAGAAAATGGAATCAGATGATTATCTGATGCACCCAGCCCTGGTGAAGGTCTTCAGGGTATGTGGACTTCATCAATTAGACTTCCACAGAAGGTCCACAGATACATAACCACTCACTGTTTTGCCTCTAATTGCAACCAACCATCACAAATTTGCTGTGTCGTGGTAACCACTGTTTCTGTTGACATTGGTTTGGTTGCAGATGGTGCCAGTGGATTGTGAAGCCACAAACTATGAACAAAGTGAATGAGATGTTTCTACCTGGGTGGTGCATGGCCATTGTTTTTTACAAGGTGAGCTCCTTTGCCCTCCTCCTTCCTGTACCAAACTTTACAAAGATATATGGAAATATTAAATTTCATTGTTTTGAAGGATGATTCATTTTGACTGCAACATAGCTTCAAAAATACCATCAGTAATTCACAAGACTGAAACCACCAAGGCCCATCTTCTTACCTTGGCTTAAAGCTGAGCAGAAATGCAATTGTATAGTCCTCTTTCCACTGCCTGTCGGCACCCACCCACACAAATGTGTAGTCACTTCATCATCACTTTTGCTTTCAGGAGAAGGAGAAAAAAAATCCCCAAACCTTCAAAACAAACTCAACATTTTTCAGTCACCCTACTTACCATTGCTTTGCAGCAGATTGTCATTTTCGGGCTGTGTGTCAATCTATCTCACAGTACGAACCTTGTGCAGTAATCAGGCAGAATCAAGCCCTTTCACCAAATGGGTAGGTTCCACATCCCCTGCACAACCACAATCATGTGGATTGAGTAGCTCTTCAGTACCTATGTGCAATTTTCAACCCTTATCAGAGATATCCTGCTTCAGTCAGGATTTAATCCTCTCTGCGTTCCTTCGCACAATCACGATAGATAATAGATACCGCTCTCTGTTGTTCTCCTCCCGACAGACAGCGAGGAGTATCCATTACCATCTTCCGGAAATGGAGCAGTGGACAGATAAATTCTCAAGTCCGCTCCTCCGTCCGCATTTTTCGTTCCTTTGCTTTTTTGGGGGTGGTGGCAACGGATTCGAAATCGGCATATCGTACTCATCGTCCTCCACTTCGCCTCCCTTTAACAATGCTCTTCCTGCGTAAAATACAGTAGAGAAGAACAATCTACGCCCCACTTATGAATTTCTTTCACTCCCTCCCACAATGCATCCTGAAAACACTTACATGCACACACGTAAGCACCGCTATTCCCAGAAGTGCGAGAAAAAACGCTTCTACAGACCGAATGATCACACTCTCCAGATAACATTTCTACAACCCGAAAGAGTAAAGTTCAAAACCTTAAAAAAGGCTGCTGGACACCAAATATTCTCTGCATAGGAAGGCGCGATCAAATCATCTTCGCGTACAGGCCGAATCCATCTCAACTTCGCTGCTTCTCGCGCACGAAGAAGCTCAGTACCCCCCCGAAAACAACCCAAAAGCAAACCCTAAGAAAACCCTAAAATCACTGACCACGACTGTCAGCCTCGCCAAGTCCTATATCCGATTACAAACTCTGGAGTGCTGTCCTCATGGATGAGATACCACATCCACGAACCCAAAACTGGCTAATAAATCATTTGGGATCTGGTTTAGGCTACAGCCTCTGGAGCGGCGTCCTCATGGATGTCATGCATCCATCATCCATGAAAACCCCACAAGTGGCTACCGATAATCTGTGCTCTGTGCGTTGTTGTGGGTATCTCATCCATGAAGTCACGCCTGCCTGACGATAATCTAGGCGAAGGTCGGTCCGTCGGTCGGTCGGTCCGTCGGTCGGCCTTAGGAGTACCAAGCACGTTACCATGTCCTTCTCTACTTAAAGGAAGCTTTCTGCCGGGTCACCCGAGTCCAATTCGAGGGTAACAAACGTCACGCGCTTTGTATTTCTATAGCTAGCTCTCGGGTAACCCATCGTTTACGTGGGCTATAGCCGCGCGCCTACATTGTGGTTGCTAGGGTACCCAATCTGCCAGCTGTGCCCTAATTCTCCGCAAAGTTGGAAGACTCTTGCGGCGCCCACGAAAGGGGTACCCTTTTTCGGCAACTGCGAGACGAGTCGACTACCGTCAGATTCCGCATCGCACGGCTGCAATCCGATAGAAACCAAGGGTGCTGAGGCGGCGCCGAGAGAGAAAGCATCCTCGCGAGGTTAAAGACATCGACGCTGCCTCTGAGAGCTTGGATCTTCCGTCGACAATTGCCATTTGCTGTTAAAAGTTTCCAAGTCTTTGTTGCTTGCATCTTCTATCGTCTTTTGCCGCTCTCCCAGGTGCGTATCCCTTGCTCTGATTTCTCTTATTTTCCAAGATTTCGCACCTATTTTCTTTGTCGACTTGGGTTTTCCAACTGCGTTGTTCTCGTGTCACTGTTTGCTAGTTTCTCTTTATGCTTCTGTGCCGTAAGCGTTGCTGAAATCTATTGTTTTGATGGCAGGAAAGTCGTATCTAGGTTCCTAGGTTTGCATCTCGACCTTGACTGTATGCGGTTTATCCTAATATTCGTGAGGGTTCTCTTGTTGCATCGGCGAGGGTTTGGAGAGTGAGATAGAGAGGTGCTGACTCTTGGTTTGTTTTGGCTTAGTCTTGCAAGATGGGAAAGGAGAAGACCCACATCAACATCGTGGTCATCGGACATGTCGACTCTGGCAAGTCCACAACTACAGGCCATCTCATCTATAAGCTGGGAGGAATCGACAAGAGGGTGATCGAGCGTTTCGAGAAGGAAGCGGCGGAAATGAACAAGCGATCTTTCAAGTACGCCTGGGTGTTGGACAAGCTCAAGGCGGAGCGGGAGCGCGGCATCACGATCGATATCGCCCTGTGGAAATTTGAAACCAACAAGTACTACTGCACCGTCATCGATGCCCCTGGACATCGCGATTTCATTAAGAACATGATCACTGGTACTTCCCAGGCCGACTGCGCCGTCCTCATCATCGACTCCACGACTGGAGGATTCGAGGCTGGTATTTCGAAAGACGGACAGACGCGTGAACATGCCCTACTCGCTTTCACCCTCGGTGTGAGGCAGATGATCTGCTGCTGCAACAAGGTCAGTCTTTTGGTTTTGCATGCAGCATCGTCTCGGTTGCTCTGTTTCTGTGTAGGGAGGCTTGTTCGTCGTCGACTTCATCTTCTTATGAATCTGCTTTTGTTGACTCTTAGATGGATGCCACAAC
>Ga0209208_10012471_pt1 | contig 10758 bp, 9 predicted proteins | sample S1TSphfallax_3_FD_187694 | JGI IMG/M metagenome (GOLD analysis project Ga0209208, IMG submission 187694) | Host-associated microbial communities from peat moss isolated from Minnesota, USA - S1T2_Fd - Sphagnum fallax MG (SPAdes) (version 2) | ecosystem: Host-associated > Plants > Peat moss >... | reverse complement strand
TTTTCTTTTAAATTTTTTTCCATTTTTTAAAAAATAAATCTGAGGATTTTTTTAATCTTATAATAGAATGCAAAATCCATAACACACTAATGTGACATCTTTTACTAGCTCAATGTGAACATGATCACGTAAATGTTCCAAGTGTGAACAAGAACCTCATGATAGAACCCACTTGTCAAGAAAAAACTATTTAAAAAATTTTAATTACTCTACAATGACAAAAGTTATTCAAAATTCACTATTTTCCTTGCCTTTAGTGTAAAAGCGATGAAATCATCCCCAAGAGATCCAATCATCAAGGACTTTTTATAGAACAAAGAGCTCACTCTCAAATTAAAAATTATTTTTGATTTATTAGTGTTGCCTACTAAGGCAAGGATGTTGTATTTAGATTCATTATAGAGTAAAGTAGCTTAAGGGATTTTGACCCCTAGGTAATGGGTCTATTTTTACTTGAGGATTTTTGAAAGATGATATTTTGGCTTGTGTTGAAACTTGAGATTAATTATAAAGTTATGGATTTTGGTTTCTTTTAAAGGATTTTTTGAAGACTATATTTTGTCATGGTGAAATATTTTGAGTTTTCATAATTATTCTTTTGCCTGAAGATATTTTTTAATGTAAATGGCAAGACCACAACGTGACACAATGCTTGTTGAATTTTCTTTGACAAAAGTTTTTAATCTTTAGTAACTCTTAAATCATAGGTCTAACCATGCCTTTATGCACATCTATTCATTGAGAACTTTCCAATACCAAGCAATGTTTTTTATTTAAGCAAAATTTAACATTTTTTTGATAAAAACAAGGGGCCTTCAATCTCGTAGGGTAATTTTAGGTTGTTGGATTGGGTTGAAATTGTCGACAATTGACAGCTTTTTGTGTGATAGGAGTCATTTTGTTAAAGCCATGATGACTAGTTATAGCCACTTTTGCCAAATCATATGGTCATCGAATGCCACAATCCAATAATGGCGCTAATCATTTAACATCAATTTTCCATGACAATTATGGCCATTGCTCCTTCGACCTATAACGTTCGAAAGCCTTTATTCATCATTATTACTTTCATGTGAATGTATGTCACCATTGATTTTGCCTAATGATTTTTTTGTTGTTGTTAGCTCAAGCCTTGATTTTCAAGTAGTAAACCAACTTGAAATTGTTTTGTAACTTGCTTAAATTTCTAGCTTCAAAGTTTTAATGGATAAGCATTGATGCAAAGAAGTTACAATGGCCAACCACCACTACCTTCAAGCTTGTTGCAAGTTGCAATAGCTTCAACTTCAAGACGTGAAAATATTCCAAGGACCTAGTCCCACATTGCATATAAAACTTGTGTTTCATGGTGTGCATTTGTACATTCTACCATATGCATTCTTGAAGTTTATGTTCTACAATTTGTTGTATGCACTCCTATTGTGAAGAAATTATATCAATCGTGTGTAGATATGTTATAACTTGTGTTGCTTGCAAGTTTTTTGTGTGCTTGTGATTAGGGTCACAATTTTGTCATCCTACGATCTAAGGTTCAAAACATAGTGAATCAATTTTAGTCGATGCATGCCTTGGTTGTAACACATTGCACAAACAATGTTGTCACATATGCCTCCACCAAATTTCAAATAGTAGAAGTTTTTCTCTTCCTCTACTCCTTCACCTTCACCAAAAAAATTCAACATGTCATCAGGTGAAAACATGTCTGACATCGTGCATAAAGGTAAATGCCATTTCCATTTTTTGGAAGGAACTACTAGAACTATTGGAGATGATTATTTTCCTATTGTTGATCTCACTCAAAACCCTCCTCCCAAAAAAAAGAAAAAAGAGAGTGAAAACTTAATTATGTGTTTCAAAATGTTTAAGCTATTAAGTTTCCTTAGGCAGAAGTAGTTATTGGTCTTGATGGTAAGATGATTTAAATAAGATGTACAATTTGTAACCAAGTAATAAAAATAGAAAATTTACTAGTTCCTAAGCTTGATGGGTTGCGAAAACATGTAAGTTGCTATAAAACAACATATGTTTGACTGGGGGTGGCTACCAGTGGGTATCACATGAGCTTGTCTGGCTAGCATGTTAAAAATGAACAATAATATGTTATTTTTCATGGGCAAGCTTCTGTGATTCAACAAATTGCAAATGGGACCTTTATAAAAAACAAGAGAAAATTTGTGTGATTTGTCACAATCTTCCATTTGTTGAAACAAAGGTACCCATCACAAATTTCAAAGGTTGTAAGAAGCTTTTAATTTCCACAAAGTGCCAAACAACTTTCAAAAACATTCAACTGACACTATTGGTTAGAGCATTAATTTTATGTTTTGATCTATTCATTTGGTAATGCAAAAGGCTCAATTCATCTCTATTTTTTATGGTGAAGTGACCACTATAAACAATCAATCATGAATTTTGACCCATGTTTATGTTGTGGAAGTATGGAGACGCCTATTATTCCTTTTGACATTGCAACAAGTTCTAGAAGGTTCCAATGTTGACAATTTAACAAAAGTAATTGTGGCTTTTTTACTCATTTATGGTGGTCTTTCATAATCTTAACTTGGTTCTCAAATTGGTATGTTTTGGGGCAGATAGGGTGACAACCTTCCAAGGATCAAAGACTGGTGTTACTATGTAATTGAAAAAAAACACACACCTTTTATGTTAGGTGTGCATTGTGTTGCACATCAAACCAATTTGGCTATGTAAATGCTATCTTAATTGACCATGGTTGCAAAAATCAAGTTGTTGTTATAGTCTATTTACAACTATTATTCACAAAGCCCTAAAAGGTCTTTGGAGAAATCTAGGTTGGGTGAATTTTCAAAGCAAAAAACACTCAAGATTTTACACAACATGAAAACATGTTGGATTTCAATGTTATCCCCTACCAAAAGAATCTTGGCAAAGTACAAACTTCCCTAATTGTGCATATGTTTGATAAATAAACAACCAACACCTTGGCAAAAACAAATCTAGACCTTTTTTGCGATGTTACGACTTTTTTAGGTTTAACTTGTATCCTACCCTTGTTTCAATGCATGCAATGTTTTTCAAAGTTTGCTTAACCTCAAGATGTTTTTATTTGTGATTTCATTGATGTAGTCAAGGCTTGTGAAGGGAATCTATATAGGATGTATGTTGATTTAGTTACAAGTTATGGCTATGGAGATGGGATATTTTAGACTTTCCTTGTTGTAGATCACACATAAAATCCTTTACACATGGTTTGGATTGTTGAATCTACTTTTGATGTGTAGTATGCAAGGTTTTAGTTTTTTTCTCGCACATACATAGTTCATAAGAAGGACCCATTAACAAATTGTTTAACTTATGTTTCAAGATTGGATTGGTTGAATGCAATAGAAGTTGTGAAACATCAATGCAATGCTACTGCTACTAGTTTCATTCAAGAACTTGAACAATGTTTCCCAACTCAAGACATCATGAATGCCACCAAGGTGATTTACCCCAGTTCTAGGTGCAACCTAAAGTTCAACACAATTTTTTAGCACAATTTTTAATTTTGAAAGCACACTATTGTTTTGGGAAACATCAATTGGCCCAAAACAAATATATATCCCACCTTTGTTGAATGAAACATTGTTGGTGCAATATATATATATATATTTTCAAGATTAGTATGCTTGCCAATTGCCATGAAGCCTCCTATGGACTGCAATCCATGCACAAGAATTTGGACCACCTTGTCCAACAACCAATTTCTTTCCCATCAATTATTTGAATGGCTAAAACTAATTGAATTATATATGGCCATGGTTACGGGCAACATAGAAGATGAAAGATGTTTTTTCAAATTTGGGGTTTGTGAAGAGTAAGCCCTAGGAATAGATTAACAACCCGTTTGGATTTGATTATTAAGATATTTGCCCATAAGTTGTTTACCTTCGACACTTTCCCATTTGTTGTAGCAATGAATATTTGGAATGTCGTCAAATCCCACCATACTATTATAGAGGCGTTGTTTATTTTTGGAACAACAAATCTCTAAACCCTAACCTTTTATACAATATGTTCATATGTTTTCTATTGTGTTGTTTGTATTACTTGATTCTTTTCAATCAAATGTATTTTATTGCTTATAATGAGGTGTATGCAATTTCATGAGGTGTATGGAATTTCAGTTTTTTGTAACTTGAACAAGCACTCATGTATTATCTTTGTTTTGTTTTTTTGTTTTTTCTGAAGGCAATCTCCTTTCCTTGCAAAGGGTAGGGTCCTGAATGGGCATGGTCTTCAAGACCGAGGTTCAATCCCCTTAGGAGATTTTACATCTATAAGCATTAGCTTATAAATTAGCTTATAAATAGCTAATGTCTACTGATTTTTGCATCTTGTCTACTAATTTTTGTATCATGTTGCCATTTTTTCCATCATTGAATTGCAATTGCTTGCCAATTTGTCTACATGGATTTCCATTTGGTAACCATTTTCTACTTTAGAACCCTAAACCCTAAACCCTGAATAGCCACAACTTAAAATTCCTTCAATGCCAGGGTTAATTGCCATCCTTCAATTTTGATTGCTAGGCGTTGTTCTCGAGGCTAGCGCTAACATCTACGACGAGCAACAAGTCGATTCGGAAATCGCGATTCAGAACAGCAAGTCGGTTACTGGAGTTGGAGATGTCGGTGTGAGAATTGAGGAAAGGATTGTGTTGTTGGAGGCGGAAATTGAAGAGGATATCAGCCAGCCTTCTGTCGTTTCTCTACGTTGTCGTGTTAAGAACGAGACCTGGTTGAGTTGAAAATCTGGCTCTTTACCGTTGTGATCACAATCTCTCACAAACTAACTGTTGCCGATTGCGTTTGCATTCCTCTTTTGTGCAGCCCTAGAACGCCTTGCAGAACACGATGAGGAAGAATTTCTGAGTAGGTCAGAGGAGTAACAAACAACCGGAATTCTTCAGGTTGCGAATATCCAGATCGAGATCGAGAGAGAGAGAGAGTCCAGAGACAGGATTACGGAAATTCTGACTACAATCGACGCTTTGTCTTATCTGTTATCTTGATTTTGCTTTCCTTCTGGAGCTTCCTGCATACATCGTTTGTTATCTGTGCGTTCTACAGCGGTGCGTCTGCGAGCGAGGCAGCGGACATGGCACGAAACAAGGTGCGGCACGTTTTGTTGTTGTTGTTTTTTTTTTTTTTTTGGGCAAATGTTTGGTTCATAGCATGAGGTCTACCACACCCTGCAATCTCCTGATTCTCAATTTGATTCGGTTGTGCGGTTGCAGGAGACTTTGGTGGTGCTGCTAGATGCGAGTGTTATCATGCGACCGCATCTTCATGTGGCATTGCAGTCAGTAGCATCTCTCCTGCACAGAAAGGCAGAACTTCTTTCTCCTCCCTCTCTTTCCTCTTCCAAAAGCGTAGTATATCCATTGTAGGCTTGCTGGCGTCTCAACAGTTGCCACTGCAGCTTCTAGACAGCAAAGGGAATGCTGTTTGTATGTGTATAGAGAATTGCTGTTGTATTGCTCTTTCTTTTATGGTACTGTTCTTCCTTTTATTTTATTGCCACCTCCCAGTTGATGTCAGCAACAGGTGTGGTTGTGCAGTTGATGTTCAACAAAGCCGATGAAGTTGGTCTTGTCTTCTTTGGTGTGGCTGGTAAGCCCTTGCTGTGCATGAAATGCGTACAGTTTATGCTGGAGTGATATACACTAGACCTAGCAGGAAGGAAATCTGATGTCTGCTGTCATATGTCTCGAGCTTCCCAGGCCTTTCTTTTCCTCTCCCCCTCCTTCAAAAGTTGTTTCCCTCTCTCCATCTTCTTATATGTTTATTTGTCTGAGATGTGAAACTTTTGGCATTCACAGACACGAAAAATGATCTGAACAAGGAGCTTGGCGGCTATGAGAATGTTGTGGTTTCTAGGCCTATTGCTATTGTTGATGAGGATCTTTCAAAGTGCTTGGAGGACGTACCTGAAGGCACAGTTGCCAGTGATTGTATCCTCATTATTCCCAAACAATTTGTTGCAAAGCTGGTTTTATAGTGTAGGGTTTAGGGTTTACTTGGTAGTTTGAGTATGCAGAGTATGAGTGCTCCTTTACAGCTTGGATCAGTTCTTGATGCCATTGTGGTGGGCATTGACATGATTGTCAAGAAATTAGCCCAAGGGAAAAAGGGCAATATTCGATTGTCTCTGATCACAACTACAGAGAACTCCATCAGAGATCCTGACACAGGGACAGTGGAAGAGCAGGTTGACAGCATAGCAAAGCAGATGTCAGAGCAATCTATTAAGCTTGAGGCTACTATTGTTCGCATAGGGCAACAAACTGCTTTCTTGGACTCAAAAACACAGCAGAAGAATGAAGCACTTTTGAGAAGGTTTGAGTCACAAGCACAAGCAGAGGTCTCTATCATGGAGAGTTCAATGTCACTCCTTGGAGCCATGAAGCCTCGTAATGTTACCCCAACCACATTGTACCGAGGTGACTTGGAACTGACTCCAAGCATGACTGTGAAGGTACAGTTCTTCTCAGCTTGATGTACTGAAGAGTCCCAAGCACATAAGCTGCCACGTGATACTGTTGTTTAGGGTTGTAGGAAGTACTCCAAGCATTTATTATGGGTGATCTGATGATAGTGGCAGTTCTCTTCTATAGGTGTGGGTGTACAAGAAAACAGCTCAAGAGAAGTTCCCGACACTGAAGAAGTTCTCAGACAATGCTCCTGCATCTGATGTTCATGCAACTCGTGAAGTGAAAATGGATACAGATTACAAGAGTGTAGACAACCCTGATATATCTGTCCCACCTGAGCAGCGCACAAAGGCTTACAGATATGGTCGAAATTATGTCCCAATATCTACAGAATTGATGGAGACCCTCAAGTTCAAGACAGAGAAGGGCCTCAAGCTCATTGGCTTTGTACCTGTGTCTGCAATGCGCAGGTGACATAGTGATTGCTTGTATCCTTATTATTCTTTTTTAATGCTTCAGCCATGTGTAAAATAATATATCACCTTTAAGTATCATCCTCTGCCTTCTCTTGATGAGATCTGGGTGAGAATGGACCTAGGCACTATTATATGAAGGAGGCCAACATGTTTGTTCCAGAGCCTGGTCACACAAAGTCAATTCTGGCAGTCTCAGCCCTTGCTCGAGCTATGGATGCCTCTCATCAGGTAGCACTGGTACGCTGTGTCTGGAGGCAAGGACAAAACAATGTTGTGCTGGGTGTTTTGACTCCCTATGTAGCAACTCAATTGAACAGGGTAAGGTTACACAATATTATCTGGAGGTTTCTTGAAATCTCTGCCAGAAGTGTTCTCTTTTGATCCTCTGTGGGTCTGGAGGCATTGAAGAAGTGTGTTTGCTGATGTTTGTCCTACCATTTTTTAACCTGTAGGCAGATGGATTCTACTTCAACGTCATCCCGTTTGCGGATGACATTCGTGAGTATCCGTTCACATCATTCAACACTTTGCCAGAAGCCCTGCAACCAAGTGAGGTGCAACAAAAGGCGGCAGACAATCTGGTGCACATGCTTGACCTAGCTCCTGCTGAGAACCGAGAGATGCTTCAACCAGATGGAACCATGAATCCTATCCTGCAGGTGAGGTGTTTGTGTCACAGATCACTGCTCGAGTCATTGTTCCACAGAACTTTAGACTGTGGGTGTCTTGGATTGGAGACTTCTCTGCAGGTTTGTATAACCAATGAGAACCAGGATGTTAAAGCTTATCAAGAGGGCTGTCTGGGTGGGATCAATGACAGCGCTATTACAATTTCCTCCATGCAAGAGCACTGAACTCAGAGGCTGATGTGCCTCCTATTGATGAAGCTCTCCATTCTATTGTGGAGCCAGATCCAGAACTACTCTCTGAAAACAGCTTTGCAATCCAACAATTTTGCACTCAATTCCCTTTGACCCCTAATTTTCAGGTCTGGTCCCTTCACTTTGCTTTTCTCCTGCTTGTCAGCTAAATTCACAGGACCATATTTGTGCTGTAAGCTTGAACAGAGACCTTATTGAAGACTTCAGGTGCATTGCTGCTTTAATTGGGGTCCAAAGTTCAGGGTTTTTGAGTTTTCCATATGTACATGGAGAATGGAGTGTTCATTGTTTTAACATAAGTAGGTACTGTTTGGCAGAAAGAAAAAGGTAGGAAGCGATTCTGGAGAGAAAGAGTGAAAGATGAAGAAGTTCCCCTTGAAATCAAGGATGAAGCAGCGATGGATGTTGGGCCAATCTCTTTCAGTAGCCTTGTGAGCAAACAAGTGGAGGAAGTTGGCATAACAAACCCTGTGCAAGACTTTGAGGTGCTCTTGGCACGCCGTGATAGTAGTGAGTGGGTTCCAAAGGCCTTGCAAGGGATGAAGAAGATTATTGACGATCTTTTGGATTCTGCATACAGTGGCAACACTTATGAGAAAGTGCTCTCTTGTTTGTGTGCCCTCCGCTCTGGTTGTGTAGTGCAGCAGGTATGATGATCTGTTTCTTGAGAAACTTCTGTTCGCTTTTTTAATCAATTTGATCATCTGCTGACTGAATAGCCACGTGTTCCGACTTTCAGCTTCAGTTGCCTTTTTTGGGTTGTTGGGATGAAATGAGTTAGTGACTGCTGGAGAGCCTCTTCTCTGATTCAAGTTTTGATTTGAAGAAAAACCTCAACTATGTCTTATGCAGGAACCATTGGAGTTTAACATTTTCTTACGCAAGCTAGCAACAAAGTGTCAAGGGAAGCGATTAAATGACTTCTGGGAGCGAGTTGTGAGAGAGATGATCACCCTAATATCAAGGGATGAGGCACCAGACAGGTACAAATACCCACTTCTTTGATTCATTTGTTCTTGATGTTCAGAAAAAGAGATGTTGCTGAAAGACACACAACAAAAAAATTGTCACATGCACCTACAATCATCTGAGATGAAACCTGAATCCCCTGAAATGGATTACTCACATTTTGGAATATAGCAGTGATGTAGGATCAGAAGAAGCTGCAGCATTTTTGACCAGTCAGAGAGAAGCCCTTCAAGAAGAGCCACAAGATGAGATAGATGAAATGGAACTTCTCCTTGGAGAGGCCATCTGATCATGGAAGGAAGGCAGTATTGTACAGGAAGTGAGGAAAGACAAAGTGAACCCTTTTGGTAATCAACAAAACTCGAACTGCCATGGATGTCAGATCAGTATGTGACCCTGCGAAAATGTTTTTCACATCCAAGTTTAGTTGTGAACTCTGTTGCAACCCCACCCATAAAACTGAAACTGGGACAGCAAATATGTGGGAGATTACTAATAGCAAACCACCTGGACCAATCATTATGATGGGCGAATCAAAAACATTGAGTAGCAGTTAGATGTATTTAGTACACTCTTTTTTGCAGGTGCACAGTTGTGTTGCGCCTTTTACCAGCCACGGCAAGCTGCCCAATTATGCTGAGCCAAAGCCATTTACCTGAGCCAAACCATCATGTGTTCGATTTTCTTCATCCAAGTTTACTGTGCAGGATCATAGAACGACCACCGCCGGAGATGCTCTACTGTAAATGCATGCCCAGTTTATTTTCAAAATTTGTGCAATGACTTTTGCTTGCAAATTTTTAAAAAAAATTGCTGCAACAATTTTGCGAAGATTTGAATTTTCTCAACGACCATGTTATCAATAATTTCTACAACATTTGAAATCCATCCAACTCTGTAGCGTGGCAAACAAAAGCAACAATATCCAACAATAAAGGAAAAGAAAACAAAAAAGGGTTTTTGTGTTTCCCTCACCTATTTAAAATATGTGTATATTATATATATCAACTTGTAAAATATTGATTACTCCGATAAAAAAAATTCAAATTAAATTTGAGTTATGAAATATGAGGAACTTTTTTGTTGCATAACTATTTCCACAATTTACATATGGTCATCATCATTGATGTAGATATTTAACAAGCAAAGCATTCAAATGTGTTGGGATGATTTTAAGTTACCCTTGGCATTGTTGGATGGATGATAACATAATGTGGGTTTTCATACATCAATAGGCTCATGACACATGTGAGGTATACTTTATGGTTTCATCAATCACATTTATGTAGAATATGTGATGTTTATTTTAGCATGTATAATAGTAATATTGCAATTTGATATTAATTTATGACACATATTACACAAATGTCAATGTGAAATGTTAGAGCTTTTTCACACTATATATCCCAAGGCTCGATTCCATAAGTCCCAATAAGAGGCAAAGTCCCATGGAAATCAAACCCTTGGGGTATAATAAACAATATTATATTTTTGAGAATTGGTGTGCTATAGTGTGAAGGACTTGGTCCCAAGCCCAAGGCTCAAGTCTCATGAAGAAGATGAAGTCCATTGATGTGTCCTCCAAATGAGGAAAGAGAAGGAAAAAAAAAAGGTATTGAAGTCATAACTCAAGTATCAAATGTAATTGTTCTTTTGATGAATGGACCAAATCAAGTCACATTTATTATTATTTTAACTAGTGGGTGCCCGTGGTCGAAGGCCACTGTGAAGTCCCCCGTGGGTGCCTGCCGAAGGCCATTATGAAGTCCCCCGTGGGTGCCCATGACCTTTGGCCACTGTGAAGTTTTATAAGTTTTATTTTTTCTTATTTTTTATTTTTTATTTGATTTATTCATTTTTGGATTTTTTTTTCTTTTAAAATTATTTTACTGTATTTCTCTTTCCTTGTTTCATTTGTTTCCATTTCTTTTTTATAGTTTTTGCATTTTTACTTTTTTTTTGTTTATGTTTGTTTCAT
>Ga0209208_10012470_pt1 | contig 10758 bp, 9 predicted proteins | sample S1TSphfallax_3_FD_187694 | JGI IMG/M metagenome (GOLD analysis project Ga0209208, IMG submission 187694) | Host-associated microbial communities from peat moss isolated from Minnesota, USA - S1T2_Fd - Sphagnum fallax MG (SPAdes) (version 2) | ecosystem: Host-associated > Plants > Peat moss >... | reverse complement strand
TGAGCTAAATCGGTGTCATCACTGACCCTGCTCTTGGAAACATCTGAGATCAAGTTTGCGAGATCGCAATAGCTCCCCAATCCATTTTCACACCATTCCAGCTGGAGGAAGAAGTTTTGGAAGCTCATTCGGCATTTTAAAAGAGCTGTAAAATTTGCAAAGATTATTAAATGCAATTTACAATATTATATGTATAAATGCAATTTGCTCATATTTTGTACATTTAAAAGTCAAAGTGTTCCAAATTTTGCAAGCGGGTTTCAATCAGCCTCTGATTATCGATCGTTTTTGCACGCGCTAGGTCGCTTATCTCCTTTGGTTGTATTAAACTCCGGATTCCCGCTACTTGTGAATAAAGGGGAGAGTGGGGGAAAAAAAATCTTATATGAGTTTTGGGATCTGCTGAATCCTCGTGATTTGCTAATTTGTCTTTAGTCTTTTTTGCTCTCTCCTGGAGGCGGGATGGGTAAGCGAGATGCTAAATACCCTTTCCGGCGCCCTTTCTGGGTTTGACTTTTTGGCTGTGGAAGTTATTCAAATAAAAAAGAAAACTCGTTTCTCTTAGTGCCTGAATCTGTGCCGTGGTTCGTAGCGTGTTCTACACCTGGATAGTGCGCATTCTTTGAATCCGGTGTTCTGCTGCAGAACGTAAATTAAATCTTTGACAAAGTTCTCAATGATACGGCGGAATCTCTGTTGAGTGCCAAATTATGTCGTCGAGTTCTGGCAATTGATGATACGCAACTTGTGTCTGGCTGGCCAGCTGCTGCCTGGCCAAATTGGTCCTTCCTATGTCGAGTTTTGGCAATTGATAATACGCAACTTGTGTCTGGCTGGCCACCTGCTGCCTGGCGAAGTTGGTCCTTCCTATGTCGAGTTTTGGCAATTGATGATGCGCAACTTGCAACTTGTGTCTGGCTGGCCACCTGCTGCCTGGCCAAGTTGGTCCTTCCAATGGCCATCACCCGATATGACAACACTTTCTGTTCTGCCTTGAGCGGAGGTTATCCAGAGTACAAAGCCCGCTTCTATCGAGAACTACATGAACTATTTTACTATGCTCATGAGATGCACACAAAAGTGTCATTTAATGATTTTCATGGCACATATCTAGTGACATTGATGACAAGTAAACCTCATCAATAAGAGGGGGAAAGCCTTCAAATTATGCCTAGTTTTGGCGGGTGAGATTATACCCCAAATGCCAAACAAGTTTTGTGAACCAAACATCATTCGTAGTAAGTAAGTAGATATTCATTGATTCTAACTTCTAAGGTAACAAAATTAATCCTCAAAATGGTCACTAATGTCATGATTGTCGTTTAGCTCACCTTTCTCATAGTTTAGGTCAATTTTTTTTTTTCTTGCAATCTCTTTCCCAATACCCTAGCTTCTTCTTGAGTTGTTTACATTCGTCTTTGAAAATTGTGGGTGCTCCAATTTGAAACTAAGACTTTTTGTCATGAACTACTAAATGCCACTTATGTTATTTGAGACCGAAAGAAAGGGTTATTATTTCTTGTGGTGAACTCTTCGCTTACCAACCTAGTAATCACATTCACCAATTGTTAGTTTGTTTAATTGATATGACTCCAAAAACATAACAAGGAACTCATAATTCTTTGAAAAGACTCATTTGCAATACCTTGCCTCTAATTTTTATTAGAGTGGCAACACCAATGACCAATTTTTCAACCATAGCTTCTAGAGCAAGTTCACACTTCACATGTTGTCGATAGGACTCCTTTTTATATTAAATTCTTTTCATTTTAAAAAAGAACCCTTACAATGTTTTTAAAAGATGTAAAGGCATTGTAAATTCCATTTATTTATCTTTTTATGCAATACCTTCATTGTGTATGGCATAACCTTCATCCAGAATGTTAATCCTCACATTAGGTTTTTTGTTTTTGTATTTTGATTTCAAATGTGGTTGCCCCTCCCCTAGTTGCCTTAGAAGGCATTCATTGGGCAAAGGATGGGACAAAGTTTTCTTGTTCAGTTCATGGGTGCAATGTCACCTACATTGCCAAGTACAATTTAATATAACATTTGCAAGTGTAGCACAATGTGATTATAGAATCGAACAAGTCTGGACATCCATTTATTCGGGAGGAAGGCCCAAAGCATCACATGACCATGAATGCGCAAGTCTTGAACAACCTTTTGGCCTAGTTCTATCGCAATGAGTAGAAGGCAATTGCTAAGGTTAAGAGGCATGTAAGCCTATAGTGGGATAGGCTCTAGGTAGCTTTGAAGGACACACTTGAGGTTCCTAATGACGCACTCCCAAGTCTCGAGGTGAACCCACTTGAAGGTTCACCAAAGTGTAGTTGCGGAAAGTTGGGACTCGGAAGGCGTTCCTGGTTTCCAACTCTAGAAAGGGGTAGAAGGTCGAGTTGGGAGCCCAGGGATTAGACTAGGAAGAAGGTTTAATAAATCAAGCATGAATTTGCATCAAAACAAACCACCCACGTGGTTAGTTCACATTCCGGGACACCCTTGGGTGTTGGGACAAGCCACAGGCACTTTGGACCACGAGACACACCACGGCCTGAACTCGGGGGAAGCCACCACCTTCCCCCATATAGTATTCTCTGCGCCATTCCGCCGAGCCTATATCCAAATGGCTCTTTTTCCCGGGACTCCCAACTTGGAGTCTCGAAATTGTCCCGAAATTGTCTTGGGTGGAGTCTTGGGACTTTGGGAGCTCATAACTCTCAACTGTAAGGTTTGATCGCAACAAGGTCTATACCAAACTTGTAGCCCTCGTCGAGATCTATCCAAAGACGTATCGCACTCTCCATTCGGAGGTCAGGAAGAGGTCGATTCCCGACTTTTAGTGGTCGGGAGTCAAACTGCCAATTTGACTCCCGGCCCTTCTTTTGCCCATAACTTGGGCTACAGATATCCAAATGACCAATGCGAGGCCATTTTCGATATCTACGCTTCAAGACCTTTCCAATGACACTAAGAACACCCCAAATGCAAGGTGTTTTGGGCCTTTTTGTCGAACTCTAAACATTCGGGAGTCCCGAAGGACTCCAAATCCTCACTTTTTCCAAGTGTTGGGCTTCACCCCCACACTTGGCCAAAGTAGGGTTGCGACACCTAAGCATGCATTTGTCAAGTTTGCCTTTAGTGCCATTCTTGAGCTTCTTCGCATGATTACATGGGGTGTGGGGTCCATTTCGTTCAACATACTAGGCAAGGTGGAGTGTGATGAAGACCTTGTAATTGTGATTCAAAAAATTCTAGTTGGGTATGCAAAGGCATTCAAAAACACTTAGATGGGGCGAAACTAAATGTTTTCATTTAAGAAAATGATGCAATGTAAGGAAATTGACCTTCTTACACAATACCATGAATAATTTCTTATTCATGGTTGATAAATTTTAACAAAACCATATTCCACTTTATTTGAATTTTTACTGTTAGGTTTCATAAATAATACTTATAATATTGTTTTGTTTGTTTTAAGGTTTGACGTACCATTAGGGAGGTGTGCATGGTTGATGTTGTGGAGGCATCATTGGCCAATTGTGGGGTATTTATACATCACCACGTCTAGGATGTAGAGGTTACATCAATGTGATACAAAAGGGCCAATGGGATCCCATCCCTGTCTAATAGTGACACAAATATCCCGATTTTGATTAGTATGTTGTTTTGGACTTCAAAATGTTAGGGTAGTAATTTATCTTTGAAGCAATCATATATTTATTATTATGACATGTTCCCCATTTTAAGGTGGACTTGTTTTGGACTTGGGCATTTTTGGCACATTTTTGTAAGACATGTCACCCATATTTTTTCATTTGAAATTTTTTATTTTCATTTTACACCATTTTATGTTAATGTTCAAAAATACATTCTCACATATTCTTATATGTATGCTTGATGAAATTATCAAGTGATTCTAGTCTTGCACTCAAACAAAAAAACCTTTTTTTACCCTCAAAGATTAATTAAAAGTTTAGACCAAAAGGAAAGTAATACCCTTATGAAAGTATTTATAAACACCATGGAAGGAATGTTTTTGGTGCAAGCTATTAAAGGGGTATTGTTCATGCCCAAAATTATTACTCAATGCATGTGCAATACCCCTTTTAGGGTATATTAAAAATCCTTTGGGCTCCATATCATATCTATTGAATCTTAGACCTAAGTATTGCATAGCCATACCAAAACCTAAAAGGAAAGTAGTACCTTCATGAAGGTATTGTGCAAGCACCATGGACTAAATTATTTTGGTCCAAGCTATTATAAGGGTATCAATTGCTTGTGCCCAAAATTATTCAATGCATGTGCAATATTTACCTTTCCTGGGGTATATCATAAATCCTTTGGGCTCCATCACATATTTATTGAAACTTGGAGGGAAATTGTTATTGATGGTAAAAGGGTTTAAGGTATACATATTGTATGTTATTCCTAGTAGGAAAACAATACCTTCGTTGGGGTAATTTGCAAACACCATGGGTTTAATTATTTTGGTTCAGGTTATTGAAGGGGTATTACTAATGCTCAAAACTATTCAATTCACATGCACCCCTTTTAAGGTATCCCATAAATCCTTTGAGTTCCATAACATATCTTCTGGAATCTGGAAGGGTATTGGATAGCCCTAACAAAATCTAGAAGGAAAGTAATATTCACAACATTTTGCGATAATATTGTAAACCATGAAACAAAAGAATGTTTTTGAAAACACTTTTTCCATGCTCACCATATCATGCGAGACATATTGATTCAAGTAAATGAGGGTAATTTAAAGTTGTTCACATTGATGGTAAAGGTTATGGAGTTTAAATGTAATACTTGCATCATATTGGGAAACATAAGAATGTTTTTTGAATAATTGATCCCCTCACAATACATCGTGAAATTCATGCTTTCAAAATCCTTTGTTAATATGTATAACATAAAGGTTATGAAAAATTGGTCACATTGATAGTAGAGGGGTTTAAGGTTTAAAGTTTGATGTGTAATTTATAATTTAATGTTAGAATTCAAAATTTCGCTAAATCAATAAATTACAAGTTCATTTTGAACATTTCTCTAATGATGTACATACTTACGTTTTTCCCCTCTTAAAATTGCAAACCCATTTCAAGAAAACAAAAACTTAAAATTTATTATTTAATAAGATTTCAATGGTGGTTAAAAGAAAATTTACAACATTTGATGTCACCTTCATTTAATGGTTCACCTAATAATAAAAATTGATACCTTTCCCATATATTAATCTTATGTATGATTGAATTTTTATTTTATGATGTATAATATTGGCTACAATATTGGTCTTTAAATATATTATTTATATAGAGTAATACATTATATATAATTAATATTTTTATTCACTTTAATACATATTATATTTTAATATTGATTTAAAATAGGATAATAGTTGAGTAAAATTTATATTAAATGTAAATTTAATATATATTTGAACCCATTGTTATGCATAGTGCAATTTGTTTTGATGTTTTTAAATTAAATGTTTACACCAACAATGTGGTTAATTTTGCAATACCTTCATTCACATATATTAATCATTTTGCATGGGTCCATTAAAGAATTCTTATCATTTATAAGTTTGAGAATGTCTTTTAACTACATTTAATGTTTAATTAAAATTTCTACCAAATTAAAATAATTAGGTAGATATTATATCTCTAAAAATGCAAAAAATTATAACTCCACACATTAATTAATTATATCATTACTTCAATTAAAATATTTTTTAGATTACAAATTAATAGTTTATGCACCATTTATATTTTTTGAATCATAATTAACCATTCATTTATTCAAATAAAATTTTATTATATATTTAATACAAAAGGGAATACACATTAAAGTGTCACAAAATTATTGACCAATATTGGCATTATTTGATATGTTCTTCCCTAAATTGCAATTTACATAAAATAAATATTCAATTAGGGTGTAGTCATAATGACATGTACCATAACAGGTGTAATGTTTAATTGGTTTTTTCATGTTTTAAAGTCTTAATTTAATTTGATGATAAAATTGTAAGATTTGTTCATATAGTTGTATTTTAAATATATCATGGGAACATGTGAATTAATTTGAAATTAATGCAATGATAAAAAAATAACAAAAACATTCATGAAGCACTATAACATTTACTTTTAAGTAGTAAAAAGACTTGTAAATGAATTTGAAGTTTTCTTTACATGACATTTTTGGCCAATTTTTTAACATAAACCTTAATAAAATAGAATGAAGAATTTTTAAAAAAAACTTTTGAAGATTTTTTTGAAGAATATGCTAGGATTATTTTTTAAATATTTCCTCAAAAGCAGTAAGAAAAATAGGCGGGTGTGGCTTGTGTTATCTTGTTTGCATCCATTACAGACATTACTCTTATATACAATGTTAATAACTTATCCTTTGGAAATTTTTAATTATTTCGGGAAAAAAACATCATAAAAAAAGTAGAAAATCATGTGCTTTAATTTATTTTTTTGAAAAATGATCATTCAAATCTTATTAAATAACGAACTTAAAGTTTTTGCTATCTTGAAGTGAGTTTACATCTTTTAAAGGGTAACACCTTAAATATGTACATCATTGAAGAAATGTAATGAATGAACTTTTATTTTGATTATTTTCCACATTTAGTAACAAATTTTACATTTAAACTTTATAACTTTGTTTAACCTCTTCCATAACCTTTTACCATCAATGTGTCCAACTTTGCATTACCCTCATTTACTTGTTCATCAATATTTATGGCATTTTGGAATACCCTAAGTGGGGTATTACAAGGTAATTGAAGCTTTCTAGACATGAGCAATACCCTTATGATGGCCTTAGTGAAAATGATTCAACCCATGTTTTATAGAATACCCTAACAAGGGTATTGCTTTCCCTTTAGGTTTTGCTAGGTTTATGCAATACCCCACATAGTGTAAAATGATATGTGAGGACCCCAAAGCATTTATGGGTTACCCAAATAAGGGTATTACAATTTAATTCCATTCTTGTAGTCATGAACAATACCTTTCAAATAACTTAAGCGAAAAATGATTTAGCCCATGGTGTTTTACATAATGCCTTGTAAGGGTATTGTTTCCCTTCAAGGTTTTGGTAGGCTTATGCAATACCTTACTTAGTGTAAAAAGATATGTGAATGACCCCAAAACATTTTTGGGATATTTGGATAAAGGTATTGTAATTTAATTCCATCCTTTTGGCGATGAGTAATACCCCTCGGATAGCTTAGGTGGAAAATTATTTAGCCCATGATGTTTTACAAAATAACCCAATTAGGGTATTGAAAATCCCTTTAGGTTTTGGTAGGATTATGCAATACCCCACTAATTGTCAAAATATATGTGATTAACCCCAAGGCATTTCCAAAATACCTTGAGAGGGGTAATGCAACTTCAATCCATCCTTTTGGTCATGAGTAATACCCTTCCAATAGCATAGGCCAAAATGATTCAACCCATGGTGTTTTATAGAATACCCCAATGCGGGTATTGCTTTCTCGTTTAGGTTTTGGTAGGGTTATGCAATACCTTTGGAAGTGTCAAAACTTATGTGATTGACCCCAAAACATTTCTAGGATACCTTAATAAGGGTATTGGATGTTCATCCCAACTTGCTAGTCATGAACAATACCCCCTCTAATAACATAGGCCAAAATGAATTAGCCTATGGTGTTTTACAAAATAGCCTAGTGAGAGTATTGTTTTTCCTTTAGGTTTTGGTAGGGTTATGTAATACCCCTTGAAGTGTCAAAAGATAATTGATTGACCCCAAAGCATTTTTCGGATACCCTGAAAGTGGTATTGCACATTCACTTCATCTTTCTAGTCATAAGCAATACCCCTTTGATAACATATGCAAAAATGATTTAACCTAGGGCATTTATGGATTACACAATGTGGGGTATTGTAGTTAAATTGGATCTTTACAAGCAAAAAACTTTCATTGTTTTGTGCATTACTTGGAGTTTGAGATTTCCATATTGGCCACATTTAGTTGTGATTAACAATTATTCATTGACACATATTGGTTACCTAAACATTTGGATATTACTTTAAAACATGCATTGTAATTTCTTTTCCTATGCAATTTGTGCATAATTCAATTTGATTTGGTGAAAGGTGTAAAGGGTTAAGTATAAATGAAAATTGGGTCACACATATATTAAGTCCAAATATGGGTATAAGTGTCAATTTTTTTTATATTCCTTAGTCCTTTTTTTATGGGTATTTAAGTGTTCCATCATTGTTTTGTGCTAATATTTCATTTGATTGATGGAGCTTTTGAAACCATCATCCACCCAATGAAATACCATTCACAGGTGCATGGATTTATTGACTTGGGCTAGATAAATGCAATGAGTGTTTGATGCAACTTCTCAAAGAAATGACATTGCATGGTTGCACAATTCAATGCTTGTATCTACTTTGCACTTTGTAATGATTTTGGCCATTGTTTCATGCAAGTGAAGTAGGGCTCAATCCATGCGGGTAAATGAAAATTTTGACACATTGACATTGTCAAAATGATTGTCTTCATCCATGGCCGTAAGCCCTGCAATGTTAATAATGCCAACCTCATCAACCAAATCTTAGTTGTAATCTTCATTGTCAAACACACCATCATCCAATTGTAAGTATGGTGAATCAACAAACATGCATTTCAAACCACCAGGATGAGTTCCATAATATGTGCCACAATACTCAATGATATTTTACATTGTAAGGTTGGTACAAGTTAATTGAATAACAACTTGATGCTTCCAAAAGTTGCCTCATAATGCCCATTCGAAAGTGCAACTTGTGTACTCAATGAAAGGGGCACGAATCTTGTAAGTAACATTAGGATGGTGTTAGTTTTGCACTCGACAAACATCATTGCCATCATCCCCCTCAAAGGTAGGTGGGATCACATTGGTGTATGGAATGTGACTAACTTTGTAAATGTTCGTCACCACAAGTTACGCCATGACCTTGTTTTTTTATCAACCCTTGCTTCTTCATTTCGGCTTGGTGCATAAAATGTTGTGCCACTGTCATGGTTAGCCTCCACACTAATCAATTGATGCGACACCCCTTCAAACCATTGGTCTTGAAAGAAAACTAATGTTTTAGAGCCTTATGGGTCCATTCAGAATAAAAGGAGGCAAATCACTTGTTGATTATAGTGAAAATTGCACCTCTATTATTTTGAAAATCACCAATAACTATATAATGAATATTTGTTCATATTTTGGATATTTGTTTATTTATTCATGAAATATATCCTACAAATTTGGAGTCATTTCATTATGTTATTATAGTCCTTTGTCATACACAAAACATTTATTGATAAGGTCTTTTTAAGGACTATAAATTTGGATTGTGTTTTTTGTTATTAAAAATGTTCTCAATTTTATTATGGGTTCTAATATACTTCATAAGAAGGGCCACATGTGTTAATATTTTTAAATGCACATGTATTGAAGCCTTTGAATGAATGTTCTTAATTTTGATTCTAAATGTCCTTAATGGCTAAAAAGGTTCAAAATTTGTAATCATGGTTAAAAACAAAAGTGTACATTTGATTATAATCTAGGTCCCTCATTTTTAAAAAATTAATAATTATTATAGTATGGGTCATGTTTGGTCACAATATTGATATTAATCCCATAAACTACATTTAAAATACAATTTTGGTATTTTATAGACTAATCCATGAAAGACACGGGTAAAATGTAGTCCTTGGTAAAGACTTTGACCTTGGTGCATGTGGCTCCTTTTATTGTAATGGACCCTTGTGATAAAACTTTATGCTAGTTTGTGTGTTTTGATTCAAATATAGCACCCAACAAAGCCTAAATAACCATCCAAAGATTTGTATGGGCATGCACAACATAATTTCAACTTTTGATGTATTTAAAATATGTGTGAAAAGTCAACATGCAACTTGTATTGCATCCATAACAAAAAGGTTTAAAAACATGCCATACTTGGAAGGGGGAAAATTAATTACCAAGCTGGTAATAATAAGTCCAAAAGTATTTTATCCAAATAATGCTAGGTTGTAGGTTATCAAAACTCTCCACCACCATCTCCCTCCCATGTGCTTTGAAATAATCAATGGTTTCATTTGGGTTGATGGACATGAACATTAGTGTGTGGAGGCGATCAAGTACTGCATGTTTCACCTTTGAATCTTTGAATTTTTCCAAACGTAAGTGCCATGCTTTCAACACATGCCATGCACAAAGAAAAATTAGGATAGGATTTCGACTCCACACAATCTTGTTATGGTACACCCAACATCAATGTGTTCACCATGAATAATAAATATGTTATGAAATTCCCATGTTAACATAGTATCAAAACATAAAACAATGCAACAATTTTGTTTCTAAATGTATAATCTACCGCAATGCTTGGAGTTCCTATGGGTGCATATATGATTAAAGGAACCAATGGGATCACTTTACAAAAGGACTATCAATCTTTTTTAGTCCTTTTTCATTTTTTCATATGAAAGAATTTTTGAATGAAATCTTTTGTAACTTATTATTAAAAATACATATAGTTGCCCCAATATATCACATGTTTTGTGTTAATCATTGTTGAATAAATATGATTTTTTCAAAGTGTGTAGATTTTACGAAATTCTGCATGTCATCTTGAAAATTTATCATAATTTTGAATCATACCAAAATGTGCTAACTACTTTAGGTTTTTGTTTCTTGTAATGTAAATTTATTTTTTT
>Ga0209208_10012468_pt1 | contig 10758 bp, 4 predicted proteins | sample S1TSphfallax_3_FD_187694 | JGI IMG/M metagenome (GOLD analysis project Ga0209208, IMG submission 187694) | Host-associated microbial communities from peat moss isolated from Minnesota, USA - S1T2_Fd - Sphagnum fallax MG (SPAdes) (version 2) | ecosystem: Host-associated > Plants > Peat moss >... | reverse complement strand
AAAAAAAAAAAAAAACTTTAATTAAAAAAAAAAAAAAATACCATGAAAGTTGCAATATAAGATATAATAATATTGTATAATTGAAAGTTAATGTTGCTTTGATTGTCATGCTCAGTAAGGAGCACGATAAGTATGAAACCAGCACTAAACTAAATGTTAGCGTATATTATGTTGAATACATTACAAGTTATATACATTTAATCTTATAACAATTATTCTGTTTTTGCTCGAGATAAGATTTGAACTTACAGCCTAGGTCGCTTCAAGACCCCGCTCGACCAATTGAGCTTCTCGAGCTTATATATATACTGTATTAGAAACAATAGTAGTAACTCTATTATTTAATTAAATTATCCAGCTTTTATGTATAAATAAAGAATTTACACTTAAAAGTAAAGTTAATACGAAGCAAGAGAAATACCTTACTCTTAGTAATTATTATTAAATAGATATAGTATAATAGTATAGATAACAATAATTACTATTAATGTTTGAATGTATAAAGTATACTTTAATATGTATGGAGACATCAGGACTCGATCCTGAAATAACGATATGCAAAATCGCAGTTTTACCAGTTAAACTATGTCCCCTTTAACTAATAAATAAAAATTTTTTTATTTTGGCTAACCTATAGTTACTGTACTTTCTACGGAGTAAAGCCTTATTTAGTAAAGTATCACTTGCTCTGTATACTTATAGCTACGAAGTATGCACTTCTCTTTTTGTGCACAAAAAGAAAAACGTAATACGCATAAAGGACTTGAACCTTTATCTAAGTAGCCGTAATACCTAGTTTTACCATTAAACTAATACGCATGAATTATTATATAATTTTTTTTATCCGAAAAAGGACTTGAACCTTCACGACATTAGTCAACGAAACTTAAGCTCGTCCTGTCTACCAATTCCAGCACTCGGATATTATATAAGGCCAGAGTGATTTGAACACCCATCTAAGCTGTCATGAGCAGCTTGCTTTACCAATTAAGCTATAACCTTAAAAAATAATTTTATTATGCGGACAAAGGATTTGCACCTCTATTAACTGGACATGAGCCAGTTATGTTACTATTACATTAATCCGCAAATATATTTAAGTTATTAAATGTATTTATTAAATTAATACTATAATAGTATTATTAATTATTAATTATTATTAGCCTTAGAGGGGGTCGAACCCTCGTATGTAATGACGAAAACATTATGTCTTAACCACTTGACTATAAGGCCTTTATAAAAAGCCCAGTGCAAGTATCGCACTTGCTTCAGCTGGTTACAAAACAGCTGCATTACTTTTATGCTAACCAGGCCGAACAAAAATTAACTGAAAATACGATATCATTAATATTTAGTTATATATAAATTAGTACTTTATACCTTAAAATATTAAAATTCTTACAGCTAAAGCCTATTAATTACATTAAAAATTAAAATCAGTATTCATAAATTTATAAATACTTTTTATGAGTTTTAATGTAAAACTGTAGTATTCTACTACATATATTTAAGAATATCTTAAGGTAAGTTTCGTGCCTAGATGCTTTCAGCACTTATCTTTAACTAACATAGCATTCCTGCCGTGCCTATGTTATATATTTACTTAAGTGAAAGTAACATCCCTGTCTAGTTAAAAAAAAACTTTTTTAAATTTGACTTAAATTAATATTGGGCACATAAACAACAGGTAAACCATAGGTTAATATACCCAGCTCCTTTCGTACGAGGGGGCTAACCTTATTTTATTCTAATTTCCTCTAGAAGATAGAAACCATACTGTCTCACGACGTATTTAACCCAGCTCGTGTAACTTTTTAATCGACGAACAGTCGAACCCTTCATGATTCTTACATTCATGTGGATAAGTTAAGCCGACATCGAGGTGCCAAACTGCGCACCCAATTTGTACTCTCTGGCGCAATTAGCCTGTTATCCCTAGCGTAGCTTTTTCAAAAATCCAAGACCTTTCCTTTCTGCATCTTGTGATCATATGCCCCGCTTACGCGACTGATAGACGTGTAAGTCAAACAGTAAAGCAAGATTAAGCCATTAAACTTGACAAGTATTAATCATAATTATATTATTAGTGTAGCGATTAATTTATTTTTTATTATTTTTAATAAATATACTAATAATATAAACAAAATAACTTTTTTTTTATGCAGATAACTCTTAAAATATAATCCTTATATACAATAATAAATAAAGTTTTTATTACAACTATTTTCCATATAGTTAAAATCTTACTTGAATATAAAATGTTAATTCTAACTTAATAGATATATAGCTGAATTAGTTATAGCTTAAACTATACCAAATAACATAGTAAATAAAAATACACAAAATATGTGTATTAAGTTATCTTAATTTAATTAAGATATTATTACAAGATTAATTTTGGATATTCCCAGGTACTTTTTATGGGATCTGTGCCCCGCATAAACTGCCTCCTAACAATTGTTCCTTCTTAAAAGGTTAATATAGACAAAGTCTAGCAATATGATAAGTTTTACAAAGAAAATTGTTTCAACGCTGCTTAAAAAAAAATAAGTATATAAAATTATATATAATTATTTAATCCAGGATAAAATTTATCCACGTCTACCTTATACACTAAAGTCGTAACTGTATCATATCCAATAATTAGCAACAGTAAAGCTGCATAGGGTCTTCTCGTCTAACTAGAGGTAAACTGTATCTGCACAGTTATTCCAATTTCACTGAGCCAATCATTGAGACAGCTGTTGTATCGTTAAATCATTCATGCAAGACCGCATTTAACGGCCAGGGTATTCCGCTACCTTAGGACCCTCATCGGTAAAGCCGCCATTGATCGGGGTTTCCTTCAAAGCCAAGCCTGTATTAGTCAACTTAGCAAATCCGTTAACCAGCCGACATCGGGCAGAAATCACACTCAATACTTTGATTTATTATCTTACTGCAGAGTGCTTTGTTTTAATTAAACAGTCGTACAACATTATTCCATGCTTCCTCTTCTTTACCTGATATTAATCAGGAGGAATGGCTCTCCTTATCCCGAAGTTACGGTAGTTAATTTGCCGAGTTCCTTAATGATTGTTCACTCAAACGCCTTCGTATACTCTACTAGCTTACTTGTGGTAGTTTTTAGGTACGGTTATTCGTCCTTATATTCACTTCTCATCTTTTAAGTTTATTAAAGTGATATAAGCAGTTATTGTTTTTCCAGAACCCTTTTCACTTTTTTACTTTAGTAAAAAAAGGGTTGTTACTATATAACTAAGATTTGCTCATCGTTTAATCCTTTGGGTTGATAAACTTAGAGGCCGTTACTTTATAAAATCCATAAGCTTTAGGCGAGGGGATAAACCCCTTTTTCGTTACTCATGTCAGCATTCTCACTTGGGATACATGGAAAATATACTTTTTTCCTTTTATTCTTTAAAAGAATAAAATACTAATTACCCAACGTTCTGCTACCCCACTAGATACTATAATATAAATTATAAGTAAATATGGACAAGGTGTCGGTATATTGTTTAGATCCGTTAAATTTTCGGTGCAACTATCAACTATAATTTAATATATAAAACTAGTGCTCTGTTACGAGATCTTCAAAAAATGACCGCTTCTAAGCCTATTTCCTAGTCGTATTACATAGAAACTACCTTAATTTCACTTAACAATAATTTTGGAACCTTAACTCTTGTTCTGGGCTGTTTCCCTTTAGACATACAACCTTATCGTACTATGTCCGATTATTCAATATTCATCATTGCCCTTCCGAGTGCGAATACTCACCGATAAAAACCTTCACGGCTGCCCGATATATGCAAAATTATATATTATTATAAATTAAATTATAATATATTTAAAGTTGCCTGAGATCACAGTTCTGTACCTGCTATGATGTAACTTGAATTACCTACTTATATAGGTTTCGCAGAAAACCAGCTATCCTAGTCAGTATTGTCTTTCACTAACTTACCACAGTTCTTCGGATATCTTTACAACGATAACCCGTTCGAGCTTTTATAACTCTGACTATGGTAAGATCACTAGGCTTCGGGTCTAATTTTAGATACTAAATCATTATTTCATAATTGGTTTATCTAGGCATTACTGCTCGCATCTAACATTAACTTGCTGACCCATTATGCAAAAGGTACGCTCTCACTTATAATTCACTCGAGCTGCTTATAAAACTACTATTTTAGACGTTCCTTCACAGTACTATACGCTATCGCTTATATATTATATTTAGCCTTAGAGGAAGGTTCCCCTTATATTCAAACAGATTTAGTCCGTTTTACTTATTATATATTATAAAATATATATTAGGCTACTCTATTTTCATTCACACTAATCATAGAATCTCGTTTGATTTTTTTTCCTAAAGTTACTAAGATATTTCAGTTCACTTCGTTTATTATTAGATTTCTCTTAGAGTTCATGTGTTCTTTTTTTATAACACAAATTAATAATTCGAGCTATGTCTCTCTTTAATATATAGCTAGTCATCAACATAATAGTTTCTTTATATACTTTACTAAATTATAAATAAATAATTTAGAAATTTTAAATAGATATCAGATAGATTACTATTAATTATATTTGTACTGGGATTTTTTTTTTCTGCTGCTTATGAAGTAAAGTCATGCTAGACAAAAAGTACTTCGTATGCAAAGCGTCAATAAAACATCCGCAAAACTTTATATAAGTTAATATAATTTTATTTTACATCAGGTTACTCCGACTTGAACAGAGTATCTCCTCTTCCCAAAAGAGGCGTATTACCAGTCCTACTCTAACCTGTTTTATATATTGTATAGCGTCCTCTTTCTAAACTTCTTTTAAGATATTTCGAATAATTATATTAGCCAAACCTACATGACAAAGAGCAAGAAGACCCTACATAATATTTATTTGTCTCAGTATTATTGAATCTATAAATACCTGACTTATTTTTATTTTCTGAGTAAACCTTTTTTTTTATCTATATACGGATTAATGTATGTAACAGTAGGAATTATAATTATATTATTACTCATATTATTAATTTTACTTAAAAAAAAAAGATACTATATTATATAAAGCATACTCAGGAGGTGAGGGATTTGAACCCCCGAAATATTGCTATTTAATAAAGCTCAAATTTACCGCCATCAACCACTCGACCAACCTCCTTAATAGTGATTCCTTAAGGACTTGAACCTTAAATAACATCCTTATCAAGAATGCGCTTTACCAATTAAGCTAAGGAACCTAAATATATCTAGTATACTTGGCACTTTGCCTACTAAGTACTTCTTGCGTAAGATGACATCATTTATTACCGACCACTTTATTTATTGCGAACTATTTCACTTTTAGAGTAAGCTATTATAACTTTATAAATAAGGGCGTAGCATTAAAAACAAGAGCATTCAGACTTGAACTGAAAATAAGAAATTTGAAGTTTCCGGTTTTGCCAATTAAACTATGCTCTTGGATACCTTCTTGCGTAGCTAAAGATGAAGTACTTATTACATAGCATGACAACATTATTTATTGCTACGAAATATACATCAAAGTAAGAAGTAAATCATTAAAACGGAAAAGAGCTGGTTCGAACAGCCAAGTGCTAATTGCACGATGTTTAGCAAACATCTCACCCTACCAATGGTAACTTTTCCTAGTAAGTTAAATATACGGGTAATGTCGGGCTCGAACCGACATAGGCTTTCATGACAAGAAAGTTCCTTACCAATTAGGATAATAACCCTCAATATACGGCTAGTCGGATTTGAACCGACATCATCTGTTTGGAAGACAGTAGACCTACCATTGATCGATAGCCGTTTATTATATTTTTTATTATTTAAAAGGGATGTAATAAATGTAAACATTAGAATACTTAAAAATAATATTTTATTGCTATAAAGTGAGAGGAAGTAAAGCAGAAAAAGAGTATAAACTTTACTAGGTAAATATGAGTAATATAAGATCTGCGGGATTTGAACCCGCATAACAAAGATTAAAAGTCTCGTATTTTACCTTTAAATTAAGATCTCTATATACTATTAGTATATATATATTTTAAATATATGTATGGAACTTACTTTCATCTACGCTTATATATTAAGTAAATTATATATTATTTAGGGATAGTATGTTTATTAGGTATTCTATACAATAATTCAACAATAGTACTTAATTGTTATGCTACACTTAAATATATTTTATATAAACCATAAAAATAAATAAAAAGTTAAAAATGATATCTTATACTCTGTAATGGTACAAAGTAAATATATGAATTAAGTATTATAATTTATATTATTAAAATAAATTCTACTTTATAAGATAATATTTACTAAGAACCTCAATAGTAAATTGAGATGAATAAGAAAAGTCAGACCACATCTACAAAATGTCAGTATAGAATACTTGACTCAAGACCTAGGTGATGGTTGTCTGTTAAATGATATGCTAACATACGTCATAAACCTACTGCGATAAAGGCTGTACCTATCATAACATGTATTCCGTGGAAACCAGTACCGAAATAGAAACATGACCCAAAAGCTCCATCACTGATTGTAAATGAAGATACAGTGTACTCTATACCTTGGAAAGCAGTAAACACTAAAGCTAATAATACAGTAGCTAATAGACCATAAAGTGTTCCGCTTCTATTACCTTGTATTAAAGAGTGATGAGCGTAAGTTACCGTTACTCCAGATGATAGTAAGATTACTGTATTAAGCAGAGGTAATTCAAACGGGTTAATAGCTTCTATACCCATTGGTGGTCATTGAGCTCCTAATTCTACTGTAGGAGATAAGGCACTATGGAAAAAAGCTCAAAAAATAGCTAAGAAGAATAGTGCTTCGGATACTATGAATAAAGCAACACCCATATTAAGTCCTCTTTGTACGGCTAATGTATGATTTCCTAAATATGTACCCTCTGAAATAACATCACGTCATCAAAAACTCATTGAAAGAATAACAGATAAAAAAGCTAATCTTAAAAAATATTCTGAATTACTAAAGCTATGCATTGTTAATACTCCTGTAGTTGTTAATGTAAATAAGGCAATACATGTAAAAATCGGTCAAGGAGATGGTGATACCAAATGAAAAGGATGAGCTTGAAAATTACTTCTAGTTAAGTTTGTCATTTTTAATAATTTATTGTTATCTTTAATTTTGTAATAATAAACGAATATTATATAATCTGAATATTATTTTGCTTTACTTCGTTAGAAGTATGCAGAGCAAAAAAAATTTAGTAAGTAATTAATATAAGCCATTAGGCTAATTACAAACGATCATTTTGTGCGAAGCAAGTTAATATTATATACAATATCCCCTTATTATTTTTGCATACCTCTGGTATATAATTTATTTAAAAAATACATATATATTATACATTATATATGTATACTTTATAACATATAGCTTTATTAAATATATATTTAATAATTAGACTATAGGCTAATACTAAAGAATAGGTGATTTGAACACCTAACCTACCGTGTGTAAAACGGTTGCTCTACCGTTGAGCTAATTCTTTATAAGCAAATATAGAATAATTTATTACTAATCTGGACTAACGGTGCGTACTTATTGTTCGGCTTATCATAGTCCGGGCAAGTTTTAAACTTTTTGTTTTATAGTTATTACTATAGCACCAACCATAGCTAACAATAATATAATTGAGGTTATAATTAATCATATACTATAGCTTGTATACAAAATATTTCCTATGCTAGTTATGTGACTACTTTCCGACAAGTTACCATCTCATAATTTACTTGTAACAAAAGATATTTCTCCATTATCTGACTTTGTTATTAATCTAAATAATTTATATATATAATCACTAAAGTTATTATATCATATATCATTTAATGTATTATGCAAGTCAAAAGTATAACTATTAAAGGCAGCTATACTATAAGGTAATATTTGATATACAGGATAAATAAATGTAATAGTTATTATAATAGCTAAAGGTATACTGTTACTGGTATTACTTAATAATTCACTAATTCTAACATTTATTAGCATTAGTATAAAAAGGAATAAAATAGAAACAGCCCCTACATATACTAATAGATAAGATAAACCAATGAAATTTAAACCTAATACTATTAGATAGCAAGATATACTTAAAAACAAACCTATCAAGAATAATACAGATACTATTGGATTTTTACTTATAATTACTAGTATTCCACATAATATAGCTATTAAAGATAGAATATCTAAAGTCTCTAATCTATAACCATTGGTGTATGTTTCAAATATAATATACATAAAAAAAAATAAATTTTTAAAAACCTCATTTTTATTAAATAATATATAAATTATTTTTATGTTAACTACTATTAGCTTTATATAGTATCTTGCTTTGCTTCGTAAGCACTATGCAGAGCAATAAGTAATACTAAGGTAAAACATTGAGGGTTTAATAGTTAAAAATAAAAGTTTAAAAATTTTAGTATAATTCTACCTTATACTAAAACTATACTTTATAATACTAGCCCTTAAAATGAATCGAACATTTATCAAAATATTAACAGTATCTCGCTCTACCGTTGAGCTATAAAGGCTGACTATGTAATAAACATATATGTTTATAGCTATTATTAGTAATAATGTATTTCATTTAATATACAAATAGTTTAATCGTGTATTTTACCTCTTGCATGCTTCATTAGGAGTATGCATTAGCACAGGTGGATATTTAATTAATTTTTATTAATCATAAAAAAAAAATGCTGAACGGAGTATCCATGTAGAGTATTTCACTTTAAATAATACCTTTTTTAAAGTTAGTATTATTATAATGTAGATAAGCTGGATGCATACTGCGTAGCAAGAGGCAGCTTATTTAACCCTTAGTTTATAAATATTATATAATAGGAAACAAGAGAATCGAACTCTTAAAAGCACATTGCTACTGAGTTTACAGCTCAACCCATCTTACCAATAATGGAAGTTTCCTTTGTTTATTAATATATAAACAAATATAAAAATGATTAATAAAAATATATATATTATCTAGTTAGGGAGTAAGAGAATCGAACTCCTGTAATTGAACTTTCGATAGCAATATGCTATTAAATTGACAGTTCAATCCGTCATACCTACAAACGGTACCTTCCTTTATATATTTAAATAAATATATATGTATTGTTTATATTAATCAATCCCGTGCAATTTCCACTACACGAACCATATTTCGACTTAACACTAATCGAAGTCACGCATACGAAGATTTATCATAAACATATTTAGAACTAATTATCTATAATAAATATAAATAATAAACCAAACTTATTGCACACACTTCTTTCAGCGCCTGACGAGTAGTTAGTACCCATCTGAGATAAAATTCACCGTGACGTGGTGATTCACGATTACTAGTAATTCCTTATTCATGTAGTCGAATTTCAGACTACAATCCATATTTTATCCTACTTTAATTAGATTAGCTCAAATTCACATTTTCGCATCATTTTGTATAGGAATATGCAGCACGTCTATCGCCCACAATATTAAGGCCATGATGACTTGTCTTGGTCCCTGTTATCAAATCCAATATAGAGGTGAACTGCTTTATTTATTTATAGTACTCTTGCTTTACAACTTCGTTAGATGTATGCAAAGCAAGAGTGCTATAAATGCAGATAAAGCAAGGGCTTCCGTTAATTTATAGGAATAAACCAACATCTCACGACATTAACTGAAGACAGCCGTGCAACGCTTGTATTATCTTTTAAAGATAATATTCAAATTGTGGTAAGGTTTTTCGCGTACCGACGAATTAAATAACATACTTCACTACTGGTTTCAGAGACGGTCTAATGATTTCAGTTCCTGCGTTGCCACATTACTCTTGAGGTGAAATGCTTGCACTTTCATTTATAGACTAAAATTATCTTCTAATCTATGGCATTCATAATTTTCTGCTAGGACTACTAGGGTATCTAATCCTGTTCGTTACCCAAGCCTTCGTCCCTCAACGTCAGTTATTAGATAAAAGGTTGCTTTCGCCGTTACCAGTCGTTAAGGTATCAAAGAATTTCAACTCTACTCCATAAATACTCACCTTCTCATATATAACTCTAGTAAAACCGTATCCTGTTTTGGACTAATTTTACCGTCTAGGTACCCTTTAAACCTACTAAAGATGAATAACACTAGTCTTCTACGTATTACCGCGACTGCTGGCACGTAATTTGGTCAAGACATATAGATAATCATTGTCATAATCAATATATTACCTAGAACTTTATTCGATAAAATCGATCTATATTTGTCCATCTGTATTTCGTATGAAATTCAGTTTTTATATTATATATAACTATAATATAGTTTACAGCTAATTATTTAATAATTATTGAATAATTTATTAAATAAACCAAATACACTAGCCTAAGCTATACATTCCTCCAAGTTGCTGGTTCAGCCGTTAGGCCATTGACCAATATTCCCCACTGCTGTACTATACGTATTGGGGTTTTTTCAGACCCAATGTGATCGATCGACCTCTCAGCCTCGACTACGGAATTTTTGGCTAGTTAAGCCATTACCTTAACTACTACCTATCCGGAATATTTATTGTCCTCTTAAAGCGGAATTATTATTTCCTTTATAATTATAAGGTATTTATCAACCTTACTTTAAGGCAGCCAAAATATCATATACTCACCTGTACACCACTTCTAATAAAATAAGTTACTTTTCTTATTAAATTAGACGTTCGATTAGCATGTGTCAAGCA
>Ga0209208_10012467_pt1 | contig 10759 bp, 8 predicted proteins | sample S1TSphfallax_3_FD_187694 | JGI IMG/M metagenome (GOLD analysis project Ga0209208, IMG submission 187694) | Host-associated microbial communities from peat moss isolated from Minnesota, USA - S1T2_Fd - Sphagnum fallax MG (SPAdes) (version 2) | ecosystem: Host-associated > Plants > Peat moss >... | reverse complement strand
CGCAATAAAAACCATCATTTGCCTAAACCACGACTATCATAGCAACCTCATGAAAAAGAACAACCCATGAAACTAAATCAACTTGAATGGGTCAACAATGACAAATTTACCAATGTGCAAACACCATCAAATGATAATGTCAACATGATGACGTAAAGACTATAGGGCAAGGGGCAAAAGGACATGGGTCTAATTTCACAAAAAAAAAAAAGTTGCAAAAACACAAGGTTGAACCATCTTGACTTTGGTCAATTTCAAGCCACCTCTTCTCCATACAAAGGTTTTCTTGCTTTGCCAACCTTTTGGTTTGCCAAAACACACATGCACCAAAATAATTCAAACTTGGTCATTGCAATGGAGAGCTTGAAACAAAAAATAAAACATTTGTTAAATTGTTCGACAATATTAAAGAGGAAACCACCAATTCAAATGGTTACAACTCACAACCCAACTAGAAAACCTTAATTGATCAAGTAGAGACATAATGTTATCTTCACCTTTTTATTCATTTGGTAAAAAAAATTTACACTAAAATAATCTGAAAATGTAAATTCATATTTGTATCCATAGTTGTTTCTAGTTCCAAATTATGTTATCTATATGATATTTCCAAAAATTGTCTTATTACCAATGTAGGAAAAAAAATTTACATTGGTGTAAGATTTGCACATTAAAATTTTGACTTGAACTTGACCCCTATGTGAATGACATTTGGAATATTACATGTGCATATGATAGATGGCCATATTTTTAAAAATGCATGCATTTAGATGATAAGTTCTAATGTAAAACCTCCCATCACCAAAGGTCAGCATAGGTGTACTTATCACCAAACACCTTCCAATATTTTCCTATTTCTTTAGTCAAATTGAACAATTTTTTGTGTCATTGGATGCATAAACTTGAGGGTTACAAATGTTTTTGGAGTGTTAAAAGTAAAAGAACAACACAAAAAAACATAGGAAGAGAAGAAGATGATTGATAATTTGCTTTAAATTTTTTTTAAAAATAGCTCTAAACCCCTCTCTACATGTAACTTCATATTTTCTTCATTTTAATCCATTTTAAGTTATTAAAAACCTGATGGGTGCACCAACTAGGGTTTTATGAAACTTCTTTATATCGTATTGAAGAGATGCGACAAAATATTCAAATCATTATGCAATTTTAAAAGGAAAGATGCAATGATAAAAGATCTTAAGCTTGAAATTCTAATATGTTTTAACTCACCCATCATCTGTCATTGAACCCCCTTACACCAAACATCTCATATCTTGCCAACTCCTATGTCGAATTGACATATTTTTGCAATGTTGGAAGCATTAAATGAAGAATTAAAATGTTTGTTTACCTTTTAAATCAAAGGAACAATGTGTGAGGATACAAGCTTGTTTGAGTTCTTAATTGTTCGTTCACCGGCTTATCTACCCTAGATTGAATAAGTGAAGTTTTTAGTTTAAAGTTTAACCCTAGCATAAAAGGTAGAGTCATTCACTATGAACTAGATGTTTGTCTTTTGCAGTGACTCCTTAATCACCCCTTGAATTCCATTATAATCCATGTATGTTGAAACCAACTTGCTATCACTTGTTGATCAAGACATTTGTAGTCATCTACTCTTGGTCTACTTGTACAAATCCTTCAATTGCACACTTTTCATTGTTGAAAGCAACAACGACAACTTAAATCTCATTTACAAATATCTAGAGCTTTCCACAATGTCATATTCCAATTTCAAATGATATATTTGAATAATGCATGGTGAAATTGTTTATTTTATTCTATTATCTTTATTTAAGTTGAATCTCACATTGAACAACATCTTCATAAGGACATATTTTCACATGATATGAAGTTTCAAAAATTGCTTCTACCCCTAATGAACTAGCATACTAAGTTGCACCATTTTCATCTAAATAATGAAATTTAAATATTATCTCAACCTAATAGGAGTGTGGAGGTATTGACTATTAGCACAACTGTTACATATTTTCTAGAGGCCCCATTGTCCACATAAGCTTCCTAATAATTTCTTAGACAATTGTTGGAAATGAAAGGTGAAATGAATAAAGGATGAATGTTTATGAATGAACTTTAACATCTTGTGGTGTCTTTCTTGTTTAATGACTTCTTCACTTCTTTACATTTCCTGAGACTATACATTAACACCATTTACACCAAAAGGTCCTACATGCAATACTCTAATGTTTCACAGGGTGATCACCCAAATCATTTGATGTTTTTAACACACCAAATGCACTCTCACCATTCTTATCCCATACATACATACCTTCCATCTTCAAAAACTTGGCTTCCCATTTGTAAGATCACATTACAGATTTTATTAGTCCCACTACACACTCTTTTGTGTAGAGTGTGGGTTTAGGGTACAAAGTGTCCCAACTTTGTCCCTAAACCACTTTTGTCCAACTCTATTGTGCTCTCTATAGATATGAAATATAAATCGTTCCCACCGTAAGTGATCCTCTCAAGTTTACATGCAGTACTAAAGGACTGTAGTAAGGAAGTTGCAACCTCCAACTTTTTTCAAAGGCTTTGAAAGAAACAGTCTACCCAATTATGTCCTCAAATTGCAATTTCATTTCCCCTAGAAGTAGATGTAACTTTTTTGGAACTTCCCAATGTGCAAACCTGTGAAGCATATTTTGTTGTTTAATTGCATGTGAATCATTGCATGTGAATCAAAGTTCAAGCAGAAAGGCAGCACCAAAAAAAGCTCCTTACATTATGCCCACAAAACTGAGAGTTTCAAAGGATTCCATGCTTCTCTACTCATGGCAACTACCCTCAGCCTTTCATCTTATCCAATACTGATTTCTCCTACCTTCACCCCTACCTCCAAATTTGGTAATTTCTGTCATTCAGTAGAGTTATCCATAAAGGACCCCAAGCTGGGGGTACTAGGCATGAGTTTTGTCAAAACTAGGGATGAAATCAAAAGCCGGATGACAAAAGTACACATTAAAAAGAATGGGAAGGGGCCAAACTGGTTTTCTCACCTAAATTGGTGCTCACAGGAGTTTCAACCCCAGTTTTTGGATTTCTCTTCCCTTCACCTTCAATGCCACTCAAATTCTTCATTCAATCAACTCTTGTCAAAATACAATCGTGCAAAATTTTGTGAACTGATATCCATTAAACAGTACCCAGTTTCACTCATTTTACCACTACACTCAAACTGAGGATGCAACAGGGGGTTACAGGGTCAAACTAGGGGCCAAAGACAGGGTGACTCTAAACATAACCATAGTATCTCTCTCACAGTTTAAACTTTACACCCCCTTGGTACCTTCACCTTTTGAGTGCGGCCTCTTAGAGGTCTTATTAAGCCTAAAAAATGTTAGATTTTGAACTCAGAGACCCTAATTTAGTATAGAGAAGGAATATTTGTAATATTAAGAAATCATTTAAATGGATTTTATGATTTTCACCATGGTAACAAACCAACATGGGTGCTGGTTAACCCAAGGTGTACAGTCCTGGCCCTCCTCCTTCATCATTTTACATGTTCCCAGTCATTATTTTCTCTTGTAAAAACCTGACCTAAAACCTTTGTATTTTGCAGGTACTTACTTCCCTGGGCAGAACTTACATGTAAGCTGAGAGGCATCTTGTGCAATCTGTAAGGTCCTCTCAGCAGCACCTCCATTCCTTGTAAGATTCATATGTCAGATTTAGGTCAAATTAGGTCAGACTTTAATGTACCCTCTGGCCCTGCCCTGAAACAAAAGTTCATGCCCTCTGACTCTGCCCTGAAACAAAAGTTTCATGCCCTCTGGCCCTGCCCTGAAACAAAAGTTTCATGCCCTCTGGCCCTGCCCTGAAACAAAAGTTTCATGCCCTCTGGCCCTGCCCTGAAACAAAAGTTTCATGCCCTCTGGCCCTGCCCTGAAACAAAAGTTTCATGCCCTCTGGCCCTGCCCTGAGACAAAAGTTTCATGCCCTCTGGCCCTGCCCTTCTTTATACATTATTGACATTATCTCCTAATTTCTTACCATCATAATTCCGTTAAAAGCAGGCTGCAGGGGAGCCTGAGTCCGTGAACTGGAGATTCTGGCTCCCCGGCTGCCTCAAAATGAGAGAGAGGCAGAATTGGCACTTGCTCTGCCTGCCTGCCCTGCCCAATTCTGCTTCTAGAACCTTACTTTTAGGTCAGTGAGGGTGCAGCTGACAGAATTGACGGTCCAAAGCCCATTTCTGGTACAAAACTGGTCACAATGCTACGGAAACAAAATTCAAGGTTTCCAAGGTTCCACCTCCGTAACGGTAACCTATCATGTAAATCCTCTTACTTCTCCCTCAGAACACTTAAGTAAACTACCCACATAAGTGGGTAAGTATAATAGGGAAGTAGCTAATTAAGCAATGCAAGTGGTTATTATGTAAGTAATTAAGTATGTAATATGCACTTGGTGGCTTCTAGGTAAGTAGATGGATGTGAATGGTTAATATTAATACATAGCTAAACTAACCACCATGGTTTAAGTATGGGACAAGAATTGAACAAGAATGTGTTCCTTTGTGCTCATGAGTGCTGCTGGTTTGTTGTTCATTTGGACCGTTAATTGATTTTAATTTTTCAATTACAAAGCAAAATGGGCTTTCCAAGCACCCTTGTTGTGTGTGCGAAAGAGTGAGGGGATAGATAGGGCGGTTAGATGATTCGCCAAAAGACATAACACAACCCAAAAAAGAAATTTTAAAGAATCAATGTACCAACTTCATTGGTGTTGTTGTATCATCGGTCTTCGGATCCCCACCCAACCCTTTGTACTTAAGTTCCCCAATCATAGTGTTTTTTACTTGGCACTTTTTACACAACCTTCCAGATGCTTATTGAAGTGAAGGTTGTTTTGGAGTACCTGTTGTGAGAATCATGACTAAAGATCTTAGCAGCTGCTTCTGCAAAACTTGTGAGGTACCTTTCTGTTGGGTTATGCAGAGCCTTAGCAGCAGTCAGGCAGCAAAACAGAACCAACCAACCAACCAACCACCGTCATTTTATCATCCATATTATGTCACCGAGTATTTTAACATATACTACTACCTTAGCCTAGGGTCACTTTCCATGATGAGAAAAGGAACAATTTTTATTTTTTTTAAATGAATTCATTTTTCAATTTTTGAAATTATAGAATTTTCCATCATTTACTATAATATTGTGGTATGAGTAGTGAAATTATTCTGAGTGTAGCCTGTGATAATTATGATGATTTTCAACATGTCAACTTCATATTTTCATAAAATTTCATTTCACGATTTTGAGGATTATATAATGATGAAACTGACCCTAGGGTAAGGTAGTTGAAAGTGGAGGTCTATGACGACTCCCTTATTGTTCCATTTCAGTATAGGGTGGTATATATACACAATGTATAAGCAAATTTCAGGGTCTAGGGTTTTTTTTTGTTTTTGAGGAATTTTTGTTTGTAGCCAAAGAAATGATCATCCATAGGATGATGTAGGCAAAGTGGCAATCAACCATAGGAAGAGGTGGAAAAAGTGACAATCATCCCTAAGAACATGTAGCCAAATCTGGCTACAAACTAAATATGAAGCACAAATCTTAATCGTTCTTCTATATTTTTGGCTACACACTGAAAACCAAATATAGAAATTTGGCAATTTTACTCTGTAAAAATATTGACCAAATTTGTATATTTTTACCATATGTTAAGACCATGTAAAATTTTCCCCCTTCTTTATCTTTCTACCCTTCCAATGTACAAGACTAATGCTTTTTTTTGGTGATTTTTTCGCAATGTAGCAACGAAACAAAATGTTATGCAATGAAACAAATGAATTTGGATGATCGTATCAAGGCCAAGCCATCAAGAATCTATGCCCTAAAAGGCCCTAGTAGCCATCTGTTTGATCATTGGTGAAATGTGAAGTGTCATCTCCACTAACTCACTTGGTTTGTTGGATTGCCAAACACATATCCTTTGTCACCTCTCCATTGTCATTGCCCCATGCTTCAAGTTACTGGTAATGCCAATAGTACTCCAAGATTTCAATAGTAAATCATTGAAAGTAACGTGAACTATTTACATGGGATAGTCACTAAAATGGTGACATGGATTCTATGTATGGGGTGAAGGGTGCATTACGTTAAGATTTGGTTCAATGTTAACTTTTGGAAAAGAAGCAATGGCAAATAATCTGAAGACCTTCTTGCAAGGTACAACCTCAAGCATGGAGCTCTAATTTTGTTCGATTTGCTTCTAATGTGGACTCATCATTTTAATTTTGAAGTTCTCATTTTTGCATTTGTTGTAGTTTGTTTATTGCATTGGTTGTTTTTTTTGGTGTTTTGAAGGGTGGCATTTGGGAGTGGCACGACACACAATATATTAGAAAGGACAAACTATGGAGGAATAATGCAAGCTACAAGTGATTCTTTTTATTTTGTGAACATTTTGAATCATGTAGAGTTTTCTTTTAGCTTTGATTTGCCTTGCTCTTGTCAAATGTGATTGTTTGTGTCAAATCCATGCATTATTCTACTATTGTAAAGGCCAAAGTTAAATGTCATTTTTTGTTTGGAAATCTAATGCAACCTAGTTTTCAATATGTGCTTTGCAAATCACAAATAAAAATTTATGTGTTTGCACTTTGCACTTTGAGTTTTTTTTTTTTTTGTATTTTCGAGCAATCAACTGTGCACACATCTTGGGACCTTCAATTGATTTGCACACATCTTGGGACCTTCAATTGATTTGCACACAAATGTTGTTTAAGCATCATGGGTCTAAAGCAAAATTTCTTTTTTTGTTCCATGCTTTTGTTTTCTAAATTGTTTACTTTTAGCTTTGATTCAAGGTGCATTTGTTGCCTTTTTTCTTTTCTCCTAGTTATGACACCCCTAAAAGTTCCTTTTGTGGGCTTTGAATCTCAAGTCTTGTTTTCCACATCTTGTAATGCTAGTTCTAGCAACCTCACATCATGACATTTTGCACATCCTGTCACACATGCCTTAGTAGATCTTTCATATCCGTTTGCACCTACTACCTCTTATATTAATTTGCCATCGAACATTATTTAGCCTCCTCCTACAATTGTAACATATATGTGTTTGAAGGGAAAGGGTTTGATGGTGGATGAACTCACACCTACAACTATTGTTGAAGTTTCTAATGAACCTACAATTATTGGAGCAATTACTTGCACTACTATATTCCTTTTCATAGTTGGACTATCTATTAAGAATAATGTTTTGCCTATTTTATGGCATCATAGGATGGTTGCCTATTGCATGATCATTAGTTTTTAAGCTAAATATCGCACCCACAAGGAAAGGGAAGGTGTATTTTTCAAGGATCATGCCATTCAAATGAATCATACAATACTTTTTAATGTGCAACTTTAATACCATCATGTTGTTCACACTAAACATCATTCACCCTAAACATTGTGTTGATCATGATGCTTTCATGTTTTTGTTTCTTTAGTGTTGTTGATTCTCAATTCTCATGAGATTTCTTCTATTGTTTCTACCATCAAATATGATGAATTGTGAGGAAAATGTTGTGCGTGTTGACAAACAAATGGGTGGGTGGTGGCAGTGTGATGTTGTTGTTTTCATGTTATTAATTCATCAAGTATTAACAATTTACCCTCCAACCCAAATCTCTTTACAAACCCATAGTAAAAAATTATGATTATGGAGGTTCAAATTAATTATTTAATCAATTGTTTAATTTCCTCCTCCATGATTCACCATCACCCTTGACAAGAAATTGCTAGCAAATATTGGCTAGTGTGTTGTTTTTGTGGCCAGTTCATAATAGTAGGGTTTGTTGTCAAACCTATTTACTTTGTTTGGGAGCATGCCATGGCAACATTGAGACCAATTCAGCAAAACAACCCTTCATAGGCTATTCTGACATTTATTTTTCATGCTCATTGGTAGCCATAAAAGTTATTGTATTCAAGTTTATGTTGTTGCTTCTTTTGACCTTACTTCACATCTCATACCCCCTTGTACTTAAAGTGAGATAGAATTTTGTTGCCACTTCAAACCTAAAATAATCATTTAATTTACACCACCAGGCTATGCACAATTACTACTTCAATTAATCAATTTTTTAGGCTAAATATTTTTTACTTAGCCAATTGAAATGAGCAACACAAAGAAAAAATGCCACCTTGAAATACCACTAAAATCATATGGTAGCCAACCAACATACTTGAAGAATTTGAAAAAAAAACCATGTATATTAGGACCTAGGTTGTATTTTTGGATAGTTTATTTTCTATATCTCATCAAAAATTTGAAAATAACATTTACAATGGTTCAATTCCAAGGAACATTTGAACAACAAAAAATGACTTGGGGAAATTTTGTGGAACCAACTTTTGGTGAAACTAAAATCAGAATTGGAACCTTAAAAATAAACTCATAAAAGTAGGTTCAAGTTCTTAAGGTAGGCACAACGTTGATGTTTTAAAAAAAAAGTCAACACATTGGTTGAACTTTGTAAGTATATGATTAGTCTCAATTTCTTGTAAAACCTAGTACCTTCCCAAATTTTGGTTTTAACTAGTTGTAAAATTTGATATTTTCATAATTTTCAATTTTAACGTTTTATAAAATATTTCTTATAATTTTTCTAGCCTTGAAGAATGTGTAGTGTGTACATGGACCCAAACCTTGTTTTTTAATTGGGCTCAAATAATTTTGAATCTTTAAAAAATTGCCAAAATTATAATATAGGTTTAAAGATTTGAAGAACCAAGCTCAAACTTACACTTAAAAAACCAACCAAATTTTGTTTAAGTTCCAAAATTGAGACCAAAGGTTTTTTGAAAAAATAAACAAAAAAATTTGATTTAAACATTTGTGGGTAAGTTTATTAACTTATAGCTAACTTTACCAACATTTGGTATTTATACTTTGAAGGTCTGAGCCACATTTTAAACAAAAGTAATGTGTCATGCATTTTACCTATGTTATATGGTCACCATGGTTCATTCACACCATCAATTTTAAACTACCTTTTAAATAATAACCATTTGCAACAACTAATGTGTCACAATTAGATGTCAGCTTATTGCAACAGCACAACATATCTTCTTGCAGAATCAGAAACAATTGGAAATTTTCAATATTATACAGAACCAATAAAATGTTATAAATCATTCCCTAAAATTAGTTAATGGTGCATTTGGAGAATGCACTATCAAGCACAACTTGTCCTCCTTTTGATACCCCCATATGGTGGACTCTTTTGGTCATACAAAGGGCATTATGATATATGATTGGAAGAGCTCACCATATAGGGCTATTCAAAGGTAAATCCTACGTAAACTAGTTACATAGCTAAATTCTAGTATGTAGCTTATAATTTGGTAATTTTAAAAGTTACCTGTAATAGGTGAACCCCTATTACCTCCTTTCTATTAGGGAGGTGATGTTAACTAGTTTTAGGTGCTAGGAGAATTACAATAAAAGAAAGTCTATTTTTGGACATTCATTGTAGACGCAATTTAAATGAGAGATTTTTGCACCTTCTTGTTTTCATAATGAATTTTGGAAATGTTTTGTGACTAATTTTGTTTTGTACTGTAAAAATTATATATACATGTAAAATTATGATTGTAATAGTCAATACCTTCAAGAATTGCATTTGTCAATATTGACTGTAAGCGTGTAATCAATTTGCATGTAGATTTGTAATCTTCAAAAGTGTTTATGATTTTGTATTAAAAAAATTGATCAAGATTTACAAATTTAACATTTACCAACAACATCAAGGTATTCACCTTCTAAATTGACGTGTAGGGTGGCCTTGTTATTTCAAAATATAGATGATTACTAATGCACTATGATAAGGATGACATTTTGATTAAATGAATTACAATGACATAGGTTGTTTTAATTAAATTATTAAACTTACATAAGCTAGATGAAAGAATTTGATTTTGACAAAGAAGATAGCTGAATTCAGGAAGGTCCATCTAGTGATGGTGTTTGACACATGACATCATGGAAATTGTATAAAAAAGATTCTAAAACCTCAATTTAGTCTTATAACACCACATCCAAAGGCTCATCCATTTTACATTGTGGCAAATTTATTATCAGAAAATTAGATCCTTATAAGTCACCTTAATGTCTATAAGTGAATCCTTCTATGATGAAGGGTAGTTTGTTTATTTTGTTTTGTCACATTAAGATCTTCTGATTCACAAGTCCCCCACTATGCTTTTAGTACCTTGGAAAGCTCTTGATCAGTGGGGGTGCACTAAGGTTATTTTGTTTAATGTTTAGACACATGTTGCAAGAGTAATTGAATATTGAGCATTTTTTTATTGGAAATTCAATAAAATATACCAAAGCCTTCGAGGAAGTTGGGGTGCACTCTTGGTATTGTTGGAAAGGGCTCAACAAGTAGGGTCTTATGAATATAATTTTTTGTAGTTTTTAAACCTAAGGCATGAGAGATATTGAATATTGAATAATTTTTTGACCATTGAAAATTGTGCAGAAATCAAAAGCTAAATTTTTTATGAGATTTTGATTTCAAGATTAGGCTAAAGAAGGTGTAATGTTTTCACTTTTGCAATTCATTCAATATTATAGATTTGCTCAATGGCACATGCCACACTAGTTAAAATGGATATCACATTTGTTCATTCTTACCATAATGTATTGCAAATTCAAAAGTTTGACATGTGGTTACATATCTATATATTAAGACATGTGTTTGTTGGTTTGGATGGGACCATGTTGTA
>Ga0209208_10012466_pt1 | contig 10760 bp, 12 predicted proteins | sample S1TSphfallax_3_FD_187694 | JGI IMG/M metagenome (GOLD analysis project Ga0209208, IMG submission 187694) | Host-associated microbial communities from peat moss isolated from Minnesota, USA - S1T2_Fd - Sphagnum fallax MG (SPAdes) (version 2) | ecosystem: Host-associated > Plants > Peat moss >... | reverse complement strand
AACCATCAAATTCACATATGAAAAATGTTAGGCCATGGAATTCTGCATCAAATTATGCCCATTTGGAACCCATAAAAACCTCCCATAAATGTCATCTAGTGTATATGGACACACACCCTTACAAACCGCAAGAACCCATGGGGCATTTTAGAAAATGAATCGCCCTTTTCTTGAGAGCATTTCATTTTTTTGAAATACCTTGTGTTGTTGGGTTTTTCCTTTTATTTTCCTTATGATACCCGTCGGGTACCCACTGGGTATCATGTGAAAAAGTAAATTATTAAAAAACAATTCAATGAAAATTTGTCGATTTTTATGCATTGTGACACATGCATTTTGGGACATTCCTGAAATAATGTGCCATCAGCCTCCAGCTTTGGGGGCTCGTTATGTCATGAACACCCCAACCCTCGGGTATTACCCTACACATAATGCCCACCTCTGGGGGGTGGCGTTACATGTTTCAAGATGGGCATCACATTTTTTGAAACGCTCGCCCTCTTTTGTTCACCCTTTTTCTATAATACCCGAAGGGTATATCATGAAAAAAAAAAAAGTGGGAAAACAAATCTCATGGTCCCTAAACCCTAAACCTAGGACCGGGGCCTTTACTGAAATTTAGGACCCCTCCTCAGCCCCTGCCTCAGGGGTCCATAGTTTCGGTAAAGCCCCAGTCCTGGGGATTCACCCCATGTGAAATTTGGTGTTCATTATAAGTTACCGTGTGAAAAGGGCTTAAATGGTAACCCAGCCCTGGGTCCCATGTCCCAACTAGCTTTTTTTTTTGGTAATTTTTTTTGGGGAAATTTATGAATTATTTTTTTCCCGAGCAAAATTTTGCATTTTCTTTTGAAAATTATTTCCATTTTTTATACACCACAAAAGTGAAAAAATCCAACAATGGTCCCTACTCCCGGAGTCATCATTTGGCTAATCGTCAACTAACCATGGTCCTTGGGTTATTGTTCTCAAACCTAGTTGGTTAAAACTAAACTACACATCTTGAGATAGTTAATTTGTGCCAACCCATGATCCTCATTCCCCCTTTTTCTTGTCATTGTTCTCCTAAGTTATAACTTGCTTGTAGCTACTTTTAAATTCCCACCTCAATCCAATCAAGCCAACCATTTACTCCTCACATCATTTCTCTTTCATTACACATCTTCCATGCAAGCAATGATATTGTGATTAAGAAAAATGTTTGGATGTCTTCAATGCTTTTTCATTTTTCTCAATTTTGTGACATAGTTGAGGTGGTGATCATCCCATCCATAAGCTAATTTAGCCAAATTTGACTATTAAAAAATATGACTCTTTAAGAGGTTCTTATTTTTTTGGCTACTTACTTGAACCATGTATCAAAATCTAGTGATTTTTAAAGATTTTTTGAATTAAAAATATTTGATCCTTTTTTAGAAACTATCATTGAATTTGCAATTAAAAAACAATGCAAATTTTCACACACCCAAAAGGGCTAGATATCATGTGTTCAACGATAAACCTAAAGTTGTATGAAGTTAACCTAGACTCGGAGTTTGTGCATTTTGTTGGTGTTGTTTAAGATCTTTGCAAACTATTTGACGTAGTTAATTTTTTTTCTTTTGTTTTTGCCCTTGCCGGTGCCAATGGTCATTGCAATTGCAAAGGAGGGAGGGGGTGGGCAAATAGGGAGTGTGTAGCCAAAAAGGAAATAATAAAAAAATTCCAAAACATAGTCATGTGAAGACAAAATAATCACACATATAAATTCCACGTGTAAAAGTCATGATAATGAGAAACACAAGTGAAACTTTCTAGCTTATGGCTTTAATCTAGCACATTGCTCCCAATAAAGTGAAAAAGGTAAAATAATGTTGGCGATCATAATCTTCATGGAATTTTTTCATAAAACACCATGGATCATCAAGCTTGGCAAATAACATTGACACATGCTCTCAAATGTTAAAAAGGATCCCTTTGAAAATAAATCAAAAGGTTTAAACTCTCAATCATTTTATTATCTTCACAATTTTACATAAAACCCAACACTCATGAAGTCTAAATGTGTTACATTGTATGACACTTCACTCTTCATCCCCCATTTGTATTGCCTCACTAAAATACTATAAATAATGTCACACCTTTCTTAATTTGGACTAGTTCCTAGATTAACATGAAGTTTACTACTCTGAGATGACATTACAAGTAAATAATAGACAACCCTTCATTTATTGGTAATAGATTCTTTACAAATGACCAAGGGATTCCCAAACTTTCCACCCAAAATTGCACTTTAATTTTTATAGACAACCAAATCCTTAATCAATTTGACATTCCTTGATGTTTATCATCCTTTCACCATCACATTATTCATGATTTTATTGACAAACGTCTTTTAGAATGTTTGAAGTATTAATATTGCATCAAAAAGAGAATTTAAATAATATAAAAAAATCCAAACAAAACTCTAAACTTGCTTTAGAAACATGCTCCATGTTTGTAACAACTATGCATTCTATCCCTTTGAAAATTAACAACAATAATGCACAAGGCCCTAGTTTGGGAAGGACTTCACTCACCTAACACAAACCAACCCTCACCAACCACTTAGTTAAATAAAATAACTAATGGGCAAAATAGTGGTGGAATACATGTTAAGGGGGTGGAGAAAGCTTGGGTATAGAAGTAGGTTCTTCAAATGCAATAAATCTTGAAACATATTGAGATTTAGATAATACACTTTTGCAACACCCCAAGTAAGACCTTAGGTCCCAAGATTGCCAAGCCTATCATATTGGAGGAAGAAGCTCTAAATTGTGTAATGGTAGAACAAGTTGAAGGGTCAACAAGGGGGGCTAGAGCTTCATCTTCTAATAGGGACTCAATTATTTCCCAAGCAATTGATGTGGCAAATGAACCAAATACATTCATTAATGAAATGTCAATGCATCCCTCACACAATTTTCATGATTTGAAGTTGGTTATTCAAAGGAATCAAAAATCAAAATTGTAGATAAGCCATTGCCCACTCCTTGGATCTTGGGGAAAGGGGAGCTTATTGTTAATTGTCTAAATCCCAACAAGTGACCTAAACATTTTTGCACCAAAAAATTGTTCAACTTTTCACCTAACAAAAGAGGTTGATTGTAAATAAATTGGAGAGATTCTAACCCTTTCACCAAGTTGCAACCAGAAGATGAAAAACCAAGCCCAACTTTAAGCAAGGATGATTTGGATTTGGACTTCACATTTTTTTACAATGCAAAGTGATGTCCATTCTTCCACAACAACTGCCTTAAATTTCTTCCCTTAAACAACCTTCTTAGCATTGCAAATCATCAACATCAATTAAAGACCCTCAACCACCATCATTACTTCAAAAGAAAGACTCCACAGTGGATAAAAACCAAAATCACACATCACACATCAAGAACTAACAAGAAACAAAACACCTTCAACATTTGAATGCACTTGTTTTCATTGCCAACAAACACTTGAAACATATAACACATAATAAACAAACCAAACTATTCTAGAGAAGGAAACATTTTCCTTCCTTAACCCTTTAGTTATTCATATTCACACCACCCTAAACCAAAAGTGACCTCACGAAAGTTAGGATACTTTTTAATCATTTCATCAACTTTCCATCTAATATTCCTTTTAACTCACATGTGAACCTTGAACAAGAAAATCACACTTTGCATATGTGTTTAAATCTTTTGACTTTCCAACCAAAGCCAATTAAATTATAATTCCTCTAGCTTGTGTTAGTTGTGCTACTACTCAATTACAAGATTATTGAGCAAAAACTTATGTTGATGGATTCTTTAAGTTTTTAAACGTTTAACATACTATGAATGTTTACAAATGAAGGTGTTATCAAAGCATGCTACTATATCCTCACAATTTAATCATTGATTTTTGTTTATAAAATTGAATCGAACATATTAAACTCGGGAATTGTACTTTTGTGTTACATTGCATTGGGTAGTTTTATTTCATAGTTCATTCATTTTGAGGTTGCAAAAGTTTTTCAAAACATTTCCTAATTTATTTGGAGGCCACCTTATGTTTATGAATAAATAATGTTTATTAACCTAAACATACTTACAATTGCCCTTTTAGAACTAATCTTGTAAGTTGTAGGTGTAAAGTGGTTCTATTCCTACAACCATGTGTTGTAAGTATGTTTAGGCTAAGCATAATGTTCATCATGTGTTATAAGATGAAGTAAGGTCCACATGTGGGGACAATTCAAAATAACTTCAATGTTCATACCTTGTACAAATCATTTGTCATTTTCATTGAAGATTAACATGCATTATTAAGTTCAAACACACCTTTTTCTCTAAACAAAATATGATTTGGTGTAATTTTGTTTTCAATCTCATGTTGGAATGTCAATAGCAAGCATCCCAAAAGAGGTTTGAGAATAAATGATGACATATTATTAAAACTTGTCCCCATAAAAGGTCCTTACCAAGAATAGACATCTTGCAAAACCAACCCAAATTACCTCCTTTTGGGTGATTGTTTTCAAAACCAAATAATATTGCAATGAAATATTCATTTTTCACCCAAAAAATCACAATGATGTGAAATTTTGTACCCAAATTCTTTTTTGGTTTGGTGTATCATTTCTTCCCATTTAATGACCATAAATTCATTTGAAAAAGTGGAAGGTTGGCAATGGCATGGATCTCAATTCATGGAATTTAAGTACATAATGTGGTCATGCAAAAACACAATGTTAATAACTTATTACAACATGCGACAACACAAGGTGGTTCCAAGCCCATGTTTTGTGAATTATAAAGTTCCAATCATTTGTATTTTTAAGACTTATGTTTTAGGTATTTTCAGCTTGGAGTATTTTCAACACCTTTGTTATGAGTTTTTAGATTTATTTTTTGAATCACAATTTATCCAAAACTTCAATTTTGAACTTTTACTTGGTTGTTTATTTTTATATTTTATTTGGAATTTTGGAGGTCTTAAAAGGTAACAAATGTTAGATTTAATTATGTGGAGGGAGAGGGATTGTAAATGTTTTAATGAGTTTATTTTCCTTGTTCCTTATCCATCGATCTTGTTATGACAAAGTTGTTTAATCCTGCAAATTAAAATGGAGAAACTAAGGTTAGCAAATGGGAAGTGAATGGAAAAAAATTGAAGGTTTTGTTGTTGTTGATCAAATTGCAAGGGTAACCAACTTGCATGTTTTGGCTTGAAAGGAAGTGGGTGCACCATAAGCAAATCTAGTCCATTTTGCCACTACTATGGTGAGGTATATATATTTCCTAAATCCTTTCAAATGCACACAAATACCAAAATGACAACATTATTATAGCCATTATGTGCATTAACACACATTTCAAATACCATGAAGCTTAGTGAATGTACAATGGGTAATGCCAACATTGTATCTTTGTAAAAAAAATCAATGATTTTCTTTCTTCCTAGATTGTGCATGTAAATTAATGTTTGCGATCCTTCTGTTATTGTTGTAAATTGCAGACATTGGTAATGGGAACATGTCACCATTGGACCATTTTTCAAGATATTGAACCATTATGTTTCACATTGGCAAAAACAATAATTTAAATGTTGTTAGTTCAATATATGGAAAACCATTATTGCATATATTTCAATAATGGTGGTCATAACAACTTGAAATAAATTGAAAGTCCTAAGAAAATGGGATTATAATAAAGTTATTAATAGGTTTTTGGACATGCATTTTACAAATTATGTCAATATTTAATAGTTGCCAACAAACCTAAGTAGATTTCTTAGGTTAGCCTAATTATTTATGTAAATAGTGTAATGTAACTAACCTACCTACCTATAAAATAGTTAGGTATGTAGTGTAACCTTTTTAACTAAGTATTCAAGTAGCTTTGCCCGCATATTACTATAGACTAATAATTGCATATTAGTTGAATACATAACCATAAGGTGGTCACATGTGTGACTAAATAGTAAAATAATACACTTGGATGGAAAACCTTAGTTTTTTGCATCGTTAGTTATAAACTAGTTGCATACACTACCATATTTTTATAAAAATTTTAGAATGGAAATTTTTTTGTTTCATGAATGTCCAAAATAATTGCATGTGACAACCGGTCACATGTAATTGCAAATTGATTGGTTACAAGTGATATTTTTTTGTAATTTCAATATGTCAAATAGATGGTGTATGGACACGAAATGTTTTTCAGTTGTATCATTGTCTCATAATTAATTATATACTAACTACTAACCATCCATATGTATTTTTCAAACACAATATCAAAAAGTTGGAAAATGAAATTGGAATTTAAAAAATGGAAATTGATATCTAAGAACATCATTTGTTTATGATTCAAATTGGTGCAATTGGACATAATTCTATTATTCTTATTGATTCTTGTAAAATATTAAAATTATTGGGACACATCCTAAAGTTTGTTTTTAGGAATTTCAAGGACATTAAATTGCGTACCATATTTTTAAAATAACCATCTTTGTGTTTATTGCGACCTATAAAACTCATTGGTCATTCCAAATTGAAGATATATTATAAAGGAAATATATATATGCTCGTAGTTAAATTTTGTGAATTGAAGTCATATGTAATGCAAAAGTTTTTTTGGGTATTTGAATTGTGACCAAAATGAATGACAGAACAAGGAACATAAAAAAAATCCCAAAGATCACAAAGTGTGTTTTGATTAATTCTTGACCATTAAAACCTAATAAACAAGAGTCAAAACACCTTTGATTGGAGCGTGTGATATAACATTAATTATTTTTTCAAAGTTTACAACTTTTTAGTTGAATGTTTTTCAATTGGAGCTTTTTAAAAGTCATGAACCCACAAAGTTATGGTATTCATAACTTGGAAATTTCTTAAAAATCAAGATTCCTTTTTAGGAATCTTGAGATTTTTTGTCACTTCGATATAACCATATCATTATACTATAAGGAGGAGAGTGGCAAGTTTCTCCCAAAATTAAGCCATGGTGTGTTTTGTGAGTTAAGTTGCCCATGGTTCATTTGTGCACCGTTTTAATTTCAAATTGTATTAATTCCCATTTTTCTTGGTTTGTGCATATTATTTTCAATTTGATCTTTTATTTCACACGAGTTTGTTCTAGTCCCATTTAAAAGCTCCCATCCCCCATATCTTTCTTGGGTGTTAGGGAACATGTATTGGGTTTGCATTCCAATATAAAATCAATAATCATCAAGTTTTTAACTATTGAAATCACTTGACAAACCTAGGGGTGTATCATAATTTGATTAATTGAAATCCTATGAATTTATCAAGTTAGTGGAACCATGGTTGGAAACCTATGCTCTTATGTGAACCACCAAAAAAATGCACTATTGCAGTTGTTTACATCACCATGATAACAATGAAATGCATCAAGTTCCCATCCAACATATTTTTTTCGATTTTTTTGCATCCGATTTCATAATTGAAATGAATCATTTCATTAAAAATCAAAGCTATGCACTTGAACCTCATCAAACATAATGGGCATCAACAAGTTGTAATAATGAATTAGTAAATACAACAATAAATGTCCATCATAATGAGTAGTCGAATCATAAGCATTTTCATGAGCTAGGTAATGGTCACCATGCACATACTTTTGAACTTTAAATCCAACATCAAAGCCATTATATTGTGAACCTATTTTCATATGAAATCCATGCAAAAAATTAAAGAAAGGGTGAAAAATAGCTAGCACTTGGTGTTTCATGTGAACCATGGGTTCTTTTGATTATGCATAAAAAACATTTCCTTTTAGGCATTAACTAAGTTGTCAAGAACATCATGCCAATTCATCACAAATATCACACATTTTTCATTATTACAAATGTGTTTTTTTAATGTTTGTTTTTAATATTGAAATTTCAATGAAAATAAAGAGTGGAAAAAATTATTTTAAATTATATTGGACTAGTCATTTATGGCAATTTTTTATTATTATTATCAAAATGACAAAAACTATTAGTTGGTTTGATAATTAATTTAAAAACTAATATATCATTGAATAACCTAATAATTAATAATAATAATTTTAAGATATTAAATTATGGACAAATCCAAAGTTGCACTAGACATGTGATTCTATTGTTGAATTATTTATTTATATATTATTGAATTTGACAAACCTACAATAGGTTGTCATGATGACATTGTGGGTACATGTCCAAAGTGTAGTTTGAACCTTCACTTCCTTCCAACTAACCATATCATCAAAAGTTTTGCCATATCATTAAAGTACCATTACAACCATAATCATTCATATTTAGATGATTGATTTAAATCATATTAGTCACATTATTCAAGTTAGATAATTCCATGTGGGTGCCATATACATTATGTGTTCAACAATATAGTATCCATTTTGATTAGATAATTTATTTTTCCATTTAAAACAAACATACCTAGATTTGATTTTAGTCGAATTGAACATAGTCCATAATTTTAAACAAATGAACTTTACAATCATCTTAGTCACAATGCTATTAACAAAAAACCATGTTGTCGTAATAATGTAGGTTATGATAAATTACATTGTGTTTCCAAGAAATCAATGTTCACAACTTTGATTTAGGACACATGTAATCATGATTGGTGACTACTTTCACAACATCTTCACAAGTTGCCTAACTACTTGGAAATTGAGCACAATGTCCTTACAATGTTACTATTTGTTGTTTATAACACAATGCAACGACATTTCAATAAGTCAAAACATCTTGGAACAACAAAACATGACTTGCAAACCTACGTCCAAAAGCAAATAACATAAATCATAAAGGAACCATGCATAAGGTAGATATGGAATTGAAAATAATCCATCAAAATTTAGCCATGACAAAATTGAAGCTCATGGAAAAAAAGGACTTGCAAGCTCACAAGTCTCCTTTTTTAATTCCACGGAAGAAATATTTTATTTTTAATATGCATGAAAACTTGAAAAAATCAATCATAAAATCCCTTCAAAAAGTTATGGTTATAGTCCACAAGAATACCTTGTTTTTGCTAGGGTGTTCAATTTGTGGCATTTCAAATTAGAATCCATGTAAGCTTTGTTTCACACATACCTCCCTTTGTTGAAATTTTTTGGCCATGTGTTAAACTTTTGGATATCTATTTGCATGTAATTTATTGACGCATAACATAATCCATGAGCCACCTTGTCATATGTAGTAGCATGTTGGCATACTTTTGATGGTGCATGCCCATAACAAAAGCAATCAAATGGTGCAAACATGCGAAGGCTATCACGTGAAACAATCAAATTAAAAGTTAGTTACATAGGTTTGCAAATTGGATGTCTTGCTTTTGACATAAAACACAATCTTTTGTGTGAAATCAAAGTTGTTAAAGAGTTGTCTTAACTTTATAACCATGTGACATGTTTGAGCTCCAACCATTGAATAAAAAATGAACAATAACCACAAAAACATCATGGGCCTTTTTTTACATCCAAAGATTAAAAATGCACGTGTTTGACAAGAAATTGGGCAAGGTAGGTTACACATGGTCAACCAAGGTCTTATTCTCTAATGTATGAATAACTTCTTAAGCGAAAACTTTCTTGAATTAGAACACCAACTTTGGGCACAACTAATATGCCAATATGTGGAAATGACATTCTTTTGCAACAAAAAACCTTTGATCACAAACAAAATGATAGATCTTCCAAGAACCTTTTTTATGTCACCTATTTTTAAAGAATGGATTTGCAATAAACAAGAGTTCAAAGATGGCATTTGAGGTTACATTCTGCTATTTATTTGTTGGTTCTAGTTTAAGAAGGTTTCAAGGATGAACATTTGTTTCTTCTACATAATTTTAAAGTAAACTTGTGTGAACTTGCTTGACATATTTTTTCATGGTAGTATGCCATTAGAAAGCAATGAAGCGTTTGTGGCACCTTGTGCATGAGGCTGAAATCTTTGGGCCAATCATTTCATTGTGGCAAACTATGCATTGCATGATTTGACTACTTTTTAAATCAACAAATTGGTTATTGTTCACCCTTAAGAAAGCCTATATGGTTGAATTTATGTGGTGAGGCTTCCAACCTTTGCTTGCCTTTTCAAACTATCCAAAACACCTCTTTTACAACAAGCTCATGATTACTAACCTATCAAAAGGGTGTTCTTGCTTTATAGTATTGTTTACAATGTTGTTATTGTTATCATATATTGTCAAGGCCCCCATGAACAATGAACACCTTTAGTTTGGGCTACATGTTAAAAATTTGGAATTGTTAACTCCATCAAAATCCATCAAAATGGTAGTAGGGAATTAGAATCTTGTGAGAGAAGTGTAGGAATCATGAAAAAACAAATGGAGACAAACTTGCAAGTTGAAAAAAGGAAAAAACAAAAGGTAGAATGTGCTAGCTGATATCAAAAGTGATGTGGTGAGAAGCTTACAACGAACACCAATAGCAAGTAAATAATGCCAAGTGCTAATCACAAGTTAAGAAAAGAAAACTTGCATTACATAAAACATCAAACATTTTTGAAATTGGTGATAGAGTGAGGAGAAATGAAGGAAAAAAACCACAAGATGTAAGATGAAGATGATTAAAGACATGTAAGATGAAGATGATTAAAGACAAAAAAGAAATTTAATTATTGTGAAATTTGGCTACCTTTATCTAACTTGAATTCTAATGCATTTGCCTCATTAGAATAAAAGCAAAAAGGGAAGTAATGGCATAAAAAATTCTCCTTTTGAAGTCACATTCAAGAACAAA
>Ga0209208_10012465_pt1 | contig 10761 bp, 11 predicted proteins | sample S1TSphfallax_3_FD_187694 | JGI IMG/M metagenome (GOLD analysis project Ga0209208, IMG submission 187694) | Host-associated microbial communities from peat moss isolated from Minnesota, USA - S1T2_Fd - Sphagnum fallax MG (SPAdes) (version 2) | ecosystem: Host-associated > Plants > Peat moss >... | reverse complement strand
TAAAAGAAAATTTGTAAAATTGTTTCAAATGATTAATGTAGTAGTCATATCATATATTTTTCAATTGATGAATCAGAATCAAAATTAAGTGGTTGAGGCATGAAAATTTTATCATGAATAAAACACATGGCACATTTGTTATGTTGAAATTAAGTAGAACAATAACCATGTGTTGATTTGCTTTCTAGATTTTATTATCTCTATGTTGCAAGTATTTAGAATGTTCAATGATGGTCTATTGATGAAACTTGTTGCATTAACCTTTGATTTCCAATCTTGTGTTCAAGTATGCATTGTAAATTCAATCCATGGCTTTTACCATGATTTTGTTGTTGTTCATTGCCTCAACCACATGTGAAAATACACTATAATGTTTATTTTCTTTTTTTTTTACTACCAAGAGTGATTGGAGTTGCTGGGAGTTTTTTAGTTACTTGTTCCAACAAATCAACAAACTATGGCCCACAAAAAATTACTCTTTAAAAGATATTGAGGTTCACCACATTAATTCATGGATTTCGTTGATTATTGTTTGGCATTTGCTACTTTGGAACATAATTTTCACCCAAACAATCTTGCATGAATGAATGTTGTGATGGCATGGAATCTTATTTACCATGTGTATCAATAGTTTTTAGCATTGGTGTAAAGTAATTCTTTCCCCCTTCAACTTGCACATCTTGAATAGGAAATGGAACATTCATAATTTTCTCTCGCTATAAGGTTTCAATAGCCTTGTAATATTTTTGATTGAATTTTGTTGGTAGATGGTGCTTGTTGTGTTCATCATTGAACAATTCCTAGAAATTTGGGTGATTTTGTCCCCTTGTGACAATTATTTTCTTGTAATCAAAGTTGAATCCATTTCATTTATCCATGCACATTTTGCCATTTCAAGCAACACATGCATTGATAATCTTGTGGAGTTCCTTTATTATTTTGGTCCATCATTATGCAACAGGAACCATGTGCATGCAAGGATCCACCAATGCCTTTTGAGCAACATATTCATCATGTTTACATTTGATGAATGCTAAAACTTCATGATGTTCCCAATTTTCAGTCCATTGATAAGTTGCATTGTCACTACTTGATCGTGGATTTGAACGCTTTAATCAATGTCCTCTTTTTCTTATTTAATTACATCCATAATTGTAAACTAATGTGTGTGGCAACCTATTGCTATGATTGCATGTAAGATGATGTTAGACCTGTTCAAAACCTCACAAAGTTGTAGAAAATCACAACATTCATGATGTTAGACATTCAAATGTTCATGAAACTCACAAACCTATAAAGATTCATGATGCATTATGGAAGAATACAAACTTGTTCATGAAATTCTAGATGAGCACTTCACAATGCACTTTGGAGGAGATAAAAATGTTCATGAAGGGTATAAACACATTAAAAGTGAGCACTTTAAACCAAAAATGGCAACCTTTAACAAATATGATAGTGTACAATAAACTTTTTCTTTGTGGCAATCTTTTGGCAATCCTAAATTCAAGTAAAAAGCTTTTGGAATGTACATGACAACTTTTTGTAGCTCAAAGTTTATGTTAGATCAAAATTGATTTTGATCCAATAGTCATATTAAAAAGGATTGAATACATTCGATGTACATATTATATATAACATGTAGTTTTTTTAATGACCATAAAGTGTCATATTGGGTTATGTGTTCCATTAACAAAGGATTTAAATTTTACTTTTTATTGCCACCTTCGACCCTTCTTTCATTAAAATATTGAATAATAAAGTTTTTGAAGCTTACAAACATTGAAGAATCATGTTTTTGGCCAAAAAGCTTAAACAAAGTAATAATTTGCAAAAAAATTGATGGATTATCTTTTCTTATATCATTTTCATTCTTCACCTAAAATTTCATACAAAAATCACATACAGTTTCATTTTTGAAAAATATTTCTCATTTTTCATATCTTTTGATGAATATTATTTTGGTTCAAATATATTCATCACATATAAATTTTTTATTTTTTGTTGATTTTGAAGAATTGAGTAAATCAAGTTCCAAACTTTTCAAATCTTTTTAAAGTTTACAATATTATCATAAAATTTGGTGCACAAAATTTTGAAATGTCAAAAATTCTACTCTTGTGACAACAATTTATGGGATTCTAATGTACTTATGCTTTGAAATTGCAAATACATTTTTCAAATAGAAACAATTAAACACATGTAACAAAGATGGACCTTGCTTGAATTAATAGTTTAAGATGTGATTTGAAACTAGTAAATTGCCACTAATGATAGTGGTAGGATTCTTCAAATTTTGTAAAATTTGAAAAACATTATAATAGTTTATCACAATGCACTTCAACAAACAATAGTGATTTAATTAGCGAGCCATGTCATAATACCAAGTAGGCTATTTATCAACCAACATCATTGTATAGTGAACATTCATAATTTATGGTGGTGATATTGACATGGTTACCACAATGTGTGAACAATTCTTTAGTGTACTAATATACATAGGGTGTTGAATAGGCTTGTGTGTAGGTTTGTAGACAAAATGTTATGGGCAATGAAATTGATAGATTTCATGGTTTCAATTTTTTTCTTAATTATTTTGAATGAACTATTTTTAATAAGGTTTGATAGGTTTGTGAAAATTTTAGAAGATTAATGGAAATGCTAGAAAAGGATTGTTATTTTCAATGTTCCCTTGAATAGGGTCATGTGTGCTAAGGATTTGTTTTCATGCAATTAGGATTGTTGGACTTGGTGTTTTGAATTTGTTTTCTTAATTATCTTTAGTGAACTAATAATGTAACTTGAGTCAATGTGTAATAACTATTTCCAAATAGGGTTTTAGCACATTAGTAGTGCACTTTGTTGCTTATCTTAGTTGGCCAAACGTTTCTATGTTCCCATTGAATGATAGATTTTGATGTCCTTTAGATCATTTTTTCATAAAATAGGATTTCCATGGTTTTTTTTTTGTGTTTATCAAACCTTGGAGACCATTGCAATTGGATCATCTTCATTTATTTATTTATTTTGGTCAAACCTTGTATATCTAGATTTTGATGTCCTCATTTTTGGTTTATTAAAAAGGATTTTAACGGGTTTTTTCTTTTTGGGGGTTATCCATCAAACTTTTGAGACAACCGATGTTTGATTTTTTAATTAATTAATTTTATTTTGCCCAACCTTCTTCCCATTGAATGCGAAATTTTGATTTCCTTTTGGTGGTTTTTTTCAAAAAGATTTTAATGATATTTTTGTGACCATCAAATGCTTGAGACAAATATAATTTGATTTGATTTTTTATTTATGTTAATTGGCCAAGCCTTCTTTCTATGTAGGCGTGTGGACATTTGTGATATCAATGGGAAAATCATTGAGAACATTGGGGAGGTTTAGGAACACGGACAATTCATATTGACTATGGAAACTTAATGTCAATTGAGTACATATTGCCCTTGTATTGAAATGCATACATATGAAAGGAACTTCGTAAGTAGAATATGTTCCCAATGTGTGGAAACATTTATATGGAAACATTTTGCATTGGGAACATTGTGTCATAAGTTGATGTGGGGATCGCATTGGGAACATATAAGAAGGCATAAAGAACTTAAATTTTTTTTTATCGAATATAAAAAAATAATTCCATATACAAATAATACTATACAAGGATCTACGAAATATAATCAAATGGAAAAATTCTTTACAAATTACATGGAAAACACATGATTCAAAAATTTGGAACAATAGTGGGAACAATTTGTTGAACATGTTGGGGAATTTTGGGGAACATTGAAGGGAACAAGTGAACAAAAATTGGGTAAACATTGGGTGACCATTGTGGATAGAGGGTTAGTAATTAGGTTAAGGGCTAGTGGTGGCTAGTAATTAGTGCCTTGGGTGAACGAGCACACCCCCACATTGGTACAATGTTAAAGACTAAAGACCCCAAAATTCATCTAAATTGCTTGTAAATATTATAAATGTCCCAAAATAACACCTAGGTGAATTTGGTGAACATTACTTGGCATAAAAACTTGCGAAAATTTATTTAGGTACCCTTTGTTTCTTTTTTTCCTTGCAAGTGTTTTGTTCAGTTATGTAGGAAATGAAAAAAGAGAGGGTGGACCATTTCCAACAATGCATTTTGGCTAAACTCCTGCATGAGTTTAGCCAAAATGAAAGTGCCTGCATTTTTGCTTTTTGAAATGCTTGCCTTTTGCAAAGGAAAAATTCTTCTTTGTAATGTTACTTCCAAATACATTAGAAAAACATTTCTTCCTTGTAATGTAACCTCCAAATACATTAGAAAAAAAAGTTCTTCCTTGTAAGATAACCCTCCAAATACATTAGAAAAAATTCTTCCTTGTAATGTTACCTCCAAATACATTAGAAAAAAATTCTTCCTTGTAATAACGATACACCTCCAAAATACATTTCTCTTAGGTCTTTACATTATTGGTATCAATCATGTGGCTACATAACATTGTAGCTCTTTACATTATTAGATCAATCATGTACCCACAACAACAATTGCACTCTCTACCAAACTCTTAATTTCACCTAATTCTCCTCTTTGGGACTTCATGTTGACATGATTGAAAAATGGAGAGAGAATGAACACCAAGTTCCTATGCTAGTTCCAACCCACTCAAATAAATTTTTAAAAAATAATAAATAAATTCAAATAAAAATATTTTATTTTATTTTTTCATTCTTTTTTTGGGGATTGAATTTAAAATCCCTTTAGACCAAGTTGGAGGTGGCTTCTTCAATTCCTATACAATTCTATTCCTTTTGATTCCTAGCTTAGTGGCTTTTGCAATATTAAATAACCTTGCAACGGTTTTATATAGATTTCCTCTTCCGATTTTATTTTTGGTTTTTGTTTAATTTTTTATTTTTATTTTTGGGGTTTAGAAATATTCTTTTAACATCCATTTTAAATTATTCTCACAACCAAAAGTTGTTTCTATAATAAGGATATTTTTCAATAAGTAATACCATCTAACTTCAATTTTAACTTCTTGGGACTCCTCCTATAATGAGTAATCCCTCTCATATTTTAACCAACATCATAAGTTTATTGACCATGGTTCACTTGTATTTGAACTTAAAACTTTTTTCTACCATTTAAAAAACAATTTAACGCCTCTCTTAACTTATAGGTTCCAACCTTTTTTTCAAATTTTGTTTTGCGAAAAAGCTCGAATAAAACCCAATGAGCCAACAAGGGGCTTAGTAATAGAAGAACAAAAAAATGTCAAGAGAATAATAATAATAATAATAATAATAATAATGATAATTTTTCTCCTTAATTTTTTTTAGAAGAACAAAAAATGAAAAAAAAAAGAGGAAGAAAAAGCAAGGAAAATTTATTCTTTGACTATTTTTTGAGGAAAATTTCAACATTTTTCCAAATAATACAATCATTTGCACCATGTTAAATTTCAAACCAAAAAAAATAAAATTTGGCCTAACACTACTAGTTTAAAACTTTTTCAAAAACATGGTTAGGAATTAGAAACAAATTTAATTTTAAAAAAAAGGAACTCGGTAACAAAAAGACCTATGACTCCCACTAAATAACTTGAAATTGGGGTGAAATAGATAGAAAAAACATGATAGGGAATAATACCATACCTACAACTGAAGTTTTTTCAACACTTCTTTCTTGAATATTTATTTATTTATTTATTTTAGAAAACAAGGTTTGACACTTTTTAATTAAAAAAAAATTTCAACAATTGATGAATAAGGATGCAAAATACATGTTGTGTTTTGTGCATTTAATAATAACCCAATGATTTTCAAATTTCAACAAATTCAACAAAATATCAATAATTAGTCAATTAATTAATTATATTTTTGGCTAGACCTTTAGGGAATTGTTTTTTGTTCAACATCAATAGGAAGTATGATATATAGAATAAGAAATATACTTGGCTATTTGAATAAAGCTCAAAATTTCTTGACTTTTAAGTAGGTGAAAATATCTAAAAATATTAAAAAAAATTCTATGAAGATTTTATTTTTAAAAATGGCAACCTTGAGTGGTCAACTAGTGATGATATGGTTTGTTCTTAAAAAAAAAATTAAAAAAAAAAACCACGTACTAAAATTTACAATTTTCTTTCAAACATGTATTATTGAATGACCAAAAAATTCTTTAAAAATCAAAAGAAGAAAGTAAAGGAAAATATAAAAATATATTTAATTAAAAATTAGATGAAATTGAGAAAATTTTGGGGAAATAACTACGTGAGAAGGGGGGGGGAAAAAAACCCTTTGGATGGGAAAATTAAATGTTTGTTTCTGATAATATAACAAACCATAAAATTACCCAAACATGGAAATTAGAGTCAATTTAAGAATTATTTTGCAGAAATATTATCTAGGGTCAGAATGGAATTTTATATTATAAAAAATATATAAAAAATAAAATAAAATAATAAAATAAAAAACTCCTCAATGGAAATTTAGAAGGGGAAATAATTAAATGCTGGTTTTTTTTAGTATTACAAACTTGGTCAGCAGCTTTTAAAAAAAACAGCCTATTGGAGAAGTTTCAGCCCACGGGCAGAGGTCATTAGGTTTTACTTCTGGTTTAAGTCTTTTTTTGGTGTCTCTGCCCTGCCCGGATTAAACCCTTCTAGTGAATGTCGTGCCGAGAGAGGGACACACTACCCACCCCACTCGAGGTCGCTATCGAAGTCTCCAAAATAACGAGATCTCAATCAGGACCTAGCGTTCATCGTCTCCGCCTCGCGCTACCGAGAAACTCGAGGTTCTAATCGAAGTCCTCAAAATAACGAGATCTCAATCAGGACCTGGCGCTCATTGTGTCCGACTCCGCGTTGCGCCTCGCGCGAATGATTCTCCCTCTAGCACGGATTGCGTCGGAGGAGAGGAATAGGAGCTCCGATCTCCCATTTTTAGCGCATTCTCTTCGGCATTAAAGCGATCTAGGCTGCTTCTCAGGTGAAATAGATCTCAGATCTGATTGTTTGCATTTTATTTTTTGGCTGAAATTCGATCTGTGGTGAGCGCATTATGAACCAATCTTCTCTTCTGTGATTGCTGCGCAAGAGCTTATGTTGTGGTATGTTTTCAATAATGCCGAATTTTCCGCTCAGATCTGCGATTTCGTATGAGGCAGGAGTAGATATTGAAATGCCGAACTGATTGATTGGCAAGTGATGAGAAGAAGAATGCTGCTGGATTTTCCTTTTTGCTGATAGATTGATATAGATGCACACAGGAGTTGTATTGTCGATTTTTTTTCTGCAAAATCTCTTCTCGTCTTTGTTGGTTTTGTTGTTTGTTGTACGCAAGATTCCTTGTTCCTTGGATCAATCCTGCTGCGGCGTTGTCTTCGACCCCTGTTCTTCACAGTTGTTGTCATTTTTGGTTCTGTTTTTTTGTGGAGATTTCTTCTCGTTTTTGCTGTTCTTTTGTACAGAGATACTTGATTTGTTGGATCCTGCAGCATCTTCGACCGGTGTTTTGTTGTTGTCATTTCTTCTTCTTTTTTGGTTTTGTGAAGACTTCTTCTCGTTTCTGCTGTTTTGTTGTACGTGAGATTGTTTCTTCGTTGGATCGACCGGTGTTCAGTTGTCATCAATTGTTTTGGAGATAAAAGAGAGGAAGAAACTTGCGTGTGATGCGGTTTTTTTCTGTGAATTCTTGTTCAAATCGCTGATCTTTTGGTTCTGTTGCGGATTCTTATGTTGCAGAAGCAAAGGCTGGAGGCAGGGTGATTGGGTTGCCTGAGATGATGGCCTTTTCCAACAAGCATGGAAGGCAAGAGAGGCGAATGCCGGCTTGTTACGTGATGGTAACGGGGGCTGTTTTTCTTGCCTTTTTTCTGGTGGCAGTCTGGGTGTTCAGTGCACCATCTGAGGTGCCGGAAGAAGGGATATCACTAGTGAGTGACGATGTGAAGAACGAGGGCCGCAACAGCGATGGCAGTAGCGAGACTCAAGTATCCGGCGACGATCTGCAAGTCACTACCGGCGATTCGGAGGACAACACTGGAGATAATAGTAATGACACGCAAGGAGGAGACGAAGAAGATCGGTCAAGTGAGAATGGAAACCAACAAGACGCAGAATCTTCTTCTTCTTCTTCTTCTTCTCTTGACAGATCTGAAACCGAGGAGGAGGACACCGAGAAGAAGACTGACCAGGGCGACACTACTACCGATGAAGATTCTTCGGCAGCTGAATCAGAGCCTGTAGAGAAGAAGTCTGGGGAGGAGACGGAAGAGCCGACTGAGGAGGACGAGAAGGCGGAGGAGGAGAAAGTGGGTGAGAAGCCTGAGGAGAAAAAAGAGAGCTTGTCAACCGACGACGATCTGCCCGTTGTAGGAGCTGAGCAGGCTGATCTGACAACTGAGAACAAGGAGGGTGCCAGCAGCTGGGATACACAGGCGAAAGAATCGAAGACGGAGAAGGATTTGACAGATTCTTCAGACAAAGAAGCAGAGGACGAGGCTACTTCATTTGCGGCTGAGGAAAAAACGGGGGAGGATGAAGAGCAGCAAGAGGAGCCATCATCCGCCGCGGCGGTTAAAGAGGAGGTGGACGAAATAAAGACCGAGAATGAAGCTGGGGTTCACAGTTATGAATGGAAAGCTTGCGCTTTCGAGGGTGCACAGGACTATATCCCCTGCTTGGACAACAGAGAGTACCTTGCACACATTGCTACCACAAAACATTTTGAGCACAGAGAACGGCACTGCCCTGACAAAGACGCCCCCACATGCTTAGTTCCACTTCCAGCAGGTTACAAGCCGCACATTCCCTGGCCAGCCAGCAGAGATGAGGTAAGAAGCAACATGCAGCTCTAGCTTTGAGTTGTGGAAACTTCATGACACTAGATCTGGATATCTCTTGCTGTTACAATCTTTCTTGCATATTTTGTTTGCTGGCCATACCCGCCCATTCATGGTTGATCTGTCACAAGTATTAAATTCTTCTGGATTGTTGCATCGATTGCATGCATGTGAGTGAGTGTGAATTCTGTGGTTGTTCATGCTTGGCTTGGCTTGTCACAGATATGGTATGACAATGTGCCTCATGAGGGACTGGCATCCTACAAGGCAGATCAGAACTGGGTGAAGAAGAAAAGTGACAAGCTTACATTTCCTGGTGGTGGAACCCAATTCAAGAATGGGGTGGAGCATTACATTGAATACCTAGAAAAGGTTGGGGACCCTTTTGTTTTGCCCTTCCTGTTTGTGTCTTCATTAGGGTTTCACTGCATTTGAGGTTCAATCTGTGATGGACATCCTCTTGTGATGGATTTCCCATTCATAAACCATGAGCAGAAGGGGAGCACTACTTTAATTTTGGCCAGTGTCAATTCTGGTTGTTTGTTTCTAAGAGGTTGAATTCCAAATATTTCTTCTATCAGATTCTGCCAGAGATCTCATGGGGGAAGCATACACGTGTACTCCTGGATGTTGGCTGTGGAGTGGCTAGCTTTGGAGGCTATTTATTCAATCGGGATGTGATTGCAATGTCATTCGCTCCCAAGGATGAACATGAAGCTCAAGTGCAGATGGCACTGGAGAGAGGCATCCCTGCTATTTCGTCAGTGATGGGCACACAGCGCCTTGTTTACCCCAGCAACGTGTTTGATGTTGTACACTGTGCCCGTTGCCGTGTGCCTTGGCATCTTGATGGTAATACTCCCTTCTGCTCAATGATCTCATCTCCCATGATTGCAGTTAATGGCTGAGGCATGACCAAAAGGGTGATTTTTTTTGAGGGTTTTTTCTTATGAGAGTTAATAATAAAATTACTACTACATCAGATTTTTTTGCTTTTGTCACTGAAGATGTTATATGTGTGCATGAACAGGTGGCTTGTTGCTTCTTGAGTTGAATCGGATATTGAGGCCAGGAGGATTATTTGTGTGGTCTGCAACACCTGTGTATCAAGACACTGAGGAAGATCAATACTTGTGGAACGGTGCACATATTTTACCAGATTCAATATGCTACATAATATGCTTCAATATGTAAAGAGACTTTGGATTTGATGTTTAAACAGTTGCATGTTATAATGTAATGATATAGTTAGGGCAAGGAAGAACTGTCCATTTTGGTGCAATGTTGAGTTGTGGCTTTAAGTCAGACATGAAGGATCTATGTATGGGAAGTTGCTGTTTTCTGACAGTTGAAATTGGAATGTTACAGCTACAATTGCTGTGACAGAAAGCATGGGCTGGAAAATGCTTGTGAAAGACACAGATTATTCCACGAGAATTGGTGCTGCAATTTTCCAGAAACCCAAGGACAATGAGGTTTACGAATCACGGGAAGTTGAGTCCCCTCCAATTTGTCTTGAGGATGATAATCCTGATGCTGCCTGGTGAGAACCTCACTGAATCAGTTCTTCTAAAGGGACTCTCCTCTTCGCACTCCATATGTTGTGTATGGTTGAAATCCTATTTGTCATGCTTTCAGGAGGAGACAGATATGATGCAGTGAGTTACACCTGATGTAGTGTTGCTATGATCTGCCCTTCGGCAGGTTGGATATTTCCCAACTAGTTAAGTTACACCTGTAAGAACCATTCTATGTAGGAGTCAGAAGTGTTGGTAACAACTTTTCCAAAGGTTTTCCATACGCATCTGCACTAATGACATGTATTGGAATTCTATAGCATGATTTTCTCTACTTCTGGATTGCAATTGCTGACATTGACAAACATAAGGGTATTGTTGTTCTGGAACCTTTTGCTAGTGTAGCTGGTG
>Ga0209208_10012464_pt1 | contig 10761 bp, 2 predicted proteins | sample S1TSphfallax_3_FD_187694 | JGI IMG/M metagenome (GOLD analysis project Ga0209208, IMG submission 187694) | Host-associated microbial communities from peat moss isolated from Minnesota, USA - S1T2_Fd - Sphagnum fallax MG (SPAdes) (version 2) | ecosystem: Host-associated > Plants > Peat moss >... | reverse complement strand
TTTGTAATGAAGTTTTCGAATCTATGTTTGTATTTTTTTCATCTATCAAATATTAAGTCCATGTAAGATATATTTTGAAAAAATGATATTGAATTTTTCATGTGTATGGGAAGTGCATATGGTTGAGACAATCCATATGCTTTTAGTTCAAAAGTCCATTAATACATAAGGGTGCACATTTATTGTGCAAAATTATATAGATAGTTTCTTATTGAAATTGAAAATCTTAAACCAAGTCTCAATTATGCATATAAACGATTTTTTGGCATGTTAATTCACTACACCGTACAAAAAATTACAATGGGACACAACAAGTTTAAGTTCCTCTTCTTGACCTTCCCCCATTCACCTCCAATCACTATATTCAAACAAAAGCAAACTACATTATCCATTTTTGCATGTCACAAAATAGAAATCCAATACCTCTTATTATGGCAATGTCTTGTAACTCCAATTAATAATGAAATTTATAAAAAGGGATTCATATTCCTTCATATTTATAACATATATTTTTTAGGAAGCTAATAGCAAAAAAAAATTTAATGACCATCTTTTGGTCTTTGAAAGACTTATGTCGACGCAACCAATTGACCCTTGGTGATGGAAAAATAATTTGGCAACTAATACTGGCACCATTCCTCAATGTCAACCTCATGGGCATCACAAAATTCGTGATAATCATCCATGGGTGGTCCTTCCAAATGCTAGAATAAACCCTTGGATGTTAGGAAAGGTGTAAATTGTTGCGAATTTTTGCAACTATTGCATATCACATTGGGTATCGAACTCCTAGATGAAATCATCCAATTTGATGATGTTGACCTCGCCAAAAAATCAACATGGCCCTTTGGAGGCGCCATACATGTCATTCCACACAAGTGGTAATGACACTACCGATGGCAGTTCTGTTTCAAAATCTAAGGAATCTCCTTTAAATGATAATGTAGATGGGGTAGGTGGTTGGAACCACACCCCTCGCCTAGTAAATCCTCTGGAAAACCCATCTTCGACACCTATCCATGATGAAACCCTAACCCTAATTTGGGTTTCCTTAAAAACCTTATACATGTAACCCTAGAACCTATAACCCTGAACTTTATTACCTTGAAACTTCATTGTGACCAGGATTGTTGCACATGTATTAGTTCAACTAATCCTATAAGGATGCTAACTTGTTGTGGCTTTCCCTAACCTTAAAATCCCCCTAACCAAAATTGTAATCGAAGTTACTGCACTTATATGGTTGGGGCACCTTCATCCACAAAAATGTTCTATGAAGCCAAACACACACTCAAGGCCTTCACAACCATAGAAACAATAAATTCGATTTCAATTGGTCATTACCCCAATCTCACTACCACAATGGGTCTATCGATCATCAACTAGATTTCACCCAATAACAAAGATAAGCACCATGTACAACCTACCCACCACTAAACCCTAATATCTATGTATGTGCAAATCAGGGGTCAAGCAGGACCTATTTAGTAATCAGAATTAGGTGGTAGCCTTGTCCCATACTCGAACGTTAACCATTCCAACTACAACCTCTAAGCTCACTACATGCTACAACCAACACACATGGGGGCCTCATAACCTTTTATCTGTAGTTTCTTATTGAACAATATGCACAAATCTACAAGAAATCATCACACAAACTTGTGATCACCTTGTGATGTAGCCCAAAGGCACACAACCCGACTGATTTCCCTACCCCTTAATAAAAAATTGACAATCCCAAACACAAACATAGGAAATAAGTGTAAAAACCTACAACACAAGGGGGAGGAACTCTTTAACATAGACACGTTTCCACCCATGTAAGCTTCGTTTGAAAACTTACAACAATCAATATGTAAAAATTCAAAAATTGATGATGTGGCTTAATGGCATGACACTCCACGATCTATGAGTATTAAGAATACTTACATGTAAGTCACCCATGTGTTGCTCCTATGTTTCGTGCCCTTTTATGCACCTCACACCTCCTTGCACCCCTCGCACCACACCACCAAAAAACAGGCTGAGAAATGACCTTCTACTAATCTAACTAAAACTTCCTAAAATGATAGCTTCCTACACCATAAAAGTAATGATGAACAAGGCATCCTATGTGGGAGATATCAATTTTTGGGATTCTATGTGAAATAAATCCAAAAAATAGGAATATTAGTCTTTGGACTCCCAAAATCACAATCTCCAAAAGTGGCTACCCATTGTTGCATAAAGCTTACTAAGATGAATCCGATGATGTGAAAATTGTCGAATTGAAGGCCATATGTGGAAGATATGGCTTGCCAAAAATCATGGATGGATGAAAACATTATATGAAAATTTTACATCCAAATTATGGATGAAAAATCTTCCACTTGGATGAAATACATATATACTAATTAATTAATTTTTAAATTAACACAACTGACCCAGGGTAGGTCCAGATTGGATTGACCCCCTTTTATCCCCCTAGGCCTTTGCTCAAACCGCATGAACTTGCCAAATCAAGCTCAGTTTGACCTACACCTTGCCCAAGCCTGAGTTCGACAGAAATGGTGGGCAAGCTTGCATGGCCTATTGCAAGCACTATAACCACAAGTGAACTACAACCCCACCCCCCACCCCCATCCTTCTTGCTTTTCCTTTTTTTTCTTTTCCCCCCTTCTTCTTTTCCTTCTTCTTTTCCTTTTGTTTCAATAGGCTACAATAGCTCACTACACCCACCCCTCCTTTTTTCCTTCTTCTTTTCTTTCAACGTGCTATAACATCTCGCTACCCCTACCCCTCCTTTTTTTTTCTTCTTCTCCTTCTCCTTATTCATCTTCTTCTACTTCAACAAGTTATAGCAGTTCATTCGTCATAAAACACCTTACAACATGTAGCTCCCAATTTGTGCTGCTACTACAACAACATTTCTATGCACACATGCCATAGAACCCAAAAAGAAAAAGAGGGGAAGAGAGAGGAGTGGGAAAAATATGAAAAACACTAACTCTGGGGTCTAGGCCCCCTTTGGAATTCAAACCTCCAAGGAGTTGCAAACACAACCACACCCTCAAAGCTAACACATGCCACCCGGCACTACAAAAAACCAAGTAAACCGCTTACACAACATATGCTAAAACAAACAAATGAAATCTAGTTTTCTTGCATTAACCAAAATTTGATCACATTTTTGGTGATTCAAAATGAAACTCACTTGCAAACACACATGAATCCAAGCCCAAACATAAAAAAGAAAAACCATAAACATAAAAACCTTGCAAAAACAAGAAATCTATGCATAACACAAAACCTACAAAAACATGAAGCAACTATGTTTGGAATTTCAAATCACCAAAAATGATTTGAAATCACATTCCATGGGATTATATCCCAAAACTAAATATTATGAATTGTGTTCACATTCAAACTAGTTTAGGACAAACTAACCAACCTAACTAACCCAGTTTAACCTAACTACCTATGACATAACTAAGGTGTTAAACTAGAACTTTTGACAACCTAGGCCCAAGAGTCTTTTATAAGTATGCATGACCACTTATGAAGTTAGACCACTTAGGGGGACATTTGTAAAAAAAAAAATTAATATGTGAATAAAAATATAAGGTGTAATATATTGATTATTGAGTAAAATTTATAAGGTACATTTTATTTGAATAATCAATTTAATTATAATATAAGGTATGTAATAATATAAAATAATGGATTATAAGGTGGTTTTAATACATATATATTTGAAAATTAGACAATAATAGGGTGCTAAAAAATAGGTTGGACAAATATCTAATACCCTTTAAAATGGTCATTTGATGCATGTAAATCTTAAATTTTACACTACGTGTCCCCCTTGGGCTAGACCACAAGTCTCACAAAAGTCAACTAAGAAATTAAATGGTCAAAAATAAGAGGAAAAATAAAAGTCGAACCAATGATGTGATTGTCATCAAGAAGAAAAGGAAAATACAAGAGGGAAAAAAACCCCACAAAACATATAGTGCACAAAAGTAGGCTAACACAAAAAAGGGCCTTAATGAATAGATTGCCTAGGCACATGTTTTTTAAACAATGGATGATGGACAAATCTCCCAAAGCGGAATGGTGGCTAAACATGGGGGGGATTTGCTAAGCATAAAAGGACCAATATAAAAGGGAAAAGTTGAAACAATTAGCTTCTTATTGTGTAAACCTCATAGAAGATGATTAGTTTAAAGATGATGTTGAAGGCATTTGTGACATCCACCTATAAAACCACCCAATCAAGATGGAATTTAAAACAACTTGAACACCATGAACCACAACCTTTCACCCACCTTTAACTACCACATCGAATTAGTAAAGTGACAAATGAGCAAAAACATGTCATGAAATTACAAACATAAATGTATGTTCATCAACTAATATAAAACTTCACCCACTGTAATTAGTTGAATGCTTTCAAAAGGTTTAACCAAAGCCAAAAGCATGGCATCGCCAAAAGCTCAAACATTAAACCCTATGATATGACCTTCTGTGACATGGGGGCTAACTTGTAAAAGTTGTGTGAAGCCACTTGTTGATCCTTGAAGTAAAAATGTCTTGAAAATGCTTGAAAACCATACCAAAAAAACCACTAGCTAAAAGATGCAATGATTGAATGAAAGCTAACTTAAAAGAATCCAAGGAAAACTCCAAATTTGAGTCAAATTAAAAATCCAACAAGGAGTTTGAACAAGGAAAATACAAATTCAAAAGATGAAACATTTGCAAAGCACTAATAAGAGGCTAGGGCTAAAGCAAGGGGCAAGAAAACCTTAAGAACACAGCCATATTCCCCAACACATCCTAAAGAAAAATCCTTCCAAACCAACATGATGGGGGCGAGACTAAAAGCAAAAAGGCACCTAAAGAAAGGGTGTCTACCAAGGGGGATCAAAATGGGGAGAAAGAACCATTGCAAGTGCTTGCACCCAAATAACATGTTCCATTTGAATCTCCTCCCAATTGTGCCTTAAATATAATCATAGGCACGTCCTAGTGTCCCTATGATCAATTGCACCACCATGAAGGGGGAGGAAAATACACCACTCCAAGAATATCAATAGTAGATGCCAAGAAGCCACATTAAATGGGTCATGAGCCAAACGATCAAAGGGAAGTCAAAAAGATAAATGTACCTCTCACCTCAAAGCTGAAGAGATGCATGCATACAAACAAGGATGAGGAAAACCCATATGGAAAGTTCCAAGGGGGTTTAAAGCCAAAACCCAAGCTTTAGTTGAAGACAAAGGAAAAAAGGGCTAGAAAAAAATTAAAGGGATGTTATTCGCTAAGCAAGGAAATAACTTGAAATGCCTAGTAATGCCTTTCTTGATTAACCGTACTACATTGCAAGAGCAAGGCTCCATAACTAGAGCATGAAATGTCACATTAAATGAGAGGTCCCATTAAAAAAAAACCCCCAAAGCAAGGTCCTACACCTTCAAAAGGGAAAAAGGAAAAATAGACCAAAGGTGACAATTTTACATCATCAAAAGGTCACATATTAGGCCTGGACTTAGGAAGGGCTTGCAAACTAGCCAAAGGCCTATGGTGGGGATCACAATTTAAACTAAATGTTATAATCTAATATTATAAATTTGATACAAAGTTTGATAAAAATACCCAAATGCACCTATAAAAATACACAACCCTAAACTGTAAAAATAAATCCAATTTTTCATTTGAAAGCCAAAAAACCCTAATTTGAAAACCATAACAAAATAGCCATAAACCCTAATATTGGCTCTCTTGTTTTTGACCACAAAGAAAAAATTAAGGTTAAATGATCATCAATTATTATCTCATGGAAAACCCATTCCTCATGTTCCTCAAGCAAGACAATTATGAACAAATCCCAAGTTGTTGCAAGCTCGTATTGTTACCAATTTGGACAATGGTGTCATTGGCTTCTTTGTCTTTGTTAACACCTTGTTTGTCCTAATGTCTTTGGTCATTGCCAAATGCTATTCTTACACAGGGTTTGAAAGGTTTGTGATTTTCCTCACCAATCTGTCAACATTATTGTAGTAATACCCATGATTTTTTCGGCATCAATGGATCACCACCACCCTCTAGATCACATGTTATAAATGAGGGATATGCTACTAGAAATCATGTTTTGTAGGAAATGGTGAATTTAGGAAAGTTTGTGAATCTTCCATCTCTTCTTCATCATCATCATTTATCACATGTAGCTACCAAATTAGTTGAAAAACAATGGTGACAACATGAAGAACATGATTTTGTGACTACAAGGAGTAGCAATGTCATCACATTACAATTGTTAATTCAATATGCCTAATACTAAGGTGCAATTGATTTCATTTAACACATTTTTCAATTGTGATTGTTGGAATTCATTACATGGTGTTGGTTTATAATTAAAGAATGGAATGTTAACTTGCAAGTAACAAAAATGGTTGAAAAACATGCTTGCAACTATGTTGCAAGTAAATGAACCGTGTTGTAAGTAACACAAACTACATTTTAACTATCTTATAATTAATTCACCACTAATGATGTACACCAAACTATCATCTTAGTGCCCAAAAATGGCATGTCATGTTAGGTTTCCATTGCCCCCACCCTATTCCACATGAAACTTGCACCCACCTATTCACCCATCAATTTTCTAAAATTGCATCGCCATGAACAAATGTGACTAAATTAAAATTAACACAAACATGGAATTGTTCACTTGTATTAATTAATAAGGACTCAATTCACACATGTTTTGGTGTAAGCAATATTTAACTAACGCATCATAAATGGGTGCCAACATGAATTACATGCCATAGTTATATCTTCATCACATTATGCATCTCACAATTTGCAATGTTTATATTAATATGCAACTACAAATCAACTAACTTCCCCACTGTGCAACTTACATACCTTTTGTGCAAAACAATGAAACTTAGCATGTAGAAACTAAATGAAAATAAATGACAAGTAATGAGATTACTTACCACACTCAAGTCGAACAACTCGTTAAGGGCCATGTCTACCAATTAGGTGACCATTACTTTTCCTACATCCACACAAATTCAACATTAAGTTAATTTTTAGTCATTTCTTAATGAATTCCATTATAATAAAAACCAACCTTTAGAAGGATACATACTAGTTTACCAAGCATCCCACATATAACAATAGCAAGAAAAATAAATAATGATGGCAAAACCTAAGAAAAGAAGTAGAAAATAATGATATTTACATAAATAATATTTCTACACAACAATTTGTTACTAATTGTGGTTAATGTCAAATATTTTGATCATCCTTTAAGCTTTTACTTGTTTGTCAACAATGGACATTACATATATTGTTATTTTAAAAAATGGCAACAACATTCCCTTTCATCTAAGACTCTAATGTTTTGGAGGTTGATAAATGTTTTTCACAAAGAAACATAAAAGCAAATTAAGAGGCAACAAAAAACTAAGATTTGAAGAATCATAGTAGATAAATGTGTTTTTCCATTACAATTTCAACATCTACTTCATTGAAAAGAAAAAAAAGAACTTCAAATTTTTTTTGATGTAATATATGGAAATTTCTAACATGGAAGTTTATCATAAAAGGTTATTGTGGAAGCTTTTTTCATGTAAGCTTTTTTTGAAAGCTTATAAACTTGTAATGGTACAAATTTCAAACTCCATTGCATGTTAGGATTCATCCACTTGTAATTATATTGACATTCTCAATGTTACAAAAGGTTTTTAGAGCAAATAGAAATAGATGAATCCTTAGGATGATGTTCAACTTATAATTTCTTTGAAATTAAATTGAAAAATATGAACTCAATCACAAAAAAAATAAATTTAATTGTAATTTAGTTTTGTTATAGTTGTAAAATAGTTGCACATGGGGTCATTACAAAGACCATATCGATGATATGGCAATTTCGCACGGTTGATGATGCACCAAAGCTAAACAACTTCTTGATAATGCCACACAAACCCCAAAGCCTAAATCTTGCATTGGTTAATGAATTATTAACAAAGGAATCAATTCTTATGGATGAAGTAATTTGAAGAGGAGTAGAAGACATTGAGGTAGAGTCGTAGATTAAGGGCATTTAAAACTATGTATTATGTACTTTAGCTACATTGACAATTTACATTCATGTCTAAATTCGATTATGTTACCAAGCTATTATGTAGGTGGGTTTTGGATGAAACATTGATGTACTATAGTTGGCATTATATCATGTTGGAATCAAGGATTGTAGGCATGCTACTTGATGGTGTGGGTCAAAAATTAGCCATTTAGAGATTAAATTTCTTATTTAATTACAATGTAGTCCCATTAAAGTTACAAGGCAATTGCACATGGGGTTATCATGCATATGGAATGGCAATGTCCATGCCAATTGGTATTTGCCACATTGGATGCGTTCGTATGGGAAAGGACCATGCAATCTACATCATTGCATTTGGGTCAATGAGTTGCATATTACAACTATATAACAACCAAAACACAAAATCAATGCACATTGATCAAAATTGTATAATTTATCAAATTACGTTTTAAATATTCCATACCCTTGGAAATTCCCTAAATTTCATGTGCAACTAGTCATTTTCCAATGTTACAACTAGTTGTAACAGAATTGGTACGGATGTATGTGTAGTTGTAAATTAGTGTGGTCTCCAAGGACACAATTTTCTCATAGGGAGAAAAGTTTGGTTGTTTCTCTTTTTTTTCTCATTGTTTTTGTCAATGGCAAACTTGATGACATAGTTGCACACTTTGGGTGAATTAAAGTACCATGGTGAGAACTTGTGTTGTTTAATTACAATTTTTTTAAAAAAATTGATCTAAGTTTTGACAAATTATTTGGCTCACTTTCTCCCATTCTTTAAAGTATTATTTTAAAATCATTGGCTGATTTTTCTCACTTTCTAATATTTGTTTATTTTTTGTTTTTGTTGGTGACAAACTTGATGACTTAAAGTACTTGAACCCTTCGAGTGAATCCCTGCAAACACTTGTAAATATTAGTGTTGGGTGGGTATGAAAAAAAGGTGAGATTCAAGTGAGTATTTATACGGATTCTCAGTTTGAATACTTTCAAGTATCATTTATGTCGATACCCTCGTTGAAACCTTGCTATTGGATTAAGAACTGGTAACTTGAGAATTAGTTAGTTTTTTTTATACCATGTCAAAGTATTATTAAGTAATAGGGTCAAGATATTATATATTTAATAATAGCAAGACGAGAGGTAGTAGGTTATGTTAAAGGTCTTTTAAAAACAATTAAGGTTTGAAGGAAAAATGACACCACAAACTTTAGAACCATTGTGGGAATACAAACTTCCTTTTCACAACACACTTATTTATATAAACTATCATTTTACATTTTTTTATAATTGGTCATTGCATGTTATTGTATTATTGTGATGTTCACATTTTCAGATGAGCATCTTCCCCCTAATTTTGCTCTATGCAAGTTTGGGAAGAGTATTTTCCATTACAATGGACTTCTCTAGCCATGTTCAATAAGTAGGTCCTATTTTATTTGTCTTTGTTTTTTTTGTTTGTTTTTTTTTTCCTTTGTTTATATTCTATCATTTTTCTTTTTTTTCTTTTAATTTTTTTTAGCATTGTTATTTTTTCATTTTTTGGTTTTGGTTTTTTTCCTTTACAACTTATTTTTATTTTTTTGTATTATTATATTATTTTCTTTTGTTTATTTTCTTTTACATTTTTTTTTGTTCTTTTATTTTTGTACATATTTTTGTTTGTGTTTCTTTCTTTCTTTTCTTTATCTTTTTGTGTTTGTGGCTTTTAAAAAAACATTAATCATGTCATTGTTTGTTGTGTGTAAGTTTTATTTTTCAAGCATTTTGTTCCTTCTACATTTGTAAGAAATCAAATGTCCTTTGCAATCAATTGTGGGGAAAGTATGAAACCATGAATCTTATTATTAGTTATTCAGCTTCTCAAACCTTGGGCATTGTAGGGTCACAAATGGAGGATATATATTTTTTGAAGCAAGCATATTCACAAATTTAAGAAAATGTCATTTATAATTAGAAAATTTAAATTTTTTGATTTTTGAAAATAAAAATTGACCAAATGATTCTAGAGTTAGCTAAAAGCCATCTTCCAATTTGTTAGAGTTATTTGAAAGAGATCTAGATTTAGAGGAAGAGTTAAAAAAATTTGAAAGCTCATTTGAACAGGATGAAATTGCTGATATATAAAATGTTGAAGGAAACAAAATCACTCATTGTTATATGGATGCTTTTAAAGTCATTTTTGCAATTAAAAATAATTAAAAGTCAAGTTCAATTAGTTGAATTTTTATAAGTATTATTTTTTCATTTAAAAAATCACTTTGGTAATTTTTTAAAATAAAAATTGAACTTCACAATAATTGAACTTTTGTTAACCAGTACGTGAAAACCACCCTTGAAAACTGGCTGGTGTGAAATGTGTAAGAACCAGCACTTTGAAAATCAGTGAATGTTTTTTCAAAAAATTTGAAACACTGCCCAGGTCTCTTCAAGATGATATATATTTTAAAAGAATAAAAACTGGGGCTGTTCTAAAATCTCATTTAAAACCTGGATCCGATGAACCACCCAACACTAATTAATGCCATAGTAAAAAATCAGTGTTGGCCAGTTCTAGCTCTTACAAAAAAAACCTTTGATCTTCATTGTACCAATTATTTTGATTTGATAGACATCAAGTTGCAGTGCTAATTAATTTTTTTAATTAGATCAAATTTTTG
>Ga0209208_10012463_pt1 | contig 10761 bp, 5 predicted proteins | sample S1TSphfallax_3_FD_187694 | JGI IMG/M metagenome (GOLD analysis project Ga0209208, IMG submission 187694) | Host-associated microbial communities from peat moss isolated from Minnesota, USA - S1T2_Fd - Sphagnum fallax MG (SPAdes) (version 2) | ecosystem: Host-associated > Plants > Peat moss >... | reverse complement strand
AATGCTGAGAAAGGTTCAATCTTTTCCAGTTCACTTCAAGGTTACATGGGACCTTGCTAATGGATTTGGTCCTTGAAGACTCCACTGTTTGCTTTGTGTACTCTCTGGCTGAGCAGGACCATAACTTTTGATTGACTATGTAGGCAGAGTTAAACCTGTGATTTGGATTCGATGTGATTGCAACAACAAGAGGATCTCACTGCTACAATTGGACACCACCATTGACCAAAACCCATCATTGTCATGTTCTAGTCCCATTGTTTTAAGTTCTAACCCCATTACAAACTTCAAACAACATAGTGCTCCCATGTTTGCACATAACTAACAAGAATTGCCACGAAGGAAACTCTTGTTTAGAATCTCGACAAAATTGATTAATTAATTGATGTTGTATACACCTACCATACATATATAACATGTCATGCTAGTATAGGAAATTTGTGTTAACTTGATAGCATAACTTTTCTCATGAGCTACTTGATCAATGTTCAACACTATCCAAACTAACAAACTCACACACATAAAAAAATGCACACAAATTGCACCAGCATTTGGTGTTACAAAACCAAACTCATGTACAAAATCTTCTACAAGAATTCAAATGCAAGAACAATCAAAGGAAACAAATTAATTACAAACACATGTCACCTTCATACAATGTTCTAGAATCTCATAACACCAAGGATGAAACTCCAGAAACACATAATGGGGATAAAGCTTTCAAAACTCACCAAATAACTAGAGAATATAAGCACATTAATCGGAGTCACAACTAGTGTAACCAAAGCTTGATTTTTTAGATTTTAAAATGATAATTTAATTTGATGTTGAATTTGTTAGATTTATTTATATATCAACATTCATAATATATTATAAGAACATGTGAAAATAGTTGAAATTGCAAAATAAACACTTATAAACAATGTAACAAATGTTTTTAAACAATAAATGATTTACAAAATAATTTGAAAGCTTTGAAATTGACATATTTTTGGCAATTTTTCAATACAAAATTTAACATAATATTATTTTTAAAATTAAAAACCTTTTATCAAAATATTTTGAGAACATTTCAAGAACAAATAATCACCAAGGAACTGATAGTGGCTCCTTTTATTGTGTTTGCACCCTATAACCCTATTTGCATTAAATTAGATTCCAATCACAAAAAAAAAATCTTACATAATTAATATTTTACAATCAAAGTTTAACTCTGTCAAAAGGATGAAAAATGAGCACAAAATTTGATAAAAACATGCAAACAAACATATACACAACTCAAACATCATTTGTCATTCTTGATATGAAATAGACAATTTTAAAAATATTAGATGTAGTGTTGACTCGCCAACGTGGGCACTGAATCATATTTTATTCATGTACTTGTATTCACATTGGTCATTTTCCTAGTTGAGATTAATAACTAGTTATATGAGGTATTTTTTAAAATAATTATATCTTTCAAAATATGGACATAATGATGTAGAATATCTAATCAAACCTCATGCCAAGAAATCTTTGGATGTAAAAAAAAAAAAATTAACTATCCAAAATCCATCAAAATTTCCAACTTTGGCTAATTTTGTGAATTTCTTATCACCTTCATAAATCATTAAAACCTTAAATATTGATATAAAGTCCAAGTCTACTACCTTTCAAAATCATCAAACATTTGGTTGTTATTTGTTTGCCAATTCCTATTATTGTAGTAACTTTACCATTTTAGCCATAACTAAAATAAAATAATAAAATATGAAAATTTAAAAAAATTATTAACCACCTTACCAAAAGTTCCAAAAAACCTAATTTTAAAGTGCCAAAATTTATGAATCATCTTGAACAATAATTTTGGTTTTGCTTTCAAAATTTGATGAAAATGACTTAATTTATGAATAACAAATCATCAAATTGAAACAATTTTTAAAATTTTGGTAGAGAGTGTCATCAGATGCCTGCCTTTGGGTGACAATTTTAATGACCAAATCATTAAATTGTTGCCATTTATGTTGCCCTGCAAATTTGTAGCTACTCTGCAAATTTGTAAAAAAACCTTGGTCTTAGTGTTTCTCACACACCATGAGTATGAGAACATGTGTAGATATGTACTTATGTAAGTTACTTATTTGTACCCACCTAACTACCATAAGTATCTATATGTAATAATATGTTGAATTATTATTTTTTCACTTTTACTACATTCAAATTTTTACGAATTTGTATTGTAAGGGTGCAATGAAAAAGTGAAAAATAAATAAATATTCACTTGAAATATTTCAAAATGGTAAAGTAACTACGGTAGTTAAACTTCTAAAATTTCATTTGTGAAAATCATTTTTAATGAATTCTAATGCTTAAAAATGGTTTTAATGAAAGATCAACTTTAATGTAAGAAAATTTGATAATAAATGTTGTGAAAACGAATGATGACCCATTAACACAATGTTGACCACATTAACCATTTTTTTGGCCCTCACAATAAGATAATGGAACTCAAGTAGGAACTGGTAAAAGAGCTAATCAATGTTGAAATTTTTATGGTTCCTTGGAAGACATGGGCCTGAGCTATTTCCTTCAAGCAAAAAGTTGTTCTTTCAATGTTGAATATCATATAGTCTTGTGTTGTCAACTACATGAATAAATAGAATGGAATGGATGTTATTTTAAATAATATTTTTTTGAGGAAGTCGTGCATCCATAGCTATTGATTTCAATGTTCATAACTTCAACTACACATATTGCAACCTATTGTATCTTACTATTATTGCTATTAATTAGTTGTCAAGGTGGGTAATGTTTTTAAAATTGAAGACATCCTTTGATTGGCCTAACATCAAAAGAAGTTACACCCATCCCTCCTTTTAAAATGGAAGTTTTTAAAATAAACTACTAGTTGAGTGAACAACAAAAAAATATCTTACATGTTATACATTGTAAAATTAAAAATAACATCTAAAGTCATTGTTATATGAAACTAAGTTTTTAATAAACTTCGTAAATCTACATTTATGGACTTTTTACATTGCAATAACACATAGTTCCCGAAGGACTTGCATATCAAGTTCTTGGTCACCCTCATTTTCTTTTGTGTATTGCAATGGCAAATACTTCCCAAGGATTTGCATGTCAAATTTCGACTCAAACCAAGTTTCTTTTGCATTTTGGTTGCCATGCCCAAGATGATCAATTCATCCCTTTTGAAGTTCTTCAACATCCTCAACCAATTTAATAGCTCTAAAATTTCTTAATCTTGACTTTCATGTTGGACATTCGAAAAAGATTTTCCAAACATCATTGTGGTCACAACACTTGGCATGATTATTCATTTTCAGATGGAACAAACTTGATTAAAATTAATATCATTTTTTATTGGACAACCCAAGAAATAGTTTTATATAATTGGCCTAATTAAACATATTCAAAAGCACAAATGGTAAGGAAGATCCCAATTTTTTGACATGTAATGTATTTAGGCCAAGCAAAAGCTCTATTAATGAATTTTGCCTTGAAATTTGTACTATATTTTTCATTGACATTATACCAAATGTGGTATACACATCAATTTTACCATTATTCTCTAGATATGAAAGATTAATTTGCACAACTTTAGAATTTTCCTTTCTAAAATCTTTGATACAATATCTCAACATCCTAACAAAAGTGTGCAAACCTTGCCCTCTAAGAAGTTTATAATTCCATAGGATGAAAGCATGATTAGGTGACTCAAAAGTGGCATTCGAGAATACACACTTTACCCTAGCTATAATTGTTGCAATGTGACATTTAACAAACTATGTTATTTGTGCACTTTCATATGCTTATGGTTCAAATATTGTTAAACCACCCTATAGATATAGGTAAACATTTGATTGGTCAAAAAATACATGTGAACATGTCCACCTTGCCTATTGTAAACTTGGTGAATTTGAGGTGAACATTAATGACTTTATGGGATTTGACCACTATTTAGTTATGGTGACTTAATGGTTATTATTCCACGTTGACCTTTCCACCCTTTCTAGCCCATATGTTCGAGTCCAATTTGGGGTTCAATTATTGTAATTCAATAAACTTTTTCAAAATTAGAATTCTAGCCAACATTTTTTTCACACAACTAGGCCATGTAATGAAATGATTGATTACTAATTTAAATTTAAGTGCCAACATGCAACTAAATAAAACACCTCATAATGATTCACATATATGTGAACCCATATTACATGGACAATCAATTTAATGCCCACAAAATCACATATTTACATGTTCTGAAACACAATTGCCATTTTGATAGTGGACACAATTAATAATACATATGTTATGGTGTACCTTCTTGTAATAGATGGATGTATTGATAATACATTTTAAATGTGGTTTATGGTATGCATCATGCTTTTGTAATTATTAGGGGAATAAATGTCAATGAAGCATAATCATCAATTAATTCATACCAACATGAAAGGTAGACGATGTAACCAACAACCAACTATAGTTTCAAAAACAATTCATGCTACAAAAAAGTAAAATGCAAATTATCAAGAACTAAGAAAGTGGCTTTCAAAAAACAAAAAAACCTTTTAAAAATATTTAAACTATAATTTATTAAGATCATTTCTCATTAATTACACAAGAATGTAGCTAATTGTACCTAACATTACAATTCCATATCATTGAACAATACAAACCACTTATATGTCACAAATGATGAAATCCTTCATATTCAACAATATTGTTTCATGGAAACATCTTCATATTACACAACATTATTTATCAACATTATGCCAAATTAGTGACAACTACATAAGGTAAAGAAGATTTATGGAATGTTTATGTAGTTTTGAGGTTAATATTCAAGAAATTGTGAGTTCCACCACATTTATCATACAATGATAGGAAGTTAAATTTTGTTTGGATGTTCAAGTTTTCATCTAAATGTTATGGTTTGCTATGAAATATTATCAATTGTCAAAATTTAATAATTTTATTTGCATTGAAAATGAAAAAATGGTTTCATAATTTGTGTTAGTTCATCCACATTATGATGTCACAAAATTCAATTTGATTTGTTAAGGCTTTCAATGCCATTTCCATTCCAATAATAATAACATCAATATCAATTTCTTAACAGGAGGATTCCACATTTTTTTAATTTTGGATTCTAACAAAAATACAACAAAAAATGAGTTAGAGACAATAGATGAAAACAACATGGATAACTTTTCAAAACAACTTGAAAAAGGAAAGTTTGTAAATCATGCTTGAAGATGTGATTGATCATAGAATTTGAAATAAAAAAAATTCATAACAAATCAAAGTTGAAAGGTTTATTATTGTAAAGAGTGCCCAAAAAGTTGTTGAATTAAAAACAAGTTTAAAAATGAGACAAATTTTGACATAAATGTAAGAAAATATATTCACATTTTGAAAAAAAATCATTATGACATTATTGTGCATTCCATTGTGTTTATGATAAGTTAAATATAAAATTTGAAGACTTGTAAAATAATAAAAGTAATGAACAAATACTTCTAAAATTGATTGGTCAACATGTCATTCGAAAAAAAATTCATTATAAAACATAATGAAATAGATTTGTATTCAGTTAGGATGTAAAGATCATAGTATATTCAAATATGTCATAAATAAAATAATTCTATATTAAAAAAAAACTTTAATACAATCTTGTTACATTGCATAATATAGACTTATAAAGCTACTTGCATTTAGGAAACTTTACTTGGAAGCTAATTTTATAATATATAACTAAAAGTTTAATATAAAATATTGAATAAATATTTTATCTTTGATCATTCAAGTAAATACATTGAATGTATAATAATTTTATGATGGGTTTTGTTGCTACTTTTTATCATTTTAACAAGTAGATTATGAAAGTAACATTTTGGTTTCCTATATTTTTTTCACATCCTAAAAATTTGAAACATACGCGATAAGCAAATGAAATTGATATCATAAATGTGAACTAAAACAAATAATAAAATTATTATGCATAGAAACAATTTTGTTGCATTGTGATAGTTGTATACTTGTTGTGCACAATGTTTAATGTGACAAAGATGTTATGATTTTGAAATCAATGATGTCCAAGGATGACAAGATGCACATTATGGGCAAGAAAAAATATGCAAGAGATGCAATTACAAGTTGGGTGGTTAATCAAAAGTTGTTCATGATAGTGATGGATGGTTTTTATGGTGTAACATATATTTGGTTGTAAATGGAAGCTTTTGATGAAATAACCTTGGGTAGTAGATAATAGATAATAAAATTATTTTCAAAAGAAAAGGAATTCAATGCCATGAGTCGCAATTTCCCTGTAAATGGGGGTGAGATTAAAATGAGATCAAAACCTAACGCTAATAAAATACGTTAGCATTAAACAAGGTTTGAAACTTTTTTTCCTCCAATGTTAGTGGTAAAACAAGTTCCAACTTGACTTTAAATTTGCATTCATTTTTGTTGTTGATGTTGTTATAACTATTGTAGTACATGGGTGGCTTTGGCATAAATGAAATTAGTATACATTTTTCCAATTCTTTGAAAAATGATCAGCCCTTTATGTTAAAAACTTTAGAAATGTTGTCAAAATTGTAAAAAACCACATTTCAAGATAGTTAGATTTGAAAGTTGCTTAATTCACTCACATTTACCAATTGTGAACCATCTATCCACAAGGACAATAAGAAATTTGTGACAATAGTTGTGCTTTTAATAATCATATTCCTTACCTACTAAATATTTTAGAATTAAAAATTTAAACATCAAAATTAAATACCAAACAAATTTGTTTGTTTTCATGTTCAAACAATACCAAACCAAAAGGGGGAACCTTTTAAGGATTTTATTCAACTTTGGATTTGAAAGATATTATAATTTGTATGTTTTTGGGCTCTTATGCACTTTAAAACACTTTAGTTGAATTATGCAATTTGGAGAATGTTCAACCCCTTCCTAGCTTTTGGAGATTTTGATGAAATGGGTGAGTTATTCAAGGAGCTTGAAACCTTAAAATGACAATTGGTCATTCTAACTAAGGTAAACACCTACTAATGTTATTGTACCCTAAATTGAATTCTACTATTGCCTTTTATAATTGTTAAAATCACAATAACAATGAATGGTTTGTTTTGTAAAGCCACATACTATGATTGAAATTATGATTTAAAAAATAAAATCTATTTGTTTAACATGATTTAAAACATAGCATAAAATGCCTTGGTAAGTGGTTTAAAAATACCCAAAATTTTAAAAGTCCTTTGTTTGACCATATCAAACAAGGAATTTTAGGATTTGTGTTTAATCACAATAAAACTTTTATTATCATATGTGTTGAAAGGGGTGGTGATAACAAGGAAAAACTAGTGTAACAAAAAGAATCAAGAATGAAAAACAACACATTCCCAAATGAATAGTTCAATGATTGAACCCAAATATGTAAAAATTGCAGCATAATGAATTACTTAAATTTAACAACTTAACAAATTGTTTAATCACCTAAGTATGTTCTCAATAGAATGTTAATTTATGGATCTTCAAGAATCAGATCATTCCAAATCCATTTTCATGGAGTTCAACTAGTCATTTCGTGGTAATTTCATTTGTAACTTGTACCCCAACATTCATGTACTTGTTTCTCACAAAATCAAGCCAAGACATAACCCTTAAGCACATACATCAAATATAACCCATAGTATGGTCCACCCGATGCATTTCATGACTTCTTGCAAAAATGAACTGGAAACAAATCTCTTCACAATTTGACCTAGGAAGTTTGATAAAGATAATGTAACATTCTAAATAATGTATCAAAAAAATTCCAACATTACATTGGGCTTTTTTAAAATACAACCTCCTTTGGAGCTCCCAATCAAATGGATATTATTTTCCCTAAAACAAATTAAACCTTGGCAACAAAATTACAAAACACCCAACATTTCACAAATAATCTACCATTTGATCGTTTCGAAAATCCTTAGAGCATTTCATCACATCCTTGATTACTAACCCCTACATTTTGTTTATAAACCTACATTCCTTTTTATTGAAGCTCACGGTGTAACGAAAATTACATAACCTTAACAAGGAATAAAATTCTTCACAAAGAGGCATTCACCCCATCCATAAATCATGAAATCCTACTAGCTAAACACCACACCAAACAACAATTTGCCACCTTGTTTCACAATAAAAAATTTGAAAATATTTAATTTTAATGCAACCATCTCCAAATTGGCAAATCTTATTCCAATTAGAGCACTTCCTATCACGGATGCCAATACCACAAAGTTCAATCATTTGAATGTTCATCCATGATTTGTAATAAACTTGTACCTAATTTTTAGTTTAGTTTTAGTTCACTCTTAATTAGTGTTACAACCTTAAAATTGGGTTCATGATTAAGTGTGAAGTGCAAAGACCCATGAGGCCAATAGTGTGTTTAGGTGTGAAACAAACTCATACGTGCAAGGGATGAAGTCCAATGACTCCCAAGTGCATTCCCACTTTGAGTGTTGCACTTGTGTGGGAGTTGCGAATGTTTGAAGCCTTGGTTGGAAAGGCAAACAACTACCAAATTAAGCCCCTAAAACACCATTAGAAAGGTCCTGAAGTGTATATGCTTAAGGTGCCTTCACATTGTTCATTTAGACCTGATTTGCATGAGTTATGATTAGAAGAAGGGGCGGGAGTCAAATTAGGAATTTGACTCTTGACCACAAATCCCTTGAAAAAAGTGGCCAAATGAGGTCCAATTGGAGCATGTTATACATTGTTGAAAATATATTTTCAAGGGCTATAAGATATTTCCCTTATAATCTTTAAAAAAAAACTTGATTTGAAAAAAATATGAACCTCCAAAGTGTTGGGACAACAAGAGTCCCAATTTTGGGACTCCCGTTTGGGAGTTCTAGGGAAAAATGACATTTGGATGTAGTCCTCGTGGAAAGGCACAAAATATACTATAGGGAGGGGAGTGGTGCTTCCTCCCAAAGGTTGCGGGTCATGTAAAACTTGTGCTTGAAGTTGTCCTTATTAAGTTTGTTGCACGATTTCCATTCAACTTGCATTAATTGTCTTCTTTTTTTAGTTGTGCAAGTTGACCTCATCTTGAACTCTCACTTGTGAGTTTGTTCTAGTCCCCATCCCAGAACTCAACACACCTTTCTCACCCTTGTAGTGTTGTGAGCTAGGGATTGTACCCCAATTCTTTCTTCTTTTGTTGTTTTCAACTTTAAAGGCACATTTGAATTTTTCAAGGAGTTTGGGGGTGCATAAAAAAATATGTTTATAGCCCATGGTGTCATGGATGTTCCTGAGATTGTGTATCCCCAATAGTGGTTGCAATTAGATTGTGATGATCTTTTGCCAACATTTTGAGGTTTTTAAAACGATTTTTTGTTATAACCAAACACACAAGGTGAATGAGCAAAAGGTTAAGGTACATGAACTTCTGAATGCTAATGATATTGACTACCAATAAAACATGTTGAAGCTTTCGATGAAGTCAAATGTAATATCTTATACAGTTTCACCTTTTGACATTAATTATTTAATTTGCACCTGGCACCTTGTGATAACATTTCAAATATTGGTTTATAGTTTCCTTGAGTGTGTGAAATTGGTAAAATTGGCCATGGTGCAGAGAGTAGGCAACGTGGAAGATGAGAGATGCTTTTCAACTCTAGCTTTTACAAAGTCAAAGCTTTGCAACGGGTTCACTACTCAATTATTGATTATTGTGCGCATGTTTGCACAACATTTTTATACATTAGAGAATTTTCCATATGTTGAATGTATTGAATAATGGAGAACAATATGTCAATGATATTGCTATGATGGTTAAGGTGCAATGTGTTTTGTTGGAGTTACTGGCTTTGTTTCTATTGTGGTTTAGGGTTTAAAATTTTGGTTTTTGTTGTGTGTGTGTGTGCGTGTTTTTTTTTGAATCCAATGATTGTTTTGACAAGCCAAACAACTTTCTAAACTCCAATTGCAATGGTTTTTTTTTCTCTTGTAGTTATAATTGTATGTTAATTTGGTTGGTTATAGGTCACTTGTGCTGGAAAGGCCCATTTTAGGGATTCAATTCCCCCACAAGTGTTGTGTTTACTACAATTGTTGCAAACTTCATATGATGTTTTTATTTTGTGTTGAAATAGTTTGGACAATATGCATAATAATTATTCTTCTAGGTCACTTTTGTTTTTGCAGCTTCTTTTAATGTTTCTTTTGTATTTGAATGATTTATATTCCCTATAAATTACAAAAATTGCATCAAGTAGTTGCCAAATTTTGACAATAGCATTTCACACATCGCTATAAAAACTCCAAATGAAATTAATGAATAGCCCAAGACCTCCATGATCATTTCATAGATAGCCAACCCTTTTCACCCACAATTTTGAGGAGGGCTCAAAAAGAATACCGAGAGTGGTGTGGCCGGCTAACGGGGGTTTGGCCGCTGGGCCATTGCACGTATGAAAAGGGCTTTTATGAGTGGCCAAGCTTTGGTGGGAATCGGGATATCCCGCTTGAAGAATCTCCGCTCTTTCACGCCTCGAGGACGACGCATGCCCGCCGAATCTCTTGTCCAGAATCTCTCCAAGAATCAATCCCTCAAGCTTGTGGCAATCGAGAGCAATAGAAAAAACAGGGAGAGTAGTAGAAGAATTGCGGAACAACAAGACGGCTGTGTGTTTGCTGCTGGCCTGAGGGAGCGGGAGCAGAAGAGGGAAAGGAAAAAGGTTG